>Ga0256868_10000097_pt1 | contig 50897 bp, 63 predicted proteins | sample RVTome_13_FD_187341 | JGI IMG/M metagenome (GOLD analysis project Ga0256868, IMG submission 187341) | Soil microbial communities from uranium-contaminated site in the Upper Colorado River Basin, Wyoming, United States - RVT92D227 HiSeq ...
TTCGTTCATCAACCAACAACCGACGAGACCTCTGGCGAGAGGATGAGTCTTATTAAGTTGTATTCCACGAAATGGTTTAAGGTAAGACATATTTTATACCGATTGCCATCTCCATCTTCGAACTAATAATTTTACATCCCAAGTATTAGTAGCACCAGAACTTTGAAATCCAACCTTGAAATGAGCAAGATCTTTTATTATAAAAGTTAATCTTGCTTCAATTGCCGAACCGGGATTGTCCACAATAAAACTTGATAAAACGTGACTCACTGTAGCAGTCTTAGTATCATACAACGTTCCATTGATAGAACCGTGTATATGAACATTAAGTTTATCAGGAAAAGTAGCACCAGCAGGAATAGCCTGAATAGAACACTGTGCTCCTTCATAACCATCAGTTTCTAAATTAACATCAGTAGCTTGAGGTAAATTTTCTGTTTGAGCAACATCTGCATCACTACCAGAATAATAATTAGTCATATAGCATTGTTGTTCAGCTGACCAAATTTTACTTATTGTTGCCATAAATAAGCTCCAAAATTGCTTTCATTTCTTTTCCTGTTTTTTCTAAACTAAATTCTTTTTCGGCTATTCTTCGACACTCTTTTCTTAACTCCCCGTTTTTAGAATCTTGCCAACATCTTCCAATCTCAGTTGCAAATTCATCTATGTTTCGTGGATTAGCATAATATGACGTAAAATTATTCTTACCTCCTGCAATAATTGGAAGACCACAAGCAAGAGATTCCCTTATCACTCTTGTCGCTACTATATGAGGTGTAATAACCATATCTGCACTTCGATAAACATCAGATATATTATCTATCAATGGAAATATCTCCCCAATAAATCCTTTTGCTTGGAGTGAATCAAGTAATAAAGATTTAATCTTACTATTAAAAGGAACTCCAAATATATGAATTTTACCTCCAAATTCTTTAACAAACTTTACAGCAGCTAAAAGAACATTGTATGGAGTAACATCTTCTCTCCAAGCATCCACGCAAAGAATATTTGGTTGATTTGTCTGGAAAGAAAATGTTTGGCCTTCTGGTAAAAACTTTGTCAAATCTACTGGTGCAGGCACATAGAAAAGTTTTGAAGAATCAATTATCAAACTCCAATTGAATACAACTTCTTTGAGAAATACTAAGAATGCTTTATATGTATTATTCTTTGATACAAACGTATAAACAGGATTTATACCGTAAATGTCGAGGAGGAAACTGCCTTCTGGTCGTCCGTGTAACATCATAATTGTCGGTTTTTTCAATTCATCTATTTCAAACGGTATAAAAGAATGTCTTATAAGAATATCTGCATCGTACGACCATTTTGGTTCTATTGTCTTAACACCTTCGTAGTCTAGACCTACTCTACTCACATAATTTTCTTTACTTGCAAAATCAATAAGCTGTGCATTGATTCCCTGCATTCTTTCGGCTTTAATGAAATCAATAACAGTAGCAAATTGACCACTTATGTATGGAGCAAAATTAGCAAAATGAGCTACTTTCATAACATTTCTTTTACTACATCTTTAGTTTGAATCGCTTCAAAGAAATTAGCATTAGTCAATTCTTTAGGACGCTTAACCCAAAGAGCACATCTTGTCTCGTGATCTCCGCTATTCCGTATCATAGCAAATTTTCCACGAAGTATCTTTCTCTGCCAATGCTGTTCTGCTCGTCTCCCTGCATCGTGTACGATTATAGCTTCGCAATTCTCAGAAGCAATTCTCAAAGAATGTTCTCGTCCTATTCCATCTCCAGGAGGTCCATCGACGAATGCTAAATCAAATTTACGATCTAAAAAAGTAGATATTCCATCCCACTTTCTTAGAAACAATTTATTATTTTTCTGTTTCCTAAAAATCATTTGAATATATTCGTCATCTGTTTCATAAGACACTACTTCTACCATCTCAGACATTAATAATGAAGATAAACCACAACCGAATTCTAATATTCGTTTTGGTTTCAATTCTTTCATTACTTGTTGAATAAATTTCCAATCTTTCTGAGTTATTGCCCATCCTCCCCACGGAATTTCATACGGAGTATTACTTTTATCAAAACCTCGTATATCATCCCATCCTTGTATATCATTAAGACCAACTTTCTTAAAATGTTCACAAGTATAATTAGGAGCAGTGTATATATGAAATCCTACTTTTTTCGCTTTCCGACAAAATGCAAAATCTGTACCGTAAATCTGAACTCCATCGTCATCAAATTCAGAATGAAATGGAGCTTTAAGAACTTCTAATACTCTACGATGAATGAGGATACATCCAGTTCCAACAATTTCAACTTCCATCAAATCCATCATATCATCAAGCTGTGTGAAATCCACTGCAGAGTAGGCAACTCCACTTGGATGATCCCGATAAGCAGTCCAACAAATAGTTTGACCAGTACTCCTAACTCTTGCAGGAAAACCTACAATATCTCTGTTTGCATAGATGAATTCTGCAGGATTGCAGTGGGGAACGACATCATCGTCGATTTGTAATAACCACTCACAATCTGTTTCAAGAAATCGTTTTGTAATGAGATTCCTGTTACTTGAAATTGGATTCGCCCAAGTTAAGCCAGGATTTTCCCAGATAATTTCTACATCTTTTGTTCCTCGTAATGTTGGTAAGACATACCAAGCGAATTCTCGACGAAGAGTTCCACTGTTCAATGTTGCTAAATATATTTTTTTCATAAAAACTGTCCTTTCTCTCTGGAAGATCTAATTGATCGAACACTTCAAATCACCCGTTGCAAACTTTGCTGTGTCGCCTGTTGCAACACTTTTCGGAGTCGTCAATTTTGCATAGGCAAGAACGTTTCCTGCTGTAATTGCATCGCAGACTGCAAAATCGGTAATGGTTCCCCACGAAGCTGTCGCTTGAGCAAATGTGATCGCCACTCCGTTCTTTGTAGAACCAGCCGAAGCAGTATCCCAAGTTCCACACACCTTTCGAGCATACGCACCACCTGAAACTTCACTTGGAAGAGTGGATCCAGTATCAGCATCGTCTATCGTTGATTTTGTCAATGCGATATATATGTTTGATGGGACTGAAAACGCTCCCACCAAAAATATATGGTCCAACAATTCCATTTCTAAATAGTTACTGAATGACATAATTTATCCTTTCTTAAATGCAAATCCAACATTTCCGTTCAAATTCGTCGTACCAGATTCCTCCTTTCTATGAGCGGGGAAAACCTTCCAAGTATCAGCCTCAATAGTAAATTCCTGTGCTGGGGAATAAAGTGACATAGAAATTGCTCTGACATCTTGAGGAGTTCCCAAAAAAGTCCATCTACTGTTTGCTTTCAAACAAAAAACGTATAACGGAATCATCACAGATAGACCGTTAAAATCATTAGGGCATCTCGTAATTGCAAAGTTACTTGGATGATTCGCATTCATTCCAGTTAAAGAAGAATACGGAGGATGACTTCCTAAATTTACTTTCTTCGCATATGTTGCTGCACTAAAACTTCCCGGATATCCTGCAAATCTCCAAGCTGCTATACTATCTAAGTTTATATAAACTGCAGAAGATCCATATTGATTAAAATTATATGCAAAAAATTGCGTCCTCATAGGATCTCTTTCAGTTGTGGAAATGGGATGATAATACCAATAATATATAGATGGATAGTATGAACAACACGATGCAGAATAAAATTGGCCTCCAGTCCAAATTCCAGATTTCTGTAGACATCCAAAACTTAATATCATATAAACTTCAACATTGATTTCTACCGTTACAGTTACGGTGTCACCATTTTGAAAAATGAAATAATTATTCACTCCACTTGTAGGAAGTTCAGTTATACATCCTCCACAACTCTTATTAGAAGTTCCTACAGGAGCTCCCGGTTGATAACTCCAAGAATTGCCAGCATTGAATCCAGTAGATCCATTGATCGCAATTCCTCTTATTTCACTATAGTAACGATCGTTGAGTTTTATTTCGTAGGGATAATAATCTTCAAAAACAAAACCTCTGGTAACAGAACGAAAATTGAAATACATAACTGTTCCATCACCAGCAGTTTTTTGAACGTGGAGACGTTTCCCACCAGTATAATCAACCCCTGAAGGACTATAAAATCCAGACGTATCATCAGTCCATAAATTTACAGTCCATCCATTATTTGAAAGGAAAGTTTTAATCTTATCTAAGAGGTCGTGCATTCCTGTAAATGTACTTGCTTGATATGCCATCATTACTCCAATTTAATTGCAAAGAAATTATGAGCGGCAGTATGATAAGTATTTTGAAATACTTTATAAGTACTCCCTCCATAACTTATATCATCTTCGGAAACTACTCCATCACCAAAGACTTGATAAATTCCTTGTAATTCTCCAAGAATATTATGAGCCAGATGCTCTTGACAAAGTATCAAAGGAAATAGGGGATAAGTTCCATCTGGTGTAGGATCTCCCCACCACATCAATCTATTATTATAATGTTGAAATAAACTTGTTTCAGCATAATTTCCAGGCCAAACACAATTTCCTCCATAAGTATCCTCTTCATCATTATCTATATAATTACCGAATGATAACCAAGATCCATTAAGTACCATCAATGAACCATAAGAATTATACTCTAAGATATATGGATCTGGAAATCCTCTATGAGTTTTATGTGTTGAACTGAACTGTCTATTTGTAAGAACAGAACTATAAGCAGCAGATCCTCCAATCACTAAGGGATAAGGAAACGAACTTGGAACTCCATAAACTAATGGAAATCCTAAATAGAAAGGAGCATAAATTGTTCCTACTCTAATAACTCCCATTATTCTCCGTCCATTAGCAAAGAACCAATACTTCATCGGTTGATTGTCTAAGAGAACCCAAGGAAGTAATGTTTCATTTCCTGGTCGTGCTCCTTGCTGACCGTAGAAAGTCTCGCTAATAATCCAATTAGTAAATCCACCAAGAATCCAACAATGATAAGGAGTCGTAAGATTTTCTACTGTTTGAATTCCTACATAAATCTTATCTGATGCACCAGAACCTGGGCCTTTGAAATAAGCTCTGTAACCTCCAGAACCGTCATAATTTGTATTAAAATCTAAGATCGCCCATTTTTCTGTTCCCATCACTTTCGTTACTGTGAAGGTAAAACTGTCACTTGCTACAAAAGGAATGCTTCCGGCGGTGATGGTGAAAGAAACGATTCCATTACTATATGCAGATCCTACAGTCGCATCTGCCTTCCCTCCACTTACTGAACCGGCGACTGTAAAATTCGTCGCACTTGTTGCGATCAAGGTCCAAGTTTCTGATGGAGCACTATCTACAGCAGCTTCATTTGTTACATCACCATTCCCAGTATTCACACCTGGAATCGCATTAGAAACATCATTAGCATTGGATATAAAATCTTTAAGATCACTCAAAGCTCCTTTATAATTCGTTGCTGTCCCTATTTTATACGCCATTAGTTCACCTCAATTGCTCGCCGATTTCTGCGAATAATATTCACTATCTGTCGTTCTCCTTCTCCCGTATCTAAGTATTGTCCTGTGATTTTAGGATCAATGATATTGACTATTTTGTTAATTACGGAAGTTCCTCCAGTTGATTCAACTCCAAGTCTTCCATTTATTCTTATTAGAGGCATCACCGCTTCAGGAGCCTTTTCTGCCGCTATAGCAGCACCAGATCTAAGAGGGATGATGGTAGGATTTTCTAAAATGCCTCCTTCTCCCATCGCGATAAGACTACCAGCACTAAAAACTCTTCCCTTTGCAGCGACGTGAGGTCCAATTGCTTTAGATGCAAGATTCGTTGATCCTCCAGTAAGAAAAAGACCACTAATCCAACTCATCGCCATACCTTGAATTTGTTGAGTAATCAATTGATCATACCAAGCTCTCAAAATATTCGTACCTATTCTGCGAAGTTCATCTTCTACTAATTGACCTAATTCCTTAGTTCCATCCAACAAAGCTTCTAAGGGAGCTTCTGCCAATTTTCCCACTCCTGTTCTAAGTTCATCAATATATTTAGCAGTCTGTTGAGCATTTTGTAGTTCTTTCAACTCTTCTTTATATTGTTGAACCAATTCTTTAGATCTCTCAGTTCCAAGAACTTTTGTTTCTACTTCAAGTTGCTGTAATTTTATTGCACGTTCTCGCTCTTCATTTGTTAAGAAGAGCAATTCTTTTTCTACTTGAACTTCTCTAATAAGTTGTTGAGCAGTCTTTTCGGCCTCAGTCTTCTCTTCTCTCAAAGCCTTTTCTTTTTCTAATTGCTTCAACCATTTCTCGTGCTCTGCTGTTGCCTCTACAAGAGCGTAGGCGGTGTCGCGATAAGCATTCGCAGTATCTTTCATCCATACAGAATATCTCTGTCCGACTCCTTGAATAGCTTGTAGTCTTTCTTGATCAATTATCGCCTTTTCTCGTTCTTCATTTGTTAAGCTGATAAGAGATTTTTCAAACTCAAGTCCTCGTCTCTTCTTATCTAGAAGTAAGACAGCATCTATATCTTGTTGTAACTGCTTATTTTTAGCCTCCTCTATTTCTTTAAGATCCTTGAGTTGTTCAAACTCTTTTCCCTTCGCCGCTAACTTATCTAATTCTGCATTAAACTTTGCTAATTCTTCTCCGGATAATCCTGCAGCAGATTGTTTCAATCCTCTAATCTGCTTATCAATATCAGACATTTCAAAAGTATCAATTTGTTCTTGAACTTTCTTTAATGTATCTTCGACATCCACTAAAGCTGCTGTCAGCTTCTCAGATGGAATTATGATTTCTTTAATGGCAGCAGAACCACTATTTATTCCAAGAGTAATGTTATCCCAAGAAGTGACAAGATTTCCATTAGTATTAATCATCTTTTGGAAATCTTCATCCATTATTTTTTGAAGTCGTATAGCCTCATCTTCCGCCTTATTCATCAAATCTATAGAATCTTTATTGGCGAGTAAAGCATCAGCAGCCTCCCTATATCTTTCCGCAAGTTCTTTTTCTCTTTCAATTATACTATCTGAAGTTACAATACCATCCCAAAGTGCAGCTCTGAAATCGTGAAAAGATGCTGCCCATCTCGAAAGAACATAAGGAATTCCTATTGTAGAAAGTTCTGAAATCGAATCAAAAAATCTTCTTACCTTCGGAGTAGTATCAACTACTATATCAGACCAAGCTTCTACAAGGGGAATTAGACCTTCTACAGATTCACGCTTCATTGCCTTCCAAGCCTGAGCCATCCGATCAATTTTGAAGGCAGTACTCCCAGATATTTTTTCCAGAGCAGCTTCGGTCAAACCTAAAGAATTCAATGTATAATTTAAATCAAATGCGTAACCTTCTGTCTGTTGTAGCAGAGCACTGAGTCCAGTTAAAGCACGAACATTGCCAAAAATCGCGGCGATGTTTTCTTCACTCATTTTTGAAAGGTCTTGGACGACTGCTAATAATCCTCTTGTCCTAAGAGTATTTGTATTTAATTCTAATCCCCATTTCTTTGCAACATCTACAGCTTGTTGTTGAGGACTTAAAAAAGTTGTTAGAATACCTTTTAATGAAGTTATCGCAATATCAGTTTGAAGTCCTGCTCTGGTCATCGTAGCAAGAGCAGCAGCCATCTCTTCTAAACTAAGTCCAGACGATGCAGCAAGAGAAGCTACTTGTCCTATCGAAGGACCAAGTTCACTAAAAGTAGTTTTACCACGTATGATAGTTGCGAAGAGAATATCTGAAACTCGTCCGGCTTCTTTCGCTTTCAAACTATAAGAATTCAATATGGTGGTTATTGCATCTGCAGCAATTCCGGTATCACTAATTCCGGCTTTCGCAGCTTTAGTAGAAGCTTCCAAAACTTCTAAAGCATCTGCAGCATCAATACTCGCAGATATAATATCGTAGAGACCGCGAGAAAGAGTCTGCGTACTCTCACCATATTGAATCGAAAGTTCTACTAACTGATTTCTATACTGCGGAAGATATGACATCGTTTGATCATCAAGTATTGAAGATACTTCTGCAAGTTGATGTTCAAATTTTGCATAATCTCCTATCGCAGATTTAAGATATCTACTAATTGCATAGAAGCCGATAAGTCCAGCCATCGACCTACCTAAAGAACCCATCGTAGTTCCGAGAGACGCCGCACTTCTATCTACTCCAACTACGCTCTTATCAGCTCCTATTGCAGCTCTACGTATTCTTTCCGCAGCAGCTTCAAACTCAGCAGCTCCAGCCTTCGCACGAAGAGCGTTTATCGCAACATCAAGACTTGGCATTGCTACTTCTCACCTTTTCCATATAAGTTCTATCTAACACTCTGAGAATATGAGCATATTCTTCTCGAACATCCCCTTCTATTTCGTGAATATTTAACCACGCAATAATCTCAGAATAAGTTATTGGGTAGATACCCGTTTGAGTTACTACTCGTGAACTATTCAATGCTAAGAATGCTTCCCAAACTTCTTGTGCATCCTTATAAAGTTCAGGAACCTTCTTTAGTCTTCCAACCACTTTTAATTTATTTTCAAATCCTCCCCAATCATAACTGTAATTGAGGAGTTCTATGAGTTTTTTATGGTTTCTCCAATCACCTCTTTTCTGAATAAGTCCATATTTTCTGATTCAATAACAACGAACAAATAGAAGTCTCTAAGAGAGGGGTCCATAAAATATTCTAAAGCCTTCTCTTTACTATAAAAAACTTCTTCACCATTCTCTTCAATATTTTTCCAATCAAGCAGAATAGTTGCTGCTCTTACCTTCTTGAGAATAGTAGAATTCAGTTCTTCATCCATAGTTCCGCCTCTTATTTCTTTTATATGAGGCTCACTTAATTCTCTAAGAAGTTTTCTGTAATTAGAATTTCCAGCTCTTGCAATTTTCAAACGAATACCTTCTGCAAAATCTGTCCAAATTCCTTTCAATTCCTTTTCAGGATCAGTCCTCACTTTGTTGATATCGGCCATAATATAGTCTCCTTGTTTCTTAGTTAAGCATCCAAACGAGCTATCCTAATTGTCTTAGCTTCAGTCCCGTGCATAAAAGCGGACCATTCCATATTTGCAATGACATCATCATTTCGACCTCCAGCAACTCGCTGTCCACTGGTGAATCGTATTGCAGGAAGATCGACGACGTATCCGTTACCTGAACCATCCTTAAGTGCGATTGCCAACGAAGACTGATCGTGGTTCAGGTATTTATCCATCAACGTATGAGTTGTGAAATAAACTTGCAAAGTTCCGGTGATAGCAATAGATCCTACGCCTACGCTTGAAGGTCCAAGAGTCCCCGCTTCCAATCTTGCTCTTAGACTATTTACAAGAGCCAACGTAAAGTTGATAATAGACAAATTAGCATTTCCTTCGAACATATTATCAAAATCGTTTACCGTTGCCAAGGGAATAGATGTCGTTGCTGGATCATATCCAGAACCACCAGAAGAAGCTAAAGACTGCTCTCTTGTACCAATAAACTCGAATGATCCCGTAATAAGCCCATCTACCGGAACATTCAAATTCAAATTGTTGACAGCCATTCCCGAATAAAGATTAAGAATGTTTGTCAAATCTAAATATGTCTTTTCTAAATTGAACGTCGTCAACACAACTCCATTCGTTATAGAAGGACACTGCTTTATCGTTACTGACGGTGTCGCAGCTTCATCAATAATTCCTGCTCCGTTCTTCACGATAATTTTAGATGTGGTAGCCGAAACAATTTTGAACCATCCATTATTCGCTGCGGTAGCAAATCCACTTACATAGATCCATTGATTTGCTACAAAGCCGGTAAATCCAGCTCCGGAATCGTTGAACGAATCATCTGCAGCAACAGCCGAAATAGTTATCGCAGTTTTAGTTACTGTCGCAGTCCAACCCAGACCTCCCAATAAAGTAGCAGCACTGAAAATGTTTGTCACGGCTGTAAATGTTTCCGTTGATACTATTGCGTTTCCATCAAGACCTGCTTTAATCGCAGTAAGAATCGCATCATCAGAAACAAATGCCCCGATACGAACACTCGGATGTGGAGAAGTTGTTCCAGCGTAATAATTTGTTCCAGCTACTCCGGTTCCATTTATGGTTGCGATAAGATTCACTTGAGATGCTGCAAGATCTACCCCAATGGCGATATCATTTATCGCAGCCATTGTAGTCATAAATCTGTAAGTAACTCCACCGATAGTTATCGTATCTGCAGTCGTTGTTGGTTTGGTATCTAGAGTCAATGTTACCAGAGCACGATCATTCGCAGATTGTAATGCAGCGGCAAGAAGGTCATCATAAGACAAATGACTCATTTCAAAATTAAATCCACCTGATGCACCGATTGTTGTCCTGACGATATTTGCAATTTGTCTATCATCTCGAATTTCCTCACTTGGAATAATAGACGAATCCTGTTTCAAGGACTCTCCAGTGAGTCTTAATGTTTGCAGTTTAACTCCTGAAACTTGAGTTCCATAAACTGCTTCTTTAACGAAAGCTAATCTAATTCTGTTTGTATCAGACATAATCTTTTCCTTTCAATTTTCATCCGCATAAAACGGACATATTACATTTACATTCCAATTGTCACCAATACGACCCACGTTTTCAATTCTTGGAGTTCTAAACTTTATATATCCTCCTAATGTCAAACTCTTAAATGCTTCCGCCAAAACATCTGCTTTCTTTAAGCATTCTCCAATTCCAACTCCAATAGGTCCTTTGACTATCATTGTTAAAATTCCTGGATGCCTATAAAGTGGAATTCCAAGTTCTACTTGATCTGACGATCCGTATGCCAAAGAAACATAACACCAATAATCAACGGTCGGGGTGTCTTGTGGATCGTTATCATAACGAGCGACATAACTATTAGCATCCATAACATTATCAACTTTTGTTGTGATCAGATTTGTTATAGCTTCGAAGCCCAATCTTTCATCTCCACAAGAGTTATCTCAACCATTCCTTCAGGAGATTGAGAACTTCGCTTGTCATATTCCAAATTATAAACATATGGAACATTATTCGTAATATGCACAATCGAGAATGGAGAAATTCCTATCAACTTTCCAGTTTCTCGAGACATCGCTGCACTTATCATTTCTCCGGCTCCACCTTCTATTTCAATAACTCCATCTGCCGAGCGATTTATTTCGATCTGCCAATTACCACGAGCACGACCCGTATCTACAGGAGTTCTTAATACGATCCTTCGAAATACTTCAAGAGAGACCATAATAATAAACTTTGAGACATCTGTTTCTACCATCTTCTTAGCAACCCGACTAATTTCAGCATTAAATTGTGTTAAGTTCGTTGCCAATGAAGTCCTCTATGCCTTGACATAAATCCAGAAAAAATTCTTTGAGGTTTTCGATTTAGATTTTGAGATCTTAAAAATTCAGATTTCGCAAACCAATATAATACACAAGTTCCTCGTACTCTTGCTCCCATACTCTTATATAACTTCATCAAACATTCTTTTATGTAATAATTCCTCTCAGAAATTGATCTCATTTCTCAATCTCCAATTGATAATAAATAATTCCTGCGGATGTACTCACCGGAGTCATCCCTACAATACTCCAATCTGCTCCATTGATAGTAAGTTTCATTCCTACCTTTGGAGTAGCAGCACTCGCCGAAATACCAGAAAGACCTCTTCCCGATGATATCAAATCTGGTTTCGTATATCCTTCCCTATTTTGATAAGGAGGAACTGCTCTTACAGAAATTTGTGACATTGTTCCTAAAGTAGTTTTATTCGTATCTGGATCAAATACTGCAGAAGGATAACTCTTCAGTATTGCGATCACCCCAAATTTCACAAGCATCTCTTGAATCTTTATTGCAGTTATCACGCTCTTTCAAGCTCCATAATACCAGATCCAGCAGCAGTACAAAATTCTTTGACTAATTTATCTGCAATCGTATATCCTTTCTCTGGAGTTTCACCTCCAACATACTCTATTGACTCTGTAATTGGACCGACCGTGTTACTAAATCTTTTAACTGCTGATTCATCTTGTTGTGTTGAAATCAACATATCGCCATTAATCACTTGTAAAGCTAAGAAAGCACAGGCATTTTTTATTTGTTGAGGGATAATGTTTGAATCTATTGCGAAACCATTCTTATCTACTACATATCGTTTCGGCCATTCTAAAGCCTGAGTATCGCTGTACTTTATAAATTTCCAAATATAGTTAAGATCTATGTATTGAGTAGCTTGCCGAATAGCATCTTCTTTATCTTCTTGAAGAGCCATAGTCCAAGCAATAGGATGTCCATAGTTTAGATGATACTGATCTGCTTCGGCTTCAGTACAATAAGCATTTGCATTTGATAACCCTGTACCAGTTTCTACTACGAACGTTGCTATAATTCCATCCAGAATTACTTCTATGGAAAGATTTCCTATAGGAACAGCTATTGCCTGAATAATTCCGGTCAGCATAATATAATTCCTTAATAGAGAGCCGAGACTGTTCTTCCAGAGAGAAAGAGACAGTCCCGACTCTTCCTTACCTATTTAACTTCTTTTATTGTTTCGATTTTTATTGGAGGACCACCTCCAGTAGCCTTCCAACCTTGAGCCACATATTTTGCGACATCTTCAACATTGACTCGCATTTTATGCTTGTCCTTTTCCATTGCGACTGTCGGTACTATTGACATAGAATAACCTCCAAATTTGTCCGGAGCAGAATTTGTCACTCTGCTCCGGACTTCCACAAACCACTACCCCAATATTCTCATTGCCATCTCTGGTCTGACAAGTTCAGCTCCCCAGAGAATATCGAACTCCCAGGCAACTTGCTTATGCTGACGGCTGACCTCCAATCTCAGGACGAGACCTGTCTGGGCGTCTTGCATACTCAGAATCTTACTGCCGAGTTCCAGATCAACTGTCGCTTGAACCAGCGGACGAGTTGCGAATGCAAATGCATCCCGGTGGAAGACAAGATTGACGACGTGCGACAAAGCGATAGTGCAAGCCTCTGTACCCACAGGATCGAATCGAAGACCCGGATAGATAGAAATAGTTACCGTCTGGGCTCCGGTAGACCCTGCTAAAGTATAGGGACCGGCTCCGATGACGACATACTTCTGCGTATCACCGGCGATCGTAAGAATGTCACCCTGCAAAATTGTCTTAGCATCATCGCTGGCACTATTTGACGTAAGGATAATCGACGTAGCTCCAAGAGCAGCATTGTTGATTACCAATGTCCCGACAAGCGTCTTACAAGTTCCAGACGTATGAGTTGGAACATCGTCATCTGCGAACCAATCAATGCCAAACTTTTTGCCGATTTCACCTTCTATCTTTACATCCGCTGACATTATCTTCTCAGCATCGCTGAACTGAGCTAAAGACAACGCCATCGCTTCAGCATCCCAATCCAAGACTGCACGACGAGAATCTTTGGGACAAACCTGCCTATTCAAAACTTTCCGTGCATCCGTCGCCGACAAAACTGTGACACCAGAACCAAATGGAGTCACTCCCCCAGTTCCACAAGCTCCAAAGACACCACGAGTCAAACCTTTGTATTTAGCAAAGATGGATTGATTCACATCTCTTGCTAAAGCTCGAACAGCTTCTGCGAGTTGCATCGGCAAGAAGTGAGCATTGCGATCTATGTCACAGAGTTCTTTATCTGTGAGATAAATTGGTTGATTCTGCTTCCAGTTGCTCAACGACACTTGAACCGTTGATGTCACCGTAGCGACCCCTGCAATTGGAACCTGAGCTGGAGCAACGTTAGTCGTCGTAACTGCTGTTGGAATGGGAACATCAATCGTCGTTCCTTTTTGTGCAGCCTCTGTGCTGTAGTCTCCATTGACCAAACGAGGCATAATACATCTTTCTCTTAATGTCATCAATCCCCGAGCGAGAATCTTTGGCATTATCGCTGTTAGTGTGTTCGACATAACTTCTTTTCCTTAATCAGAGATTAATATTGTCTCTGAACGTCCCGTCCAGTCGAGCATCCCGCTCTTGCAGCTACATATTGATTTTTGTTTTCCCAGAAGCTACATCTTCGAGATTTGAAACTCGAATATGTCCACCTGCTGCTGTGATGATACCTCCGCCCTGTGCTGATTGCGTCCCGCGATCAGCACCAGCAGATCCACTTCCTGAGGATTGTACTCCGTCAAATGCGGAAGCGAAAGTTTTCTGGGTTTTCATTTCTTGAACTCTCTGCAAAATAGACATTGGATTTCCGGCAGCGTCACCTACTCTTGGAGAACCGTCTTCTCCGATGACTTCTGGGTAGAACTTACCATCTGCACCTTCTTTCATCTTGACACTTGTCTTAACGTGAGGTAGTAGTAATTCTACGTTTCCTTTTTCTTTTTGCAGAGCTTCAATAATTTTGGAAGTCACGACAGCTTCGTGTAACTGACTGGTCATAGTTTCCAACTTGCCAGTGAGTTCTTTCACTTTGACTTCGTGTTGTTTGAGTAGTTCTTTTTTATTAGCTTCTATTGCCTCCTTTACTTTTGTGTCCTTGTCCCAGTTCTTAATCTCTGACATCTTAGACAAGGCCTCTCGAGCAGCTTCTGCATCGATTCCTTCGAACGCATTTTTCGCTGCATCGAGTTCTGTTTTCAGTTTCCGTTCACTAGATCTCAAAGTCTCTACAGTCTTCTTCAATCCAGTCACATTCTCCAGAGATATCCCATCTACTGGACCTACACTAAGATAGAATTTACCATCCTTCTCAGTATAGTGTTGTTTCTCAGCGTCTGACAATCCATCCAAATTTGTTCTAATAGCTTCAAGCATTTTTCTTAGTCTCCAAAAGTTTTACGCTTCCTTGTTCATTTTTAACATATTTATCAATCAATTCTTTTTAACTTGTCTAAACTTATCGGTGAATAATCACTCTCAACAAATCCTCTCAACGGAGTCCCTGCCTTATACATTTCAAATCTCGTTGATCCAAGAACTTTTAACTGAACAGTCTGCGTTTGTTTCTTAAACCAATCTGCATAAGTAGTCTTTTCAGGAACTGCTCCATTCATACTAGCTCTTGTCGCAGGAGGCGGAGCTTCAATTCTAAGCTCTCCCCATCCTACTACAACAGGAATTGTAGTACTCCTACAATTAAAATGACCAGGAGGTATAGGACCATCGCCAACAGGAAAAACTTGTCCATCTAAATTGATACAATCTAAAGTCGTTCGATCATCCAGAGTAGAAACCCATTGATACTTTGAAATCAAATCTAAATTTCGTTTATAAACCTCTTCCCGAGCATTATGAACAACAGAACTTACAGCAGTTCGTGCGATGTACTCCGCTTGCTTGCGTTTCAACGCTATAACCTGACGCATTCTTCGACCAATATCTGGTAAAGATTCTCCTATCGCTATTCCTACATTGATCTGCTTCATCATCTTAGATCTTGCAGCTCTAGAATAGCCATCTAACCAAGTCTGCAATTTATGACCATCCATTGATTTAGAAGTGACGATCTGTTTTAACACTTCTTGACTCGGCATAGACATTTCTATGTCTAATGGAACTGTCTTGCGAATAGTATTGGCAGTCCATTCTGCTTCATACGCTGATAAATCAATCAGTGCATCAATTGTTCGTTCACCGGCTTTCACCATTCCTGCTTGCATTATTCGATCTATCGCTGCTGCTAATTGCTTTGATCGTAAGGATGTTTCAACTTTCTTTATCACTTCTGGATACACTTCTGTTCCAAGAAACGCGGATATTCGTCGAGCTTCTGAGTTCTTAAACCGTTCTAGATAGACACTATGACGGATAAATCTATCTAACAATTTTTCATTCACTGTCGCCATCTATGAAATCTTCAATCTCTGTTTGTGCTTCATTGCTTAATCTGATCAGTTCTTCATCAACATCAACAGAATCTGCGAGAGCTCCACGGCGTTTGATTTCCCTAAGGAATGTCTCACGAGATAATTCACCAGCTTGCCTCGTTTTAAGAATGAAATCTTTATCACTATCTCCAAGCATCGCAGTTTCAAAGTCGCTGTAGATATCTACTGCCAAAGTTTCTGGAGTCTTAATTTTACGCCATTCACAAGCCATTTTTAAGGTATCTACTATCCCTCGTTCAGTACTACGAATCCAAGACTGTAATTGTGAAGATGTTCTATCAGAATCTATTCTCACAGATGTCGCCAATTTATTCGGCTGTTTTACCATCGGCAAATTGCCGAGAACTTCCATCTTCTGTTCAATATCTTCTATGTCCTTCTGTCCTAATTCAATAGATTTACCTGTATGCTCTACATACTTCATATCCGCATTAGGATCATTTGCAAAGAAAGAACGTGTCGGTCCAATTTCAAGTTCTGTTTGTTCTGTCATTTCTTTTGGCATTCCCTTGCCAAAGAGAAGACCAAATCTAGACAGTCGAAGGATGTTCCGCTGATCACTGTAGCTCTGCCAGTGAATTATATTCATCCACGCCAAATCTTCCAGAGGTGGATCAGCGGTTAAAAAACCGGTCCTGTCGGCATACAAAGTAACCAGCGGAATCCTTCCAAAAGTATGCGTACCGTTTTCTATTTGATTCCATTCCTCTTTATCCTGTCGCCAAAGTTCCCAAGAAGAAGTATTCACTACTCTAACATAATGCTGTTCTACATCACCATATTCACCAAGAGATTCTATTCGCGATTCAAGCATCCTAATTTGAGTCAATTTAGCTTTCTTTGAATCAATTACTGTTTGCCATCCTATTAAAGATGAAGCAGGAACACAGATAAGTAAAACTCTTGCTCCATTTTTATCTTCATCAGCCTTCGTAGCTACTCCTCCATTCGCTATCACCTCTACCACGCTATGATCTACAAATATATGAACAACTCCATATAATATCAAATAATACAACACATCTTGAATAAAAGATTCAAGTGATGTTCCAGCAGAATCTACATCTTCCAATAAGTAGATTAATTCATATGGAAGATCTTTCACTGTCAAAGGATGCGAGAAAGGTTTATTGGTGAGCTTAATTAAAGTATCGCTGAAACCATTATAGAGTACAGAACGATTACGACGAGCATCGTATTTAGTTATGCTTTCTCCGGGTTCACGAGGAAGCCATTTCTCTCCAGCTTCTCGCATCGTTTTAGTTCCACCGAGTAAGTCTTGAAGCATATCCCATTTACGAGACATAACTTCATAACCTGTAGAAGGAATTGCTACTGAATTCATTTATATCCTCTTGCGTAAGCAGCTCGGCCTTGTTTATCGGCTTTACTAATTGCTCGCTTCTTTCCTACTGAAGTTAAATAATAATACTTCTTCTGATGACCCCACTGAACGAACTTCCCCTTGCTATCTTGTCCTATATGAGTAGGCATAATATGATTCCAAACTCCCAGCCGAAGCTGGGAGTAACAAGGAGGCTATCCCTTTGGAGGGAGCCCGCGAATACCACGAATAACATTTTCTAAGATCTTTACATCTATCCCCGCCGATTTTAATTCGATATCGATGAAAGATCCTAATTTCTTCCACTGTTCTGGTTGTTCTTTCTTTAGAAGTTCAATTGCTTCTACAAGAGATTCAGTAACAGTGTAACTGACTTCAGCTTCTCCTTGAGCCTCTAAGATTTTAGGTTTTAATTTCCGCCATATCTGAAGAGCTCCTAATACTCCTCCTCCAATAAGACCTGCAAGAGAACCAAGTATTGGAGCAAGTTGAACTAAAATTGATGCTCCACCTTCTGTTACAGCTTCAATCTTAGCTACAGCATTTGGATCTACCTTCATTCCAGACGATGTCGATACGCATCCGCAGCAAAATAGAAAAGCAATTACCAATAAATACTTCTTCATAATGAGTCTCCTAAAATAGGTTGCATCCAGTAAATACTGGAGGTTTGTTAGTTCCATATACCATTATCAACAACGAGCCATAATCGTACATAATATCTCCACCTGGAGGTACGTCGTGAACAGATATACCAACGTAGTGAAGTCCGACCTCATTAGCTGTCCATTCTATTCTCGCCTCATTGAGATCTATCGGTTGAATAGTCATACTGAGAGGTCCCGCTTGTATCCCATAAACTAAGAAATCACCATCAGGATCACAAGCTCTGACTGGCAAAGAAATTTGTCCGCCTATGCGTGTCTTGACTACGCATATCAATTTATAATTGATTTTATTTGGATCATAGGGAAAATCAATCTTACTTGGATCAAGTATTGTTGTCGGCGGACATACTATATCATTATTATTTCCTAATACTAAAATCGAACAAAACAATAAAATCAATAATCTCTTCACAGTGAGCCTCCCGGAACATAGATGTTATTGTTTTGAATCAGCTTCGAGACACGTTGTCCCGCTACCTTTTTCATAGCATTAGCTTCTTCCTTCTTCACCTCTGCTAATTTCAAAGCAGCAAGTTTCGCAGCAGTGAGTCTAGATTCATCTGCTTTAATAACTTCTGCCTCTGCTAAAGTTCTTGCATCCCAATCTGGTTGATTATCCATTTTAATATCCTTCATTGCTTATTGCATCACCCCATACAATATGAGGCTCCTCGATAATTTCTGTTGCTACTAATTGAAGCGGATCTAAGACTATTGACTTTTTTACAAGAAAAGGTATCGCTTCAAATCCAGATATACTTACGATACCACCTCTATCAACAAGATTCTGTTCGGAGAGAATAGTTATCTGCTTTCCACAACGCAAAGTGAAAATCAACTTCTTAAAATTTGTCAAATCTTGCATAATTGTTTTTCAGTGAACATACGAACTAGAACGTCATTCTTTGATCCTTCTATGGAAATCTCACCAGATAAATCTACCCTGCAAAATCCACCGTTAAAATGTAAGACAACCTTTCTTGGTTCTACGTTCATAAGTTCAATGAGTTGAACAAGATATTTTCCTGCATCATCTATGTTTATGGGTGAAACTTTAATGTATATCAAATTTCACCAATCCTAACTTTCCCACCTCCATACGGATGAGCCTCGTGAACATAATAACTTAATCCATCACTAATATGTGAAAGCATCGCCTCATTCTTTTCTAAATCCCCAGCATCGTCGCACGAAACACCTTCAAAGTCTCGGCAAATCATTGGAGTCTTTATGGGATCTACAATAATATTGATGTATCCATCAGCCGAACGTAATTGCGTATTTGTAGAATTCAATCTACTACGAATAGGCGGATTAGCTCGTGGGAAACGCTCCTTGATATTAAAGTTAGGTTTTAACTTATCACGAATTATTTCCCAATCACTTCCTGCGACTCCCTGAGATGTGTGTGCTCCACCTGTTGCATCTCCGTGCAAAAATACAGATCCTTTATGATGAGACCATTTACGAAGTAACTCATTACATACTTTCTCAGTATTGCTATCCTCTCGTTGAAAAATCTCATCTATAATTGCAATACATTTCCCACGAGTTTCTTGATTTCGTAAACGAAGCCATTCCGGTGGATCTTGTTCTTGAACGACGAGACACGTTCCTGGTCGTCTGTTGAAATCGTGACAAAATATCAATGGTTCATTGGGATCATATACTATCTGTATCCCATTCGGTGGATGATTCAATATTGAATAGGCATAATATGCCAATCCTTTGAAAGAAACAAATGCTCCGCCGTATTCCTGCTGAAAAGTTAAATCATCTACGTCTCTACGAGCCTTTTCGAACTCTTGTGGATCTATGTCATACGTTGACCACGTGAAAACATTCCAATCTTCAAGTTTCTTAGCATCTTCTGTCAATGTAAAATAATGATTCTTCCCTTCTGGAACACCTATTAGATCTGCCCACCCAGGACGTCCTTTCGTAGATAATGCAGGACGAACATTTCTTTCCCAAATCCCCTCTTTGAAATTTCCAAATTCATCTCCAACAAAACCATCCAACGGAGGACCCTCTATCCGTTCTGCCTTATCCATTCCAAGAATCTGTATCTTAGTTCCTGTCATAAGATAAATAGTTCTATCAGAAATCACTATGGGATGATGCTTACGAAGCATCCAAGCAGGAATTAAATCAATGATGTCGTCCCAGAATATTTCTACAGCTTGTCGATGTGTTGGAGCTCCGCAAACAAAACGACCACGAGGTTGAAGAAAGGCCATCGCCTTCTTAACAATCTTACGCTTCGCAAGTTCAGTTTTTCCCGAACGACGCCCTGCGTGACAGACGTTGAATCTCATCTGCGATCGCCAATATCGCTGCTGAACAGAATGATAATCTAATGTTGTCCATCTATTTGTCAGCAAGGGAAGAATCCATTTCTTTCATAGCATCGTGTATCTTTTGTGCGAACTGTTGTGGATCCTCAGTCACCACATTTTCTAAGCCAAGTAAGATATCTAATCGTTGCTGTGCGACCAGTTTATATTTTATTGGAGCTTCTAGATCTCTGATAATAGAGCAATAAAATTCAACGCTCGAACCTTTGAACTCATTTGGATCTACATTGAATATCTCTACGATTCTTGCTTTCGCAAGAGTGATCAATCTCATCATTGTGCAAATTTTTACATCAGGATAAATCTCACGAAGCTTCGCTTTTATATGGCTCTTCCGCATCTTCATCCCAAGCCATTCTGCAACTTGATCCACAAGTTCGTCAGAAATTTCAGCAGCTTCATTTGCCATAGATATACCATATACGCTCACGCGTGAAGAAAGCAATCAATATCTTATTTGAAGTTATAACTTAATAGTTATAATTCATCTGTGGTATAATAACCAAATCGCAAGAAAACTTCAAGTATCGTCTCTGCAACTTCTGATGTAATAGACTTCACAGATCCATCTTCCAACTTATATTGATACGTCGCAGTCCATCCCGCTTGTCGTGCAAATTCATTCGCCGAGATACGAATTATAAATCTCGCCCGAGTAATCTCTGAGTGACTCAATACATATCTAATTTTCATACCTGCAAATAACTTACAATCTAACTTACTAGATTTATCTAAGTCTTTATCTGGCAGCTTTCTTTGAAAACAGCTTCTGCAAATAGCCTTTGTGTGATCTTTACTGACGACCCAAGATGAGGTGTTTATTTTGATACATTCACATATAGGACAGATCCTTTTAGGAACTATTTGATTTAATAGAGACAACCTATCTTCCAAACGCATCTTCTGCAAATGGAATGCTACCTCGGCAGGATCACCCCATTCTACTTTATTTATCTTTAACTTACTGTCTACAGACTTCATCTTTACTTCTTTAAAAATATTCATAGTATCATTTCCTACTTATTTAATAACAGGTTGTATAATCAGATCTAACTAATAGAAGTCTCAATTCTTCCTACACTATTCACAAATTATCTTTTATTTCCTTAAAAATTCCATCGTTTTAACTAACCAGTTACTAGACCATTCGTTAGTGACCAAATCTTTGACACCCCCTCTCACTCAAAATCTGAGATGACAATGGTCTCGACTCTTCTCTAAACTAACCATTATGTAAAAATCTTCTTTCCTTTAATTCTTGTACTACTACTATACTACTACTACTACCTAGGCGAAAATAAAAATGAGATGATATAATTATAACGACTCAGATTACAATTTAAGGCTACCTTGTAGGTTGAGGTCACTAACGAATGGTCTAGTAACCACCTACTATAATCCTACAATTATTTGCAGCAAATTCTCCAATTCATAATCAGCAAGATGCCTACCATCTTCATCTTCAATCCAACCCGGAAATAATACAAAGCAAGGAAACCCACGAGCCTTAATCTCCCTAATTTTCATTCTTTGTAGGGGAGTCACTTTACTATCAACTTTAAGCTCTAAGAATCCCTTCCACGATCTATGCAAAATCAATAAATCTGGCATTCCTGCAACCTGGAATTCCCCACCGTGAATGTTGAACACGAATGCAGTTTTATCCCGGAAATACTGAATCACTTTTGATTGAAAATCTCGTTCTTTCATAAGATTATCTCACATAGGCCTCATCTGAATTTTTACTAAATCCATACTACGGCGTGAAAGCATTCGTGGACAATATTCTCACGATAAATCGGTACGAAAATATGCTTGAAATTTTTCATAGGACATTACTGGAAATAGTCTTTCAAATATATTGTTATCGTATTCCCCAACGAGGAGAATAACCTTTCCCAGAGCCATCGCATAACCGAGTTCAGTATGGCGACCGCCGCCAGATTTCTCATCACCGATATTGCAAATAAATAAATCGCAGTGCTGTATCTGCACCAAATCTCGTATCGCACGATAAGGATCGTCGGGACAATAATCTTTATCGTCGATATCCCACGTTGAAATGACATCATAGCCCTGATCCCGTAAATGATGGGCAACATCTCGTTCAGTATGACTTGCTGCTACATAGATTTTCATAATAGATTTACCTTCAAACAACCAGCATTTATGACAACTTTATTTCCCGCTTGTACGAACGTTCCACTAACTTGAATAAGGCCATAAAATTCTACGTCAATATGATCCGCGTGAAAGGAAATTTTACTTTCTGGGAATTCGATCTTCGTAGTATTAATCAATGTTCGAAATTCGCTGAACATAAATGGCAGATCCATATCTGTTTTTAGTATTCGCTTTTTATCTTGACACAGCCAAATTCGCACTTAGAATTCCTCCATTTTGAACATTCCTATTTTACCACACATTTTAAGTGAAGCGATTTCCATTTTAACAAGCCATTCTTCTATGATAGTTTTATTCCAAATAGCTTCCTCGATTTGAACATCGCCTCGGCGTAGCGTCGTAAGGTCCGTTCTCGGTACGAATGTCTCAAGAATCGATAATTCTTTGGCGTTCCAAAGAGGCCAGCCATTCATTGAATGATTCCTCATCCAGATAATTGCACTTGCGATTCGAGATTTGCGAAGTCCTGATCCCGGAATATTATCAACAGGATCTCCAATCCAAGCCTGATAAAGTGGAAGTTCTGAAGGAACGAGTCCGTACATTCTCACTTGAACAGTTTCTAAGTCCCAAGGATATTTCTTATCGTAGAAAGATTTAACTACGACGGTCTGTTCGTCAATTAGTTGTAGTAAATCTTTATCATTGGCATAAATAGTCGTATGTTCTTTACCACAAAGACTTGCTATTACATCATCAGCTTCCATACCTTCGTGTTCAGCATTTCTAAAAACCTGTTTACAGAAGTTTTTGAACTCCTTAACGCGATTCATATCTAATTTAGATTCTCTATTAGCTTTATATTCAGAATACAGATCGTAGCGAAAACTTCTACTTTCCCAGCAAAGAATAACTTTATCTTTGAAGTCTCTTTCAAGAGCTTCACAGCTCTTAAGAAAACCATATTCCATTCCTGTTAGAATTCCCTTAGATGTCTTTAAGAAATCTAACGAATGTCGACATTTATGTAATAACCAAAAAGCATCTACGAGAATCATTTTCTATCTCCTACATATATGATTTCTATCTTCCACAGCCAACGAATAGAGAAGATCCATCCTCGTGGAACACGTAGAACCTTGTAGCGATACAGCCAAGTTCCATAGACACGAAATTCGTGTATTTTCATATCTCGTAGATCTTGTACTCTACGATTATAATCTTGCTCATTCATTAAGATACTCCAAAATAATATCTCCATGACAAGGAAGCGGAGCACACCAGCAAGCAAGAACCTTATCACGAAGCGATTCTACTGCTTGTTTGAATTTTGAATCTTCAAGTTTTTTGTAAAACCAAAGACGATACTTAGCAATAACTTCTTCACGATTACCATCTCTGCCAATTATGAACGGATTGCCAAAAATTGTAGATCGGTCTATTGATATGACTTCTGAGTGAAATCGTATATGTCTGAAATTCACTAATGTAGTCATTTCAATCTCCGTATTTTGTCCAAGTAAAAAATAATCCCGTTGAAACTGCACAAATAATGCTAAATGCAGCTATTTCTCTGTATGGATATTTTAGTAAATGAAACAAACCAGCACCAATAAAAAGAATATAAATATAAAGAATCGTAAGTACGATGTTATTTATCAACGGGGATGAACTTTTAATGTTTCTGAATGAAATCATAATAGTTATTCCAATCTTATTTCTTATTTATACATTTACTACAATGACGGTCAGGATAGAGACATTCAGCACAATCTTCACGTCTTCTTTTGTTTGGATGTAGATAAGTTAGAAACACCGAGTTTCTAGATATTGTAATTTTTTCAATAAGATGAGTCAAATCAAGTCCAGGTAACATTAGATAAACTTTAGTATCTTGATTTTCTATTTGTGATAATCCTACAATCAATTCTTTGACTTTCATAGTATCCTCGCAACGAAGTATCCATCATATTGTCTTACAAGTCCAAAGGTATGACCTTCAAATTCAAAAACTTCTTCAAATGAACCTTCGAAAATCTGTTCGCCTCGACCACTATCTAAGGATAAAGGGATCTCACAAAGTCCTCCTTCACAAGCAGCTCCTTGAAAAGTATCATCTTCATCTTCTTTGAATTTTGTATAATCTATTGGAGTATAACCTCTGATTAGAGACAGATATTTTGTTTTATCTGCTTCTGTTACAACGGCTTCTCGAGGACAAAACGGAATATCTTTATCTGATTGAGCAGGGAGAAATGTCATTCCTGTCGGTTTGAATTCCCAAATAAATTCAAAAACATCATTCCATTCTTGTTCAGAAACTGTAACAGTACAACTGATATTATGATGATACTGAATTCCACCAGATACAATCCAATGATCATAGAAATGCCTTATTATCTTAAGAAATTCTATAGCTGTTTGTTGCTCATAACAACCTGTCATAGGAAAGGTAATACACCAATCTCCATTAGATTTTACTTCAACCATTTGAGGATTAAATTTTTTGAAATACTGAGCAACGGGTTCTAATGGGTTCGCAGTTATTCTACGAAAGTATTTCTTTGCGTGATTAGGATGAATTCCACTACTGATTCCACCGAGTTCTAAGCTCGCAGTTCCACTTGGTTTAATACAAGTACAACGAACTGAGGAATTGATTCCTATCATTGTTGCTGTTTCTATGTTTGTTTGTTTTACGATATTAGCTAAAAGATTTAATAATTCTGCAGTGAATTTTATTTTGCTATCATAAATTCCAGTAAATGACACTCCTATAAGAGAATCACGTTCGGCGACTGCGTGCGAAACCCAGGATAGATATTGAAAATCTGTATAAGATGCTTGTAGAGTAGCTATGATCGTTGCCTGTTCAACTACCTCTTCAATATCTTCACAAGTTGCAGTATTAACTTCTACGAGATTACAGAAGCCGAAGCCAGTTTCTCCTTTGAATGTAGGATCAATCAGTATTTCTCCACAAGGATTTATTCCCATATCTTCTTCAGGAAGCCATACGAATCCTGGCTCTCCATAATTTGTACGATTGAGCTCCATAATATCGAGGAAATTCTGTTTAGTCGTAGTAGAATCAAAAACGACGGAATTATTGCATAAGGTTCTTTGACCTATATTCAATCCATCTTTAGAATGTAACATTTCTTCATCATCTTGACTGAATAAAACAATCAATGAACTTCGTCGTATTCCACCCGCTAAGACTGCAGATGATAAATGACAAATGATATCGTAACATTCTATGGGACGTAAATGTCGTCCTTCAGCTCCAGATAATATCTTTCGCATTTCTTTAAGTGAATGTCGCAACGCAAGATGACCTGGAGCCTTTCCTCCACTTCTATGTAATTCAGCTCCTGCAGGTCTTATAGCACTATAATCAAATTGAACATAGTATCCATTAAGAAAACCTTGCATCAAAGAATTAACTGCTTCAGCCCATCCTTGAATAGTATCTACTACTTTATGATGACAAATCAATTGCTTATCGACCTTATTGATTCTTGGCAGTTTATCGATGTGATGTTTCTGTACGCTGAATCCACATCCACAACCACAAAGAAGTAAATATAATATCTCACTGAAAACTCGTGGGCGATCTATCAAAGTAAATGTACAATTATACATTCTGGCATTTTCAAATTGAATCGCTTCTCCAGCGAACTGCATAGATCGCATCGAAGGTAAGATTTCCTTACGACGAACAAGATTAAATGCTCTTTGAATCATTTCTTTGAGAGCAGGAAATTTTCTGATGTGCATTTGTTCTACGCGATTCACAGTCTCAAGGAATGTTTCGCGTCGTTTTTCATTTGGTAGATATCTTGCATATTTTGCAGCGTGAATATAATCTGCGACTGCATTAGGATCTGGTATCGCTTCACGAAGTTCTGCTCGTTGTTGTCGATAAAGAATATATGCTTTAGCAATTTCGGGATACTTCATCAAAACCTTTTCTACAAGATTTTGAATGACTTCTAGATCTATGATTTCACTTGTGAAATACCTTTCTACTTCGTCTGTTAAAAGTTGTAAAGTCTTACCATCAGCAATACCTCTTTTCGCAATGAAAGCCTTCGCTATCGCTGAGATAATTTTATTACGATTATATTCAACTAATGACCCATCTCGTTTTCTCACTTGCATAATAATTCTCCAAGAAGTTTTATAGTGTCATTCAGCAATTCTGCTTGATAATCTCTACAAAGAAAACTACGTTGAGTTTCTTGAACTGTAGTTAAATCATATTGTTTAATGTTTTCAGGACCATCAATAATCCACGGATTAATTTCTTTTCCAAAATGACTGGTGCATTCTCGATCAAAGAAAATAGACAGACCCGCACTAATCGCCTCGTAGAATCTATTTGCCGGGGATTGTCTCGGCTGATCAACATCGTGAAAATAGATCGTATATCCAAACTGTTGAAGATCATACGGTAGATTAAACTTATCTATTGCCCGATAATTATAATATTCACTAAAACGATTATGAGATCTATCGCTTGCAGAAATTATCACATCTTTGAAATACTTGTCAAAATAACGAATTCGGCCAGAACGGAAAGATCCCCAGTAGATGAATCCTTCACCAATAGGTTTTAATGAAAGAGGATTATAAGTAGCTCGGTTAAGATTTAGGTAATAATTTTCTTTCACCCACTCATAAGATTTCAGGTGTAGAGGAGGCTCGTGAATGTTTGAAATTAGAATTCCTCTTACTCGTTTTCTAATTTGTGTTGGTAAGGGAGATTTCCAGTCATCTATGAAACCTATAAAATGGGTCTTTGAAAGCACCTCCCCAGCGATCTCCAGTTGCTCTCCAGAGCAATACTGATGATTTCCTATGTTTATTATCGTATCACCCGAAAAAAGAGCCCCGGAGAGTTCTGACAGCTCTAATTCTTCATACCTAAAATGCAGCCTATCTAAGGCCGATTTTAAGAGCTTTAGATGCCCTTGCCATATTTTCGCCATTTTTATTTCTGGCTTATAGGTTAAAAGATAAATCATAATCTACTTTTTGAACTTCGTAATCCTAGAGCCTTCTGCCATTGAATTATGACATCTGTTCTAAAGACAGGATTTTCTGGGGATCCTCTCCACGAATTTATCGTTTTCTTTTTTACCAATTTAACTACTTCTGGATGATGTTGTTTTAGATTTAGAGCACATCTTTCTAAGAGTTCTAAATCTCTGTATGTCGCCGCTCCTCCACGAGAATTAGATCCACGTTGTTCGTGAGCATATTTGAAATTAACGATATTAGGATATCCAAGTTCAAGCAATTCTAAAGTGATATGAAAATCATCTTGAATATTTATTTTGAGTCCTGCTCCAAATTCAAGTTTTTCACCTTCAATGATAGATTTATCAAAACCGTAGATCCTATATGGCCGCACAGTTTCAAGAGTGAAAACATTCGCTTTTTGTAGACGATAAGTACATTGAAAATTTTGAGTCCTTGCAGAAATACTTGCGTGAGCATATTCATTCAACGCTTCATCAAGCCATTGAATCATATCTACAATTTCAAAAGGTTTTATCATTCTTAAATCTACCACTTCTGTATTATCTCTAACAAAGAATGATAGATCATCATCCATCATACAGATTTTGTTGTCATCAGATAATTTGACAATCGCCTGACGAATATTATTAATTCCTGTACAATTGATTCTGATGAATTCAAAAGGGGGATCTATAGGAGGAGAATCATTTTCGTCTATTACATACACAGCTTCTATTCCAGCTTCTGCAAGTTTCTTAGCAGTATGCTGAATGTCTTGTCTATTTTTTGTAGGAATGAAAATCTTCATTCTATTTCTCCAGGGTATCTTTGGCGTGGATGTCCTACACCAGTTTTTACTCGCTGGTATTTGTCAAATTCACAAAGACTGTGTTCTATTTCTCTAAGTTCAAAAGGCCATTCACATTTAAAGACGTGAGGTTTCAAATAATCTTTAGCAGTATCAAATAGAAGTTTCATTGAAGTTAATTCTGGTAACATTCCTAATCTTCTAAGACCACGTTCTGCTCCAGGTCCAACATTCGCCCACGTTAATTTATCTAATTCTAAATTCAATGCAAATCGTAGATCACAAACTATTTCGTAAGCTAGAAAATTGCCAATCATATAATGCTGTTTCAACTTATGAAAAAGAACTTCCATAGAATCAAAATGAGAAAGACCAGCAATAAATGAACGTTGATCCCAGGCCTTTCTACAAGCACGAAGATATGAAATATATTTATCTTCGAAAGAAACTCCTGCGGTCATCCAAGCTCCAGTGAAGATTTTCTTTTCTTGTTTGAAACATTCAGTAATATAATTTTCTACTGCTTTATAACACCTCACAAATCCTAGATCACGAGCGTGTTCCCACCAATTGAATAAACGATACCATATTATGTTGAAGACAATAAGTTCCGGAGTGGATTTAACTTTTAACATATTCGTTAGCCAGACAGTTCCTGTATCTAACTGACGATAGACATTAGTAAATTTCCATTGTTGAAAAATTGGATCGTCGCTCCACGGCTTCTTCATTCCAGTTTTCCTTCGCAGATAAATTTGATGTCGTTCATTTATCCAATATGCGAAATCTTCAAGCGTCACAGGTCTTATATCATTTTTCATTTCGAAGAGCCTCATAATATCGATTTGAAAATTCTGCAGATTTTTCCCACCTCATCCAAGTTCCTATAACAAGATCTCTGAAAATTGGATGTAAAATGTCTAATTCGCTAAAGATACCATTTCTCCCCTGTTCTTCCAATATAAGAGCTCTTTTTATTTGATCCTGCCAATCTTCAAGATGAACCTGCTCAGGGCAGTCTTCAGAAGGAACATTGACGAAGTCTATTTGTTTTGTGTAGTTTTTCTGATAAAGATGCTCGCTACCGGATTGGTGAATATAATTCCCATATCTTATTTGTAACATATCAGCAAGAATTCTTTGTAAAGTGGAGAAGCAAAATATGTCATACGGAAGACCGAGCCAAGCATCGTTGGATCGCATATTCGTAATGAGATTTAATTCGCCTTCACGAAGTAAGAATTGTAAGGTCAACGTACAAGGAATATCTTTCTTACCTCCGCCGTGTACTGCAATTAGATCTTCTACTCGATACATTGTCATAATTGCTTGACGAGAATCCGGATCTTTGGAAAGAATATCGTAGATTAAATCTATTTGATGTGGGACAGTCTCCCATCGCTTCCCGTATGCTCCCCAAGCGTGAACACCATCCTCTGTGTAATTTACATATGAAGGAGCATATTGTTTAATAAGTTCTATGTCATCAGTTCCGCTCAAATACCAGAGCATCTCAGCACAGGCATAAGACATAGAAAATTTTCGAATAGGATTATAAAGTATATTCTTCCATATATCATTCAACCATCCTTGGTATCCCAGTATTTCTTTCGTCGGCCCAAGACGAGATGGGGTATCTTCGTGTTGCATCAAATCTTGAATAAGTATTGTCCATAGATCGTCTAAATTTTTCATAATTTGGTCCTTTCAAAAAGAAGGACCCAGATGGGTCCTTCCGGAGGAGGGTGATGAAAGCTGTTCTACAGTACAATTCTTTGAATCTTTATCTTCTCGCCATCGTAAGAAACGAGGAAATCGTAACTTATTTTTAGCGAATGAATCATATTCAATTTCCATCACTCGATCTTTGAGATCATCTAAATTGCAAGACGCACGGAACTCTTTAGAATATCCTCCACCTACATCTGCAATAATTTTGATTTTATCTCCATTATAAATTCCAACAGTACAAGATTGCAACTCACCGAAGTTATTAGCACTGAAGGATTTCTTCGCGACAATGACAAAAGCATCGAGAGTTCTTATTGGTTTGAGTTTATACCAATTTTTCAAGTGAGATTTCTTAAGAACCCATCCTTCGAGTCCTTCTAAAACTGCCGTCTGTAAAAGCATCTCCGTATCCACCTCTTTTACTAATTTTGTAGGAGCGAAAGGAATACCCGCCGATTCGATAATCGTTTGTACTTCAAGAAGATCTCTATTCCATAAATTCTTAGTCTTAAAAATGGGAGCGGCAAAGATTCTCAACTGCAAAAATTTACTTCTTTGCTTCAGCAGAGTAGGAACATCTGTTGCCGCTCCTTGGGAGAAAAGTTCACCAAATAGAATTGAATGTTCTGGAATGAGTGAAATTATCTTTGCAACTTCTGAGCAAGAATAAAGTTTCTCAGTTATATCTTTATCATTCTTAGTAAGAATAGTGACCTTTTCTGCTTTATAAATCTTCGCAAGGTGACCATCGTACTTTGGTTGAAGAAAATTTACTTCTTGTCCGTGGTAATCTTTGATGTTTGGAAATTCTATGAGAAACATAAAACAGCCTCTTCGGGTTTTGAGTAGGATAAAATATTCCTACCCGCTCAAATCCTAAATATGGCTGTCTCATCGGTGTCGCTCCGCCACGAACGACAGATCGCCCCGAAAGGCGATTTCGACTTTGTCATCTTTTTCTTAACTCAGCTTCCATTCTTGCTATCTTCATTCTAAGTAGTTTCGTGCGTTTTTTCACGTTTTCGATGTTAGAAGTTCCTTTCCGTAAAGTATCAAGCTCTTTAATCATTAAGATTTTATGAGCTTGATATTCACGAAGTCTTGCAGGGGCTTCTTTATGGCTCGCAATAAGTTCTGCTCGTTTTTGCTGTGTGACCAAAATTTCTTTATCTATTTCTGCAAGTCTATTATCGAAGTCTCGGAGAAGACCTTGTTTTGAAATGATAAGGCAAGTATCAATCTTTATCATTTCTTTTGTACTGGTTATCTTTTCTTTGTCCGTCATAACTTTTCTCCTTACTAAAATTGGCTGTCATCATCAGTACTGATCCACCACGATCAGCAGATCGCCCCGAAGGGCGATTTCGACTTACTCGATGCTATTCAGGTACTTTTGAATTTTTTCGAGTTGAGCTTTCGCTCTTGCAATTTTCGCAGCCTTCCGTTCCTCCTTAACGGAATTCTTTGCTGTCTGCGAAACAAGGTTCTCAATAGTTTTCTGTATCTCATTAGTAATTTTGATGAGACGCTGACAGACTTTGTCAATCTGTGGAGCGAACCTTTCTTTTAGATCCGAAGGAATTTTGACATTCTTCAAATCTGTGACCACGTTTCTGAATTCTGAAACAACCTCAACTTCAACTGTCTTAACATTTTTCTTTGCCATTTTAAGATCTCCTATAAACGGCGTTGATAATCTTGGCTTCTCATCAGTATTGATCCGCCACGATCAATAAATCGCCCCGAAGGGCGATTTCGATTTACAGGTTCTCGACATCGATCCCTTCCGATGTGAGTTGCTGTTCCAGAACAGCGAGCTGTTCTCGCATCCGGGCGACTTTTGCAGCTTTCTTGCGAGTAACTTCGTCGCCGAACTTGCGGATTCTCTCAGCCTTCTTTTCCTTGTCATCAGCGAGAGCGATCAAACGATTTCCCTTTTCTCGAGCAACGAATGCCTGACAGTCCAAATACGTTGCGATATCTGCAAAATCCCCTTTCTTGAGAGGATTATACTTTCGCGTATCGAAACCTTCATAAAGGATTTTACCATCCTTTTCGATAGTTTTCGGCACAGCAATAAGCAGACCGTCTTTGTTGACCGCAGAAACGAGCTTGTCGTTCTCATCGATAAACTTTGCGGCTTTCACAGGGAAATCGATTCCCCCCTTCTTCACGTCCTTCTGTTCTTTTTGTCCAACTTTCTTAGCCATTTTAGGCCTCCTTTGAAATTAGCCAACGATTGTCGGCGGTTGATAATGGTAATCATCCTCAGAGCCGTTCCAAAACGCTCTGTGTAGGATTCGAACCTACTAAATCCAATCTAATCAGAGCGGGTGACATACTTTCGTGTTCTCGAAGGCCATCGCCATCTCGAGTATCAGGCTTTTATTCAACCCCAGCTTTCCTGTTATCACGTTTCCTCCCCGTGGAGTGCCAGAAGAACAGTTCTGTTGGCATTTACCAAGCTACTGCCAGAGCTCCATATTATGAACTTGTCAAATTACAAACTGATTATATTATAGCAAGTCCTCTAAATAACACAAATAAATTCCACCCTATTTTAGAAATTATTTCCCGCGAATCTAGGATGATTTCGCGGTTTATTATAACTATTTTAACTTTCCCGCTATAAACCGCCCATCAGCGTCTTTTATAACTACCTTTCCAGATGCTTCTGCCCAGTTCTTAGAACTAAGACCAAGACTCGTTATCATAGGCACACGAAATTTCATTGTTGTTGTCTGTAAGGTATCTACAATAAACTTATGAAGCTTCTCATCGTAAAGCATTTCTAAAGGAACTTCATCCAAGTTTTCATCGTGTACGTTACTTGAAATAAATAGATTCCAATTTCTGCTTTCTGAATTATATCTGGGGGATAGAGCTACTAATCGTTCTTTCATAACGTCAGCAGCACAAGATTGAATAATTCGGTTGAATGCCTTATATGAATATTCAGCAGGGATATAACCACGTCGACCATAAGCATTGAAGATAAACCCTCTTAACTTGCACATCGTTGTGGCTCGTCTTGAAGTTTCTTTAATACCTGGAAGTCTTTCGTGGTACGATTCATAAGCATCTTCGGCGAATTTCGCACACATTTCTTTGAATTTCTTAGCTTTCAAAGCAGAATCTAACTTACCAGACTCTATTAAAATTTGAAGTCGTTCACTTACTAATTTGATAATATGTTCATTCGCCATTAATCCAGCAGTTACTCTTTTCTTTCCTGCTCCGAATGCCATTCCAAAGTTGAGTTGTTTTGCAGAATCTCGATCTATGTTCTGTAAAAGTTCCGCAACCCATTGATGAAAGTCTGTATCTGGATTTTCATTATAGGCTTTTATAGCATCTGCATCGTTGATATAGTGAACGATGAGTCGATATTCAATTTGGCTATAATCGTTAGAAATAAAACCGAAACCTAAGTGAGGATATATAAGAGTCTTAGATCTACTATTTTGTTGCTGAGAATTTGGTCTGCTACAAGACAATCGTCCACTACGAACACATTGATTATAGTTAGGATGCAAAATTCCATCAACATTCAAACTTAAGAAAGTATCTAAATATAAACTTTTGAAAGTAGATTCTGTTCGATAATCACAGATATCAGATACCACTTTCAATATTTTTAGATCTCCTGTAACGAGAGGATGAGCTTTGTATAATAACATCGCATCTTTATCAAATGTCGGACGTCCAGTATCAAACCATCTACCATCTTCTTCTCTTTCTTGAATAGTAGCTAAGATAGGAAGCCCGAATTGATTTACAAGAATATCATAAATACAATCGTTCGAATTTGTAAATTCTTGTCCAGTTTCTATTCCAATCTTAGTAGATAGTTCAATCATTCTACGAAGAGACCTTATGGATTCTAATTTACATTCAGTTTCATCTATTCTTATACCTCTTCTTTCCATATCGTATAAAACAGGAGTCAATTTTATTTCGGTTTCCCAAAGACCTGTCAATTCAGCAGGGCGTTCCTTTTGCAAATATCTGTAAAGAACACGATTCATTCTGATGTCATCACAACAATAATTTCCAAGAATATCTATGGGAACATCTGCATAAGATTTAGATTTAATGCTTTCTAAATACGCAGTAACTCTGGATGAAGCTCCAGTATCAATTCCTAATAGAGATGCACAAAGAGGCTTTAAAGAATAAGTTTGATAATCGCTATTATGTAAGCGAGTTAATACTACAGTATCTATTAATCTACATTTGAATTCTACACCATCAGCAAGGAAAAATAAAGCGTCAAATTTCACATTGTGATTGATCCAATCTTCAGCAGTAAAAAGAATATCTTGAATCCATTGCATTACAGATTCAAGTGGTAGATTATTTGATCCTGGAGCAGTATGACGAACTGGAACATACCAAGTCTCTTTCAGATTATCAGCAGTTATACTAAATCCACAGATCCTATCTCCTTTCCAAGGATAGAGACCTCCAAGTTCTTTATGATCGAAGACCCGCTTACTTTCTATGTCTACAAAGACTTCTTTACTATACTGCAAATTAGGCAGGTCTTCGATCTTTTCTACTATTCGTTTATTGTCTTGTAGAATAATCATCAAAAAACTTTCGTAGTAGTTCTTCAGTTATTTCATTTCGTGTCCACACATTTAGAACATTTCGCAGAATAATATCTGCCCTTGCCCAATGAGGAGCCCAAATTTCGTATGTGACTGCATCTATGAAATTTGATTCGATGATAAGATTCGCACAAGGAGTGCACGAACTATAAGTAGTCAATAGAATTGTTGGACAATCGTTCTCATAGCACGATTTTAGATGGGAAAGAATGGCTCGTGGTTCAGCGTGACTACATCCACAGTTTCCAATTTCGTTTGTGCATTTATTATTTGGATGACTCGGTCCATTGATCGCGTGTGTGCTAAAAATAGTACCATCATTTAAGAATGTGAGAATTGCACATCCACAGGCTTTTCGAAGGCAAATTTGATTCTTTTCAGCCTCTTGTTTGATAGTGTTAAAATGTTCATCTATTACTGTTTTGCAGAATTTCAAGTCCATTGTAGTACTCCTTTCGGCGTTGAAGCCATTTTTCTGTTAATTCGTTTATAAGATACTGATTCATATATTGTTCTTCACCTTTTGAATCATACAAATCCCAACTAAAATCTATGATGACTTTCTTATTATAATGAACTAATTCATAGAATCGTTTATTAGCTTCTTCTAATATTGGAACTTTTAATAAATTTCCACGTGGATCATTTTTAATACGTATTTTATATTTTTGAAAATTTCCAGCATACATTAAAATTATGAATCCACCGTGACTATAAATCCATCCTTCTATGATACGTAATTGATTCGCTGTCATTACATTATCGTGGTATGCAAGAGCTCCTAAATGAAAGCGATCTTGGATCACACTCGGTTCTATCATAGGAAAATAATCTGTGTAGAAATCAAATGTAGCATCTGGTCTTCCAAGATGTCGTATAGTTGCGACTTCACCTAATTCTTGTATTCTTTTAAGAATACTATTCGCTAATGTTGTCTTTCCCAGACAATCCGAACCTTCTATTATAAGCATTTTTATATTCCTCAATTTGTCTTAATCTACCTTCTGCTATTGCCTTTCCTATATTTGGGGGAGTCCAATTCTTTCCCTTATATTTTCGTCTATCTTTACTCTTAAAATCTTTAGTTAAATTAGTGCGATGAACTTCGTCAAATACTTCTTTGGAAGGAATGAAATAGACCACTTGCATTCCAAACGTCACATAGAGCAAATCCGTTGTAGCATCTGCAAGAGATTCTAAATCTCCGATCATTAAGGCTTCGGTAATCTCTTCTACCTCATCAAGAATAAGATGTAAGCGATACAGAGTAGGTTCTTTGTAATCAACTAAGTTTGATTTTGACCATTTCAAACTTTTCTTATTATAAAATGAAAGACAACATTTTATAGTCCAAAGTAGAAATCTGATCCATCTACAAGGACGTTTTAGAGAGATCCGATAGGGGATACCGTTCTTAAAATGAAAGTCAAATACTGAATCTTGATAGTCCTTCAAAATTCCTCCTTCTCATCTATCTGTTGTACCAATTTTTCAATGAGCATTTTCTTCAGTAAGGTTATAAAACCAGAAGATTTTGTATATTGTATTCCTTCTCGGAACAGAGCTCTTTTTCTAACAAATAATGATAATATCTTTTGACCACTATCTCTTGGAACTTCACACCAATCACAAATATCTGCAAGCATAATAGATTCACTATGAAGAAGCTGTTCAACTAAATCTTTTGGATATTTTGTAGCTTTAATTTGCTTTTCTATTAAGATGTCGTCTTTAATTGTGGAAGTATATTCTAATGCTACAGAGAAATCCTTATATCCACAGTAGGGACTCATATAGTTTCTGTACAGGAAATCACAAACATATTGAACGTGACAAGGTCTTACAATGACAGTTGTTTCTTCTGTTGAAAATGTTCTACAAGCTAAAGAAATCGCTAATCGCATCAACTTGTATCGCATAGTTCCTTTATCACATAACGGAATAGTCTCAGAGAAATCTTTACATAATTTCTGAGATAAAGATAAGCAAAGTTCTGCAGTCTTCTCAGATATTTCAATGTCTTCGAGACTACGTGTCCAAGCCCAAAGAACTGCCTTTCTACAAATTTCGTTAGAATAATAGGGATCTTGCACTTTGTGAGAAGCTATAAGTTTATTGATTTCTATGGCTTGAATTTCTTTTTCTGAAAGAACAATAGCATAATCAAATCTGCGAATGTCTTCCAAACTGCCGATTAATTCTCTTATGATTTCTACTCCATAGGTATAAGAAGAAACAGGTTTATCGCTGCGTGGATTAGAAATCATTATAAGTCTAGTTCTTGCAAAAGCACTTCGCCGTTCTATTTTCGTTATCTGTGCTTTACCACTGGATCTCATATCTGTAAGTTTTCCAAGAACTCGCGGATCGGCTCCTTTTATTTCTTCCATTATCACTAACTGTTTATCGTGAATAGGTATGATTCCCCACGCTACGAACCATCGTGTGCCGATTTGTTGTAGACCTCCTAATAGTCCTGCTTCAGATGCGTTCTTACAATCGTGACGAGTTCCCAAACCATAATGTTCTATGAGACGTATAGCGACTTCACTTTTTCCTTGCGAACTATCACCAGTTATTAAACAGTTGACCCATCCGTGCTGAGCTCTACCTTCAAATGGGAAATGTAAAACAGAATGATATGCTAAATCAAATGCTAGATGAAGATCTTGTCGATGAAAAATTCGAGTAACATTAAAAGCTAAATCGATATAAATATCTTCTAACTTCTTTGTTAGACTTTCTAAGGTCCAATCTGCAGGTTGAAAAATCTTCAATCGTTCTAAGTCTTGATCACTGAATCTACAAGATGTCAGACTGTCTTCTATTTCTTCTACATTATCTACTAATAAAACCGCTTGAGAAGTTGAAGGATTCGGAAAAGTTCTGCCCTGCATTTTATAGGGAGTATTCAAATCTAGATGTTGATCTGAAACGATATAAGCTGGTTGAACAATATGTTCTCTATTATCTCCGTCTAATTCCAAGGGTGAAGTCAGTCTGCTATCTAAAACATTGTAAAATTTCTGCGGATAGAATTCTGCTATCTTACATCCAGGAGCTCCTATAGCGGTAAGAATGGCAAATCTTAAATTCTTCTGAGACATATTGACCATTTCTAATATGCCGACATTAGAAGGTTCAACAGTAACGAACGTCAAACCTCTTTGTTCATCCATCTTTAACATATTTATTTTACATCCATCACAAAATGGTTGATCTCTTGTGCATTTCACTCCTATAATACTTGGAACTATGAACGGTACAGTATCTAAGGCCGATATTATTGCGTTACAATGAATACGTTTTCCTATTTGTTCTGCTCGTGCGGCTTCTATCAATTTACAATCAATAATTTCCTCAGTTTCTTTAATAGAAGGAGCTATGAATTTTAGAGCTGTCTTCATTAAAGTTAGAAAATCTTCACTCGTAGCTCCTTCACTACCGACCCAGTCGTTGATATCACCCTTTGGATATTTTATTACGTCTAGAGGTAGATCTATGAAATAGATAATCTTAACGATTTTATGAATGGCATTGGCAATTATTCGTCTCGCCACTAATCCCGCTTGATCTACATCCATACAGATAAAAACATATTTATTTTTTATAAGATCGTTGAAATTATGATCCCAATTCCCCTCTCCTGCTGTCACTGTGATAGCTCCGACTTGATGCGGATTCAATTTTCGTGCCGCTACAAGAGCCTTCATTTCTCCACCACAGATCCATATAGTTGGATACACGATTTGTTTTATCGGGTAGAGAGACATTGTAGTATAGCCACGAACATTTTTCATTTTCTCAGGTCCGGGAGCTCCCGGCAAATACTTTCGAATATTGATAACACGACCTTCCATATCATAGATAGGAATCATAATCCTACCTTGAAAGTATCCTAATCTTGCCGCTTTTATATCTTCATCTATGATGCCTCTATCGTACAGTTGTTTTAAGAACGGACCAGAATTCCAAATTGCCTTATGATATTCTTCTATTCGTTCTTGATTTATAACTTTGATAGTTTCTAAATCTGGATAACGAGATAGCAAATCAACGATAATTGTTCGACGTTCACATCTTCCTATATGAGCGAGTAAAGATACTATGTCGCCTGCTGCTTTACAGACGTGACATCGCCAGAGATTCTTTTCAACATTAAGCGATGCACTTGGAGTTTGATCATCGTGACACGGACAGAGGCAACGAACCTCGTTAGTAGATGAAGGTTCGTACCTCCATCCGTATCGATCCAGCTCACTTAGAGCGTTTATCTTTTCAATCCGTAGCATTGTATTTCGTGAAACTCAAAATTCGCCGGAATCATTGACTGCTGTTTCTTCAGGTACTTCGTCATCAACGAGCAGTCTTTGTTTCTCAAACAAATCCTTCATCTCAAGATGCAATCTTCGCATCCCGTCAGCTTCTTCTGGATTGATAATAGATGGATCCGAAGGCTCAAATTTGAATCCATACCACCTCTTGTCTTTAGTTGGCTCTCGATAAACCGGACTGAACGTCCACACTTGTGCCCACAACGGAACCGCCACAGATCTATCAGATATCATCTGCCGTCTCAGAGATATTGCAGAAATGAAGTTCTTTCCTTGACTGAATTCTCCCCGTTCAAAACTCAAAGTTACGGGAGTTCCTACAAGGGGATGTTCGCCATAGATGAGACTGATGAATCGTAGATGTTCCACAAATCGATATCTACATTGATCACTCTCGGTTAAGCCATCTTGACCAGGATATATTTCATATCTTCTTTTAAGATTCCTGGCTCTTTTAGCAATATCACTACTTGGATCAAAGCTTCTTTCTTCCACCATCGGTCCAGATTGTGATTTCAGATCTTGCCACTTTGCAAATTCTACGAAGAAGAAAATTGGAACGATTTGGAATTCATTTGGGTCTTCTTCGTGTTTGCAAATGAGTACATCGCCAGGACGTAGAATCGCTGAACCTTCTCCGAATTGCTTTTTCAAAGCATTATCTGTTGTGCTTTGAATCAACTTAATTCGGGGAACTATTCTGTGTTCTCGGAGAGTATCTAGACTGTGATCATCTTCCACATATTCGGCGAGAAAATTGGGATCTATGCCTTCAACCTTCTTTATTCCGGTTTCAGTTCTCTTACTCATCTATTTGTCCTTTCCTTCGATACTGCATAATATATTGAGGATATTTCTTACCTAATCCTTCAGGAATAGGTAATCCATTAGCAACCCTTTCTGTGCAGAAATTAGTTACCGCGTTCCAATCTAATTTCAATATCCCTTGTTCAATTATCTCTTCTGGAACTCCTAATTGCCTACAAAATTTGAAATACTCATCTGAACCTTTTCGTGGAAGTGCTGCTTGCATTTTTACATCTGGAGTTCCAGTAGCGTATCTCCCCTCTATCGTCATCTTAATTGTAGGATCTTGAATTGCATCCCTTGTTAAATTATATGCAGCGATACTTCCACATAATTCTTTTCTTGCTTTTACCTCCTTTCTTAATTCATCGAACATATTTTCCATTTCTTTACAGAAGAAACCTATATCTACTAAATCTTCATTTTTTAGTTTTCTTTGTTTTATTGGATCAGTGATTTCTATCATCATTCCACAAATGAGATTGTAGAAATTATGACTATCACTTAGTAACTGTTTTATTTTCTGTATCATTATCAAACTCCAATGTTCTTAATTTATATTTGCAATCAGGAGCATTGAACATCAATACTTTTAAGGAGCTATATTTGTGACTCAAAACTGCTAAGAATAATTGAAGTAAGATAGATGGACCTGTAAGACAAACTAAATCTTCATCTGGGTTGAAATTTATTTGTTTCAATTTGCGATGATACATTCTGAGTAGCTTAGATGAATCGAATGGATCTACAAAGTTTTCTAAGATGAAGATTCGTTTGCCATATTCTTCGGCAGCTACAGAATCTAAACGATGGTTTTTTTGTAGTACAATAACTCTCATTTTATAGGCTCTCCAGTATATGGATCCCGTATTTCTGAATATTTTTGAACAAGAATTTGCTTACATATTTCTACGAATAGATTAAAGAAAAGTTTGATTTCAATAACAATTCCTGGAGGAAACATTTCTGAGATGATATCTTTTATAATTCTCCATTCTATAGGAGTTATATAGAAATTATAAGTGATGAAATTCGATATTACTTCTATCGGCGGTTTATAATTATCCATTATCATTGTCTTATTTTCCAGGCAAGATATAAGATTATCATCGGAATGCTGAAGATCGTAATTATGTTTGTGATGACAGCAGATACCATTCTTTCACTTTCTGCATTTCTTCTTTAGAAATTTCTAATTTGTCCCAGACACCTATAGTCCCAAAACAAGCAGGCCATCCATTCCAAGCTGTACTGTTTAATACAGCTTCGAAACTTTCATAACCTGTAACTCCTCCTTTGATAATATGAATCCAACCAGATTGAAGATCTAAAGTTAAATCTACTTCTTTAGATTCATTAATTACACAATGAGTTCGAATTCCCTTAATTACTAACATATTTATACTTCTTTCATTTAGAAAAATTTCTAAGCTTCTTTATAATTCTGTTGTATCTATTTATTATTGTTGTCTTTGTTACTCCTATGATATCGGCTTGTTCTCGATTATAATATCCACCGAAAAATCTTCGATATAATAAAAGTCGTTCTTCATCTGTAAGGCATTCTACTATTTCTTCATAATCTGACTTATGAAACTCTTTCATAGAAGATATCTTAGATTCCCTATCAAATTTCTTAATACGTTCTCTTAGAAATTGATACATTGATCTAATATAATCATTGTAGTTTGATGAATCTTCATATCTTGCTTGGCGAATCCAGGCCTCATTTATCAATTCTTCTTTAGATGTCCATCGACGATATTCTAGTTTGTGCAGTATATTAGTCGCCGCAGCTTCTAATATTTTTCTTTTATCTTCGTTCCAATGATTAGATTTATTTCTTAGAGGACGCGTTTGATTAACAAGTGATACAAAAAATCCAAAAGGCCAATTTGAATAGACAATATATTTCTTCTCGTTGAGACATCACATTTCCTATTGTACACGAAATTGTACTTTAAGATCGATAAAATTTGGATCTTCGGTAGATGGAGTCAATATACTTGAAGTGATGATCAAAGTCACATTACTTCGTAGAATAATTGATTTCCATTCTGATCTGCTATAACGAAAATTGTAGCTAATACTTTCGTTATCGGCATCATCAGTACTGCCAACAATCCTAGAATGATCACAAATAAAATTACTTTCTTCTTCATTTCAAATCCTTTTAAATTACTTTCTTTGACCTATATTGGTTTTAACTGCAACATAAAATTCGCAATATCAAGCAAGTAATCGCTCTCGCAGATTTGCATTATCAATAAGAAGACGTTTGATAATAATATGCTCTTCCCCGGCAACGATCATCATTTCAGTTGACATTAATCCTTCGAAAATAGAAGGATTGATTCTTCTCGAATTTATACCTTATAGAGCCTTTTCTAAAGTAGTTCCACAAGATCCAACGTATTGAATTCCATCTTTCCACCACGCAAATTCTCTAATTCCTGCTTCATATCCTAAACTGTATAATCGTCTTTTCTCCGATTCTACAATATCGATATGAACATATTCAATTCCATTTTGATGTATCTTCTCAGGAGCCATCATTCTATTCCAAAGGAAACAGAGTTGCTGGAGGAGAGTTCGTGTGCGGGACAGCAACTCTGTTTTAGAAGTGCTAATTCTTTCTTTTCAAATGCTAATTGCATAAAAGTTTCACAGCATTTCGGAAATTCTGTTGAATACGCAGAGATCTCATCCTGTGTTTTGAACTTCTTGCAGATCGTACACCACCAACCGATTTTCATTGTTATGTCCTATAAGAAATATGTACCCAAGATCCAGAAGAAATGATTTCCGCCCAATTTACTCTCGGACCATCTACTGTTCCTATGAAAGATTTTGTATAACTAAAATCGTGCATCGCAGATTGATAAGCGAATGCGAGTCTTTTGAATTTCTCCGCATCCCCTCCTTTGTCTGGGTGATGTTTTAATGCTAATTTATGGTACTCCTTCTTAATACACTCCGGAGATAAGTCTTTAACCTCACTAAGACCAAGTATCTTCAAGGCTTCTAATGGATGCATCAATTTCATCTGTAACCTCTTAGAACATTGTCAAGAATATCTCTGATATCTTGTATAGTCATTGCCATTCTTCGCTTGTTTTTCACCCTATCTCTTATCTCTTCATCAATGGTTCCTGGAATAATTAAATCAGTATATTGAACATTATTCCTAGTCCCTCTACGATGTGCTCTATCTTCAGATTGAACTCTATCAACTGAACTCCAATTGCAGCTAAAATAAACCACGTGACCGGCATAAGTTTCGCAATTCTCTGGATGTTCAACATCATATCCTAATAGATTTAATCCTACGCCAGCCGAAGAAGGATTCCCAACAAACACCATACAATCTTTGTCTTGATTAAATTTCCTTTCTGCCATATCTGGTTCGCTTACTCTGCAATCTGGATGAATCACACGGTGATATCCGATATGATTGATTCCTTCTTTAACAAGTCTCTCAGATATCGCTCTCATATCTTCGATAAAACAAGCCCAAACAATAAACTTGCAGTTCTTATCGTTGCTCCATTGCTCTTTCATAATTTCAATAAGAGCTTCTATCTTAGGATTCTTTTCACCAATTTGAATCACACTTCCTTTTACCATCTCATCTACTTCGAAATTTGCAGTATCATCTGTCTTAACAAATCCTGAACAGATTTGAGCCAATCTAAGCAGTTTTGTCAAAATATGATCTGCTGTTAAAGTTTGACCAGAAGCTTTCGCTTCAGCCATTAGCGAATCTATTTCGATAACTAATCTTGTAGCAACTTGTCGATAAAGTTCTGCTTGAACAGAAGTCATCTGTGTTTCATAAATATCGTAGACTTTATTTGGTAGATTGAGATTAGCATCTACTTTACGGAGTAGAAAAGACAATCTCGCAAGACGTTCTTGAATTAGAGGAATGGCCTTGAAACCTACTAAACGTTGAACTGCAGATTGATTATCTGTTTGTCTGTTGTCCCACTTTCCGTGAAATTCTCTGAAGTTCTTAAAAGTAGTGAAGCCAGACAATCCTGGTCCCAGCCATTCAAATTGAGACCACAGATCAAACATCGTATTCGTTATTGGAGTCCCAGTAAGAATCATCTTTGCAGTGGTTCGTATATCGTCGATTTTCATCACTGTTTTGAATCGTTTCGTATTAGGATTTTTGATTTTATGTGATTCATCAATTACCACAAGATCCCATTTCACCCTGCCAAGAGCATCCCAAATAGATTCTATCGAATCTAAACTTATTATCGTTGTAGACCAGCAGCAATCAGATTCCGTGCGAATTGCATCAATTAGATCTTTGACCTTTTGAATTTTTCCGCCACGAAGAGCAACCACTTTTCCCGGAGTCGTTGCGAATCTTTCAAATTCTTTTTCCCAATTACGACGGACTTGTCTAGGACAAATAACAAGAGCACGGTACATTCCTTTATTCGCCTTTGTTTTTCGTCCTCCTTCAAAACAAACACGATTAATGACGACTGCTGTTTTTCCTGTTCCTTGTTCCATAAATAGAGCGTAAGAAGGAACAGCAAGAGATGCTAACATAGAAACTTTTTGATAAGGAGTGAGAGGAAGTGTAGGATGCTCAATAAAATCTTTCGGCATTTCTGGATTTTGCTGAGTTGTCTTCCAAGTCGCTGCAATAAGAGCAGCTTTCGTTTGAACAAGGAATCGTTTAAGAAGAAAAGAATATAACAGAACGGCTTCTTCACTCTTAAATATAAGATGATTTCCCGGCCAAGTATGATGAATAACCAAAGCAGTGAAATCAGTTCCTGCAAGACGCCAAGTTCCATAGGAGATTTGTTTTCGTTCTGGGATTCTTTGAACCCACTTTATAGCAGCGGTTGATGAAGGATAATCGTAGTATTTATCATCCTTGATAAATATCCCTTCATCAATATGTACGTGGACAGTTTCTCCGAGAAGATTTTCTGCTTTCCTAAGACAGACTGCCTTGCAGATAAAATGTTTCCCCTCCTTATCTACATCAATTTCTAGAAAATCTCCTTGATAAAATGAAAGAGGTTGTAGAGTAGTAGAAGTGGCTCTAGAAAGTGGTTCCAGAACTGGGAATGCTGGAATCTTTATTTCTGTTACCATCTTTTCTCTTTTCTAATATTCTAATATTCTAATGTTCTTACTTTATAAGTATATTAAGTTACGCAGCAGTATGCAAGCCTAAAATGGCCAAAATCAGAAAAAAACTTTGCTTGCGCATAAGTGAAATTTATAAGTGCTTGTATCTACTGGACTTACGGCGAATTCTCTCCCAGGTCGTTTTTGGCAAGGGTTTTACCCTGACCGGCCTCGTTCGGGGTCTGACGTCCTAATGGGGACTCTGGTTTTAACCCCCAACACCACTTCCATTGTCTTGCAGCAATTTTGTAAGAGATTTCACACTACCGTGAACTGCGTCCAATTTCATATCTAGAATTTCAATTGCAGATTTATGTATCATAATACATTCTTCCTTCGTTCTAAAAGATTTGAAAGTTTCATTATGCGAATGAAGATGCTTCAATAATCCTCCGAGAGTTATGGAAAGAATCAAAGAAATAAGTCCACAAAGTACAACGATAATCTTCCACAGTAAATCTTCTATGACAAATCCTGTAGCAGAAACTAAGATAGATTCTATCATCCAAATTATTTTGATCATTTTCATACTCCTAAAGTTCCAGTAATGATAGCAGTTGCAGAAATTATTCCTTGACTTGATCTTTGAACAGTTATATCATATTGATAAAAACTACTATAAGATCCACGAATTGCTTTAAGAACAAAACGAAGTTTAGAATTCAAAGGATCTAACGGTCCAAGGCTACAATCAGATCTTTCATTCACCTCACTATAATCATAAGTAGTTCCTGTTAGTCCTGATTCTGTTCTAACAAGATTATTGTCTTCATCATAGATGTATAAAGTATAAGTCGTTCCTGTTTCTGGTCCATAATTATTCGTATTATCATAACGAACAATAGTAGAAAGTTGAATAGCATTAGTCCTATCTCTATGCTTCCAAGATAAACTTGGTTGACCTGCAAAATGAGTTGGAAAGAACTTACTATCTATCTGCAATCTTGCAGGACAGTATGGTCTAATCATTCTACTGTTAAAAGCAGAAGCTTCTATGTAAGCAGCATCATCTAGAACTCCATTCCCAGTTCGCGTTAGAAACTTGACTCTTGGGGTATCACCTAAAGTATATTCTCGATCAATGAAATTAAGACTAGATCCTATGAACCATACACGAGATCCTGCAATATGAGATGCAGGAAGGGAGTCTAAAATACCACGACCAATACTTATTTGATTTGTACCAATCCCTTCAATGACAATAAGTTCATCATCTATCAGAGCATAGTCGCCTACATTTACAGATTCTAAATCGGATACGTTTCTTATGTCTATATTATTTACTTGTATTCCACCCTGTGAAAGTGCATTCAATAAAGTTGCAGAAGGAACGAAGACTCCTAATCCTTCATCAACATATCCACTTCCAGTATAGTCTTCTACTAGAATTTCACATCCTAAACAATCTGATGAAGGAGCAACGGCATTCGCTATTAAAAATGCAGCATCATTATCTAAACTTTCAATTAAAGAACTTCCACCTGCTTGACTATTAAGAATAAAATAGGGAGATTCAATCAATTTCTTATAAGTAGGATCTACGGGATTATTGATTGGACTCGTCCAAAGAGTCGCAGGTGGAGTGTCATAAACATTATAGGCAAGCCCAAAGACATCTTCAATTACATCCATTGTAATATAGTCGTCTTCAGAATTGCCATAATCTATTGCGACTACTCTTACAATAACTTCTGTCAGTCCTAACTTAGTCCACGATATTTTGAAAACACTATATGGTTCTATGTGAGCCATTGTCTTCAAACACTTTAATTTCATAACTGCTAACATAGATGTTGCTTGTTTCAATTCTCTATTAGCGATTCGACCTGCAAGATTACCATCTACAATCATCTGATAATCAAAAGTGGATTCTATTATACCGCCTCCTTGCTTTTTCATAATAGCAGGATCTTCAGCTTGAGCTGGTCTAGTTTCATCGTAATAAATTTCTGTCCAATTGACAGTTATTCTACTGGATATTTCTCCAAATCCTGGACGACTATATTCTTCAATATCTACTATATGAGAATCATTGAAAATTTCTAATGTTGCCGGAGTATAATTTTCTCTTGCTAATGTAATTTGAAATTCACCAGTAGATTGATTTTGAAATAATGCTCCATCTATGATATCTAATATCTTTTGAATAACATCTTCGCAAGGAGTAGATGCATCCCAATTGAAAGATATACCAAGACCTTCAATATAACAAATATCTGCACAAGATTGAAAATTTATGTTATCAATATCTAATATGTTATACCCCAGTCCAAATTCAACATCAGTTAAAATTTCTCTGATAACGTGAATGGCATTCAAAGAATCATTACCGATATTAGCTTTAGCAATATACCATTGAACTTCACCACTCACTAATCTATTTACTCGTTTCCAAAGAAAACTCCAAGGTTTAATATATCCACTGGTTCCAACATAAACTTTTCGTAAAACTATTCCGGTTTGTCCACGAAATGCAGGAACATTAGTACCGAGCTTAGATACAAGATAAGAATTTTGACCTTGAGTAACGTCTCCATATTCAAAATCAACAATCCCAGAAATTCCCCCTTCTTTCTCATTTCCTCCAAATATATCAGATGCTTCTATTGTTGCAGATGTCAATCCATCTACTGCTTCTGATTCATTATTATTGAGAGTGGGCCATACAGGTTTCTCTCCAACGATAATTTGCTTGATACCATCTACTCGAGAATATCCAAGAATAAAGTGTATCCCAAGATAATACAAATATCCCACAGTGATATGTTTATGACTAAATAGACCTGTTTTTACTCTTTGTCTTAATGCAACTATTCCCAAATCCCCCCACCAAACTACATTCGGTCCACCATATCTTCTCTTTCCAAAGATAACAGTTAATGGACGTCCTTCTTCAGCAGTTGGAATTTCAAAATCATCTTCACCCAATGGTTTCTTCTTAGGAAATTTCATCTTCGGTTGAAGAAGTAAAGCAAGAGCAAACATTATAGCGACTTGAATAAGAAAATTCCACATTATACGATAGAATCTCCAATAAAAGGATTTTTATGGGGAAGCCAAGGATGACCACCAAAATTCAAATTATTAGATAAAGCAATACAAGTGTCTAAAGTATGATCACAGCCTCTGTAAGCAGTAAAAGCAGTTCCAATAATTAAAGAAGGAATAGGGGAGTTCAAGATAATGTTATTCCCAGAATGAGATACAATTACTCTTGAATAATCGGCAGTTTCAATATATCCCCCTGTAAAATACCCATTTGCTTTCGTACCGAATGTCGTACTTGTTATTATTAATCCACTAATAGAATCAATTGTTCCAACTACTAAATATGTTCCTTCACTTAATCCACATCGAGTACTATAAACAGTGACTGCACACATCCTTGAAAATATTCTTTGCAATCCTGTTCTTTTTAGATAACTGGTCATAGGAGAACAAATAATTTCAACAGTAGAAGATTTGAAAGTAACAGTTTCTACGAATCCTTTCCAATAAGGAATATAATCTCCATACTGACCTCTGTATAAAGTGAAGTTGACGATACCATCCGGAGCTGCGAAAATAAATTGCTGTACAAATTCATTAGATAAAGAAGTCTCTAAAGTCAATTTACTTTTGAGAGAATTAGTTGTAAGATTTTTAGTAGATCGTGTAATCAATTTGGGGAACCAAATTTTTCCATTCCAAGATATATCTTCTGTTCCTGAATTTTGAGCCCAGAAAATACTCTTCAGAGTGAAGAGATATAACTCTACTGGTCTACTTTCTATTAGACTTTTTTCTTTACTTAAGAAGCTCACTTAATCCTCAACAAACTTGTTCGACATTCGTTTTTATTTGTTCTAATCCAATCTATGCTAATATCGTCAGAAAAGAAACGAACTTTATCTACAAAACATATCTTATCTTCACCAACATCAATACTGAATCCCAAAACTGCATCAATATTTATTTGCTCTTTTGTAGAATTTATCCGTATGATATTTGTGATTTTTCGAATATAAAGTGAATCCCCCACGATAAAGCCAATATAAGTTCGAAGACTATTCAATCCCATATTTATAGCCAATCCTACATTTTCTACATAGATCATATTATCTGAAGGATTGACATTATCGGTAAGTTTCAAATCTCTACGGAATGTAGGAACGAGGAAAGGAACTTGACATCCGTGCTTGCTATGAAGAAACTTTCTGAATTTCCAACAATCCGCTCTATTATCGTTATACCAAATATGAGACTGATTCAATTGATTGAATTCACTATAGTTTAATACCTCCACAAGTCCGGTATCAAAATCAGAAACAAGAATATCTGCTTCTGAACTTTCTAAAATAGTGGGATCAATAAAAGACGGAGTTGTAATAACTTCAAATCCATCGTAGGTAGTACCTGCAATATAACCTTCGATATTGATATTATCTACCACTAAGAAATTTGCGGTGATTTCAGAAACTCCGGTATTATGAAGTTTCTTTTGTGATCTAGAAATCATATTCGCTATTCGTAATGGCATTATGAGTTTATCACCTACGATAGTTGCTCCAACTTTCGTTTTAAGATTCAATTGAGAATCTGTTTTAGTCTCTATCTCTACTATTATATATTCAGTATTTGATTTCCAAATTAGAGCGAAACTATCGTCTCTAAAATCTGCATTCGTAGTATTTACATATACCACCAGATCTGCAGAATTTATTGTAGAGGAGTGATTTACGTATTCTTGCCAAATAGGAATAGCCCAAGCTCTTTTCTGCCACTTATGTAGAAGAGCATCATATATGGTCGCATTCTTATAATCTTCTAATATCAATTTTAATTGAAACATCTGTCTTGGAATAAGCCGAATTTTGATACGCTGCTCAGTGCCATCACTTGCTTGTAGAATATTAGTCTTTGAAGATAATGTTTCTTTGATATTAGTTTGAAGTCTCCAATATAAAAGAGCGACTCTATTTCCTGAAATTTCTACAGGAAGAGCATCAATGATTCCAAAATCAAAATCTACTTCAGCAGAAAAAGAGGGGGGACCATCGCCTGGAATTTGAAATTCTATTTCTTCCCACCAAAGAGGTAGAAAAGTAAATGGAAGAACTGGATCGACGACAATCATTGTGTCTCCAGTTTTAATTATATCTTCAAGTATCTCATCTACAAAATAGGAATTCCATACAGTAACATAGATACTCATATCTCCCATTATTGCTCCTAAATTAATCGGGTTAGGAGTAATGTGAATTCTGTAATAGAAGTCATTTCTAAAACAAATTGGCATCATACTATCTACGTCTGTTTCAAATAGACTAAAGCCAGGAGTTGTGCTTATCATAAAAGGAATTGGAGCAAGATATTCAGAAGGTTCTGGATAAGGCCAAACCCAATCTAATATATTTGAAGTTCCTTCTTCAGCAGTTGGAATCCATAAAAGAATCAATAATCCTTTTAACGCTCCAAGCATTCCCTGAGTATAAACAAGTCCGGTAGAAATACCTCTTAAAGAAACAGTGGCTCCTGCAATTTCTCCGTAAATAGAAGCGGATACAGATATCTCTCCATACAAACTCAGAATACGTGAGATGTCTCCTTCAATTGTTGTGTTGATTTGAATACTGCCAAATAAATTGCTAATCAAACCTTCTGAGATTGTCAAATTCCCAGATATCGTTGTTGTTGCTGCGATATTACCGGCTAAGGGAATCTTTACGGAGAGACTTCCTACGGGAGTAGCTACTGCCTGAGCAATTCCAGCGAGAGTAGTCTCACCAGAAATAGTTATCATTCCTGCGGGAGTAGCTACTGCTTGAGCAGTTCCAGCCAAGGGAATCTTTACGGAGAGACTTCCTGCGGGAGTAGCTACTGCCTGAGCAGTTCCAGCCAAGGGAATCTTTACGGAGAGACTTCCTGCGGGAGTAGCTACTGCTTGAGCAGTTCCAGCCAAGGGAATCTTTACGGAGAGACTTCCTGCGGGAGTAGCTACTGCTTGAGCAGTTCCAGCCAAGGGAATCTTTACGGAGAGACTTCCTGCGGGAGTAGCTACTGCTTGAGCAG
>Ga0256868_10000098_pt1 | contig 50805 bp, 49 predicted proteins | sample RVTome_13_FD_187341 | JGI IMG/M metagenome (GOLD analysis project Ga0256868, IMG submission 187341) | Soil microbial communities from uranium-contaminated site in the Upper Colorado River Basin, Wyoming, United States - RVT92D227 HiSeq ...
CAAAGGCTCTTTTACGCCCTCAGTGCGATCTGCCAAGGGGCGACCCCGAAGATGGGTGCGGAGATCCCGAGGATGAGAGAGGCGGCAGAAACAGGGGCATTGGCGTTGAAAGACCTGCTCAGCCGGCACTATGATATGAGCTTTCTCAAGCAAGCGGCTGAGCGCTGCGGTGTAGACCAGGAGGTCCTCTCTTTCTTGGTCCGGATCAGTGTCAGACCTTGTCTCGAAATCCAGATGGAACAGCTGCGGGGTCTTGTCGACCTAGAGGCGTGGCTGCAGGGAACGTGTCCTCTGTGCGGATCTCACCCCAAGATTGCCCAGTTGAGGGATGAGGAGGGGAAGCGGTATCTCCAGTGCTCTTTTTGCGACTGTCAGTGGCGCTGGGAACGGATAGCCTGCCCTTATTGCTCGAATAAGACATTCGACTCGCTGCACTACCTCTGCTCCGACGAGGAGGAGGCATATCGGGTGGATCTCTGCGACCAGTGCAAAGGCTACATCAAGACCATTGATTCCCGCAAGCTCGACTACGAGCCTTTTTTGGATCTCGAGGATATCGTCACCATCCACCTCGACATCCTCGCCCTCGAGAAGGGGTACCGGCGGCCTGCTCCGAGCCCCTGGGGCCCTATCACCGGCGCATGAAGGCAAAGGCCATCATAAAGAAATACCCCGCCCTTTTCATACAAGGAGACAGAACACAAGAGATTGAAGACTTGGTGGCTGTTGAGGGGTCATACGAACTCTATCTTAACGATACCCTGGTGGACACCATCGTGGTTTCTCCCGCGGACCTCAAGGCCCACGCCCTGGGCTACGTAGTCACTGAAGGGCTGGTTGAACCAGAGGAAGCGGAGGGCGTCCGCCAAAAAAGGAATCGGGTGTTCGTCAAGACCCATGGCAGAAAGGATGTTCCTTCGCCCAAAACGGTCTTGCGGAGCTCGGCCTATCGGGGGAGCGAGGGGGCATCGATTACCCCGATTACCACTGCCGTTACGGTGTCCTCATCACTCATTGTACAGTGTGCGAGACGAATCGCCGAGCAGGCTGCAAACTGGGAGAAGAGCGGGGGTGTGCACATCTCGCTGCTGTTCGATCTGGAGGGCGAGCTGATAAAGGCAGCTGAGGACATCGGCAGACACAACAGTGTAGACAAGGTGGTGGGGTATGCTCTGCTCCACCACATTTCTCTGCATGAAACCATCCTGGTCTGCAGCGGCAGACAGCCTGAGGGGATGGTTTTGAAGGCCGCCCGGGCCGGAATACCCATCGTACTGACCAAGGCAGCTGTGACCGATAGGGGAATTGAGCAGGCAGATCGGCTGGGGATGTGCCTCATTGGCTTTGCGCGGACGGATCGCTTTACCATCTATGCCCACCCGGAGCGGGTACAGATTGCCTTTTCACCACACGTGCGATAGGATTTGTTTTCTACGGTTCACCTTTGATCGAGGAGGCTAACAATGGAGAGAACATTGACCAGAGTTGTTATCGCTCTACTATTTTTTGCTACCATGGCAATTTCCTCTGCCGGGGCGAGTAGCACACAGGTCACTATCATCTACAGCAACGACATCAACGGTCAGATTGATCCCATTGGCTGAGGGGCGGCCAGGTCTGGCGGTCTTGCCAGAAGGGCAACGGTGATTCAGGATACCAAGAAGACCGAAAAAGACATCCTGGTCCTGGATGCAGGAGATCTCCTCTTCTTTAAAAATCTACATCCATCCCTTCCCTCTGCCCAAAAGAAAGAGGCCCTGCTGAATGCCCAACTGATGGTTCAGGCCTTCAACCTCATGGGGTGTGATGCGGCGGGCATAGGTGTGGACGATCTCAGGGTGGACCTAAAAGATTTTGCAACAGTGCAGACGATGGCCCAATACCCCTTGGTCTCCGCGAATGTGGTCTCGAAGGATGGCCAGAAGCTATTCGTTCCCTCGGTGGTAAAGAACGCCGGGGGCCTGCGGTGGGGGATCTTCAGCCTCATGAGCGCAAATCCAGCCTCTGCCTCTCACTCCAAAAGCTGGAAGGTATTGGATCCGGTCGGTGCAGGCAGGCAGGTGCTCACGGAATTGCAGGCCAAGGCCGATATCATTATCCTCCTTACCGCCATGCCTGTAGCTGAGCTGAGGGTACTGCTTCCCCAACTGCTAGGGGTAACGATAGCTGTGGCCGGAGGTGAACCAGGCGGCTTGATTTGTCCCCTTCAGGTCGGAGAGACCACGGTGGTGTGCAGCCCTCCTTTTGGAAAATATCTGGGTGTGCTCCATCTCTCGCTCAAGGACCCCAAGGCTTCCTTTGCCGATGAGGCCAGGATCACGGAATTGGAAAGGGCGCTGGCCCTGGTGGAGAGGAAGATAAAGGAAGGGAGCGCCGGGGCCTCTCCGGACGAAAAGAAAAAAATCGAGACAGAGCTTCTGGAGCTGAAGAAAGGTAATACCTATCGCAATGAGCTCATGGCGCTCTCATCGAATGTCCGGGAAGAGCAAGGAGTGAAACGATTTATCGAGGATTTCAGGTCAAAGAAAGGGGAACTGGAAAAGGGGTGCAAATAGAACGAGATAGCCAGGCTTAGTCTTGCACTGTCAGACCTGTCATGGGAAAGGAGGGTAGCGCCAAAGGAGTTGTTTGTCTTTTTAAAACCTCCCTCGCGCCCCTAATCCCCATGACCTTCCCGGGATCGAACTTGCCGTCCGCTGACTGTTCGAGAGATCTATCCGTGTTTAATGTCTTCTATCTTTGTATCTTTCATGGGGCAGTTCGTGTGACAGCCCGAACAACATGAACCTTTGCCAGAAAAGGTTCTCTTGAAATACCTTACCGCAAAAAAAAGCGTTCCAGCCAATATGGCAATAAGGATGATATATTGAAGCATTTTTCACCTCGAAGTTAAAAGGTTTTAGGTGCTCCTCACTTTACCCAAGTCCGAGAAGCATTCCTCCCTGGTAGACGACAAAGGCCAAGGCCCAGGCCAGGCAAAGGGCATAGCCGACGGCAAAGGCCGTCCACTTCCAGGACCCTGTCTCCCGCCGAATAGCGGCCACCGTGGCTAAGCACGGGGTATAAACCAAGATAAAGATCATAAAGGCGTAGCCGATCAACGGCGTCATGGCCTTTTGGATAGCGGTGCGCAGGCTCTCGCTCTCCTCTCTACTCTCTCTCCCCACTTGATAGAGGACCCCGAAGGTGCTCACCACGATCTCCTTGGCCACAAAACCGGTGAGCAGGGCAACGCCCCCCCTCCAGTCAAAACCCAGGGGGCGCAAGACAGGCGCTATGACCTTTCCCAGCCTTCCCAAATAACTCTTCTCCTGGAACTCCCTTTTTCTGATGATCTCCACCTCGGTGAGCTTCTGATCCCTTTCCTTGCCGAGCAGCTCTGCCCTTTCTGGCGCAGCGCTTTGGATTGAGATCGCATATTCCTCTTGGATGCGGCGCTCTTCGCCGGCATAATCTCTGAAATAGTCCACCTGCTGGGGAAAGGAGCTGAGGGCCCACACCACGATCGATCCGAAGAGGATCACGCCCCCCATCTTTTTGATGAAGATGGAGCCGCGCTCCCACATATGGATGAGGGTACCTTTCAGGGTTGGCATGCGGTACGGGGGGAGCTCCAGCACAAAGGGGGCGATCTCCCCCCTGAAAAGAGTCCGCTTGAAGATCTGCCCCATGATGATGGAGAGGGAGATACCGATGATATAGAGAGAAAAGATGACGTTCCCTGCCCGCGCCCCAAAGAGTGCGCCGGCGATCAGCACATAGACGGGAAGCCTGGCGCTGCAGCTGATCAAGGGGATGATCAAGATAGTGAGAATCCGATCCCTCCTGCTTTCCAAGACGCGTGTCGCCATGATGGCCGGCACATTGCACCCGAACCCCATGATCATAGGGATGAAGGATTTTCCGTGCAGACCCAGGGTGTGCATGACCTTGTCCATGATAAAGGCGCACCTGGCCATGTAGCCCGTATCCTCAAACAGGGCGATGCAGAAAAAGAGGATGAATATGTTGGGCAGGAATACGGCCACCCCGCCTACGCCGCTGATGATCCCGTCGACGACGAGACCCCTGAGGAGGCCTTCTCCCATCAGCCCACCGACGAACCTGGCGAGGAGCCCCACGCCGGCATCGATCCATGCCATGGGATATTGCCCCACGCTGAACGTAAGCTGGAACATGGCCCAGATGAAGAAGATAAAGATCGGGAAACCAAGGAGACGGTTTGTCAGGACCATGTCCACCTGGTCGGAGAGGTAGCGTTTGTCCTTCCTGGTATGCCGCAGGGTCTCTTTGAGGGCCCCATGGATAAAGCCGTAGCGACGGTCGGCTATCAGGGTCTCCGGATCATCACCCAGTATTTTTTGGAGGTGGGCCTTGCTCTGTTCCAGCTGGTCCAGGATGGCCTTCTTGCGAGATTTCATTCCTATCTCTTTGCCGACCTCTTCGTCGTTTTCCAGGAGCTTAATCCCCTGCCAGCGGGCGTGGTGCTCGTCCACCGATGATTCAGCGGATCGAATCGACCCTTGCAGCTTTTCGATCTCCTCTTCCATCTCCTGGCCGTAATGGATATGGATGTGGCGGGCAATTGATTCCCTGTCCTCCGCCACCTTGACGATGGCTTCCAATAATTCCTTGGTCCCCCGCCCTTTGGTCCCCACCGTGGGGACAAAGGGCACCCCTATGAGCAGGGAGAGCTTCTCGTGGTTGATCATCTGCCCCCTCGATTGGGCCTGATCAACCATGTTGAGGGCGAAGACCAACTTCACTCCGAGATCGATCAACTGAGTTGCGAGATAGAGATTGCGTTCGAGGTTAGAGGCGTCGATCACGTCGACCACGAGATCGGGCTTCTCTTCAAGAATAAAGTTTCTGGCGATGATCTCCTCCTGGGAGTATGCGGTCAGGCTGTAGGTCCCTGGCAGGTCGACGACCCGGATGCTATAGCCGTTATAGGTGGCGGTTCCCTCCTTCTTCTCGACGGTGACGCCGGGCCAGTTCCCCACCTTTTGCCGGGCGCCGGTGAGGTTATTGAAGATGGTCGTCTTTCCCGAATTGGGGTTGCCCGCCAGGGCGATGGTGATCTTCTTGGTCATTAATCCCCTCTTGTCTCTTCCTCGAGTTTCCGCACCAGGATCTTTTTAGCCTCTTCATGCCTCAGGCTGACGTGGTACCCCTTAAGGACATATTCGATGGGGTCTTTAAGCGGCGCGCATTTTTCCACGACGATCTCTGCTCCTGGGACAAAGCCCATCTCCATGAGGCGGTGCCTAAAGCGTCCCATACCTTGCACCCGCTCAATAATAGCCCTGTCTCCGGTCTGCAACTCATTCAGTCGTCTCACGGTCATTACGTACTCCTCATGTCCCGTGTGTGTCAATTATTGTAGTAACTAAGATCTTTTTAGCCATGCCGAACCCTAGAGCGATCCGGGTTTCCCCTGATGCTACGATCAGGGCCCCTGGGCCGCTGCTCTTGATGACCTCTACGTCGGCGCCTTGGTTGAGGCCCATGCTCCGTAACCTTCGTTCCATCCCCTTGCCGCCACGGAATCCCACAATGCGAACCCGTTCACCCGGGGAGGCCATGGCAAGCGGCATAACTGCTTCCCGAGCCCGGAGGCAATTGGAGCAGAGCCCGAATATCTCCAGGCGGTGCTGGAGGCCATAGAATCCCATCCGGCTGGCCGCCTCTGCCTGCAGCGCCTCGATTTCCGGATTGTAGAACTCCAGGATGGCGCCGCAGCGGACACAGACCAAGTGATCGTGGTGTTTTCCCAGGTGGCGATGTTCATAGCGTGGCACCTGGTCCGTGAACTGCTTTTCTTGGGCAAACCCATATTGGGTGAAGAGCTTAAGGTTTTCCACGATAAACTCTTCCGGAAAAGTGGACCCCTGTCCCTTGAGCACCATGGAAAGCTCTGCCGCGGTCACGTGGTCCTCCGCGCCGAGAAAGGCCTCGAGGATTGCCAGTCTCTCATCGATCCGGTCAAGGCCCTCCTGCTCAAAGATGACCTTGAACTGTTGGTAGATATCCTTATGGCCTCTTCTCATGCTCATAATTCGCGTCCTGTTTTGTCTTTCCCGCGTTCCTTTTTGAATGACTGTCGTTCCTTTTGAACCCTATCCCTTTGGGTGCACTGGGGACAGTAGCCAATCAGTTCAAATCGGTGAGCGGTTATAACAAAACCGTACTTCTTGCTGATCCTATCCTGTATCTTGGCGACCGTATCGTCGGCAAACTCGACGATTTTCCCGCAGTTGGCGCATCGAAGATGGCAGTGATGCTTGTGCCCGTAGATTTGCTCATAGTGGAGATGGCCATTATCAAAAAAGACCTCCTTAATCAGGCCGCTTTCGATGAGGAGGGGGATGGTCCTATACAGGGATGCCTTGGAAATCCTTTTCTTCTTGTTCCGCAATCTCAGAAAGAGCTCATCTACATCGAAGTGGTCATGGATAGAAAAGATCTCCTCAATGATCGTCTCCCTCTCCGGCGTCTTGCGCAGCCCCTGTGCCTTTATATATGCCCGAAATTTGTTGATCGGATCCATGATCGCTCTATTATTATTGAGATTCAATAGCAATAATAAGCCCTCAATCCGATCCTGTCAAGTCCTGTATTACCTGCCAGAAATGGCACTTAAGTTTCGTGGATGCCGCATGGTAGGGGACGACTGCAGTGAGCTCAATCAATGGGAACATGGAATACGGAGGGGGGGGTAAAGAGGTTGATTCCCGGGGATGAGTTAAGAAGACCTGTTTCCTTTTTTTCTTGTTACGGAAGATCTTCTCTAGGGAAGGCTCTCTATCAATACCTCCTCTCAGCGAGGAACGTTAAGAGATGCAGGAAGACAGGATGCGTAAAATTGATGGCATCGGCGATGGCCTTTGCCTTATCGAGCCTCGCCTGGATAAATTGTTGGGCATTATCCAGGATCCCTGCCTGTGCGATGGCTGCTCTCGCCGCTGGAAACTCCGGCAGCGCAAAAAGGTTTTGCGGTAGTTGAGGATTCGTTTCGGCCTTCTGTTGATACCCGATGGTGATATAGGTCTTTTTTCCTCGCCGCCAATCACTGCCGATATCCTTGCCCAGGGTCTTTTCATCCGCGACAAAATCCAAGAGATCGTCTCTGACCTGATAGGCCAAACCGATGTGTTCCCCTATCTCCTTTAAGGCGCCGATTAAGTCGGTAGTGGATGAGCAGGAGAGATAGCCCAATTCAAAGGTCAGGGCGAAAAGCCGCGCCGTTTTTTGGGAGATCATAGGGAGATAATCATCCAGGGATACGTCATCCCTGGTCTCAAATTCTTTGTCCCTGGCCTGGCCCTCGCACACCACATACATGCCGTCGGTAAAGGCCTCGATCATGGTGATGAGATGGGATGATTTTGCCTGCAACAGTTTCCGGTAGGCCAGGGCGACCATGGCGTCACCCGATAAAATGGCGGTGCCGACGTCCCATTTGGTATGCACTGTTTGGCATCCTCTCCGGAAATGGTCGTCATCCATGATATCGTCGTGGACGAGGGTAAAATCGTGCAGGACCTCGATGGCCACGGCAGCCGGAACGGCATCTTCGTAATGATGGCAGAAGTGTTCAGCGGTCATTAAGGTGATCAACGGCCGCAGGCGCTTTCCCGGCAAGGTGAAAAAATACGAGATGGGGTCTTGCAGGGAAGCCGGACCTGGGAAACGGGCGAATTCGCGCAATTCCTTCTCAATCCTCTCCTGATAGGGGAGCAATATGGCCTGCAATGATTCGCCCATAACCAGACCCTCGGCGTAAAGTTGATCCTTTCTTAATCAATCGGGAAGATGCCGGGAATGCAAAGCAAAACTACTGATAGGATATTCTATATGTTTTGTCAAGAAAAAAATATCAGCTTGTCTGGAGAATAGTGCAAGCCGGGGTGTCGAGGCAGTTGTATTTCGCCCGGTTCTCCCATAGAATATCTGACTATCCTTGAGCGCCCCACGGAGGAGATGAGGTTTGAAGGTCAAGCTGGCCAAGACAGCGGGTTTCTGCATGGGTGTACGCCGCGCCATGGAGATAGTGCTGACGGAGGTCAACAAGGGGACCCAACCGCTCTATACCTACGGTCCCCTTATCCATAACCGGCAGGTATCGGCGCTGCTCGCGACCAAAGGGGTCAAGGCCATCGATGATATCAAAGGCCTTGATAACGGGACCATCGTCATCCGGGCGCACGGCATCCCACCGTTGGAGCGCCGTCGCATCAAGTCGTCCGGTCTGCGGATCAGGGATGCCACCTGCCCCCGCGTGGCCTGGGTGCAGGCCATTATCAGCTCTCATACCAAGCGCGGATATCATGCCGTTATCGTGGGGGACAAGGATCATCCGGAGGTCATGGGCCTGATGGGCTATGCTCATGGCAAGGCTGCTGCTATCAAGAGCGCGGAGGAGGTTGCACGACTCCCCCGCATGCGGAAGCTCTTCGTGGTCGCCCAGACCACCCAGTCAGAAGGGAACTTTCAAGCGGTTGTGAAGGCCATACAGGCACGTTTCCCGGATGCCCTCGTCTTTGATACGATTTGTGACGCCACCTATAGTCGCCAAGAGGAGGTCAGGGCGTTCTCGGGCCATGTGGATGGCTTAGTGGTGGTCGGCGGTTATAACAGCGGCAATACCCAGCGGCTGGTGCAGATTTCCCGAGAGGCAGGGATGCCGACCTTCCATGTGGAGACGGAAAAGGAGCTTGTCAAAGAAGAACTGGCAGCCATGGAGGTAGTGGGCGTTACGGCAGGCGCCTCGACCCCCAACTGGATGATCAAGAGCATCGTCAGGGAGATAGAGGGCATACAGAGTCGCACTGAGACTCTTTTGGGCCGTTGGATCTTAAGGGTAGCTCGCTTCCTGCTGCTGAGCAACGTCGTCGTAGCAGCCGGGGCCTTTGCCCTGGCCTACGCCGCTGCCATCCTCTCCGGCAGGAGGGCGGATATCATCTATCCCTCGCTGGCCTTTTGCTACGTCTATGCTATGCACGTCCTCAATCGGCTGCTCGACAAAGGCGCCAGCGCCTACAACGACCCGGAGGTAGCTACATTTTATAGAAAATACCGGACCTTTTTAGTCTTATCGGGGATCGTTTCCATCATAACGGCCCTTGCCCTCTCTTATTACCTGGGCCTTGTGGTCTTTTTCGCCATGGCAGGATTAAACCTTCTTGGTATCATGTACAGCATCCCTCTGGTGCCTGAAGGGATCAGGCATCTGTGGGACTATTCTCGGATCAAGGACATCCCCGGCTCCAAGACCCTTTCGGAGGCGCTGGCCTGGGCGGTGGTTATCGCCCTCCTGCCGTTGTTGGGGAGCCAAACAATAGGGTTGCTCGCTGCCTTGGCAGCATTCTTTTTTGTCTTCTGTATTACGTATATCCGCTCGGCCCTGTTCGATATCTTTCAGGAACAGGGCGACCTCATCGTCGGGGTAGAGACCCTTCCCATTACGCTGGGAGAGGAGAGGACCCTGATGCTCCTCAAGGGTGTCGCCGTCTTCGCGGCCGCCATCCTCATTGCCGCCACCCTGGCGGGAGCAACTGGCCCATTTGCCTATCTCATGCTTCTCTGCGTCCTCTCATCGACCCTCTGCCTCTGGGCCTATGAGCGGAAGTGGCTTCATCCCGGGAGGCGCTTTGAGGCCCTGGTGGAGGGCAATTTCTTTCTGGCCGGCCTCCTGGGCCTGATCTGGCAGATCCTCGCATAATCACAGAAGGGGTTACTTCTCATGGAGGGTAGAAGATAGCTGATGCAAGAATTGCTTGATGTCTTTACCGGGATGGGGACCCAGTTAGGTTTTGCCAGCGCCGGCATAGCCTATGCCTATATCGGATCGATCCTCGCCTCTCTGCTCTGCGTCTTCTATGGTTTGGTCCTGTGGGTACAGGGGAAGGTTGCCGCCCGGGTGCAGAGATGGCAAAAAAGACGGCCAATGAGGAAAGGCAGAGGCCTCCGCTGGGGGCGTTGGCGCTAGGGTAGGGGAGATGCTTTTCACTATTATCAATGGCATCGTCGTCATTGTCTATCTCGGTGGAGTCTGCTACCTCGCCTACAAGGGGCGCAGGACAGTGCGCCTTGCCCCCGATCATATGATCGCCGGGCAAGAGCGGCCCACTGGCGTGCTGGGCATCTCGCATGGAGCGACCCTTATCGGCACCACGGCCATAGGGTTTGGCGGGACAGCGGCGATGTTCGGGTTTTCCCTTTTGTGGGTTGGTTTTTTTTCTATCGTGGTGGGGGTATTTATCGCCTTCGTCTTTTGTGGCAAGAGGACACGCCTGATGGGCAGGGCCCTCAATGCCTATACCTTCCCCGAGGTATTGGGTGAGAGGTATCAGTCCCCCTTCATCCAGGGCTTTGCCGGTATCGTCGTCTTCGCCTTTATCCCCATTTACGCCGCCGCTATTCTCATCGCGATGGCACGGCTCATCGAGGTCTCCCTCCATATCCCGTATGTCTTAGCCCTTGCGGCATTCTCCTTGTTCTTGATCGTCTACTTTATCCTCGGAGGGTTCAGGGGTGTTACGTACACCGACGCCTTCCACGGGGTCTTTATGTTCGTCATGATGGCGATCTTCTGCTATTGGACCTACAAGCTTCTCGGCGGGGTCATCCCTGCCCACCAGGCCTTGACGGCGATCTCTCCTCTGGTGCCGGAGCGATTGTTCGCAGGAGGGATTCAGGGATGGACCGCGGGGTTGCGATTCGGGAGCCCTGCCTGGTGGATCGCCTGCTCCAGTATCATCTACGGCGTGGGAATCGGTACCCTCGTCCAACCGCACCTCGTGGTGAAGTTCTTGAAGGCTCCATCGGAGCGAGAGCTGCAGTGGGGGGTGCCGGTGGCGGGGGTCTTCATGCTGGCCATGCTGGGGATACCGCTCATTGTCGGTCCCTTGACCAACGTTATCTTCGTCGATAGGTTCGGCGCGATCTCCCTTGCCATGGCCGGAGGAAATGTGGATAAGATCATCCCCATCTATATCACTACCATCATGCCCTGGTGGTTCGGCCTCCTCTTTCTCGTGGGGATGATGGCGGCCTCCACCGCTGCCTTAAGCTCGCAGTTTCGTGTAGGAGGCACTTGTCTCGGGAGGGATTTCTATGCCAAGGGCATGCGCTTTCGGAGGTGGGGAGAGGTTTTTACCACCAAGCTCGGGATCACCCTGGCCATCATTGCTACCATCCTCTGGGGGTTTGTCTTGCCGCCGAGCAGCATCGTGGTTGCCACAACGTTTTTCTTCGGTCTGTGCGCCGCCTCTTTCTTGCCTGCATATCTCTTGGGACTCTATTGGAAGGGGGTAACGAGGGCAGGGGCTATCGCAAGCATGGTAGGCGGGCTCTGTGTTCACTTTATCTGGATCATCTTCTTCCACTATCTGGGAATGGCGGCCTTCTTCGGCCAGGCGAACTTAGCAGTTAATGCCGATCCCACCTCCTGGCTATGGCAGTTGCAGTATGTGGACCCCATCGTCATCTCCCTCCCCATCTCCTTTGCCCTCTGCATATGGGTGAGCCGCAAATCGAAGAAGATGCCCAAAGAGCACCTCAACCGGTGTTTTAAAGACATTGGGAAATAAAATAAAATCTCTAGATTTCCTCTCCCCGCGGGGAGAGGATGAAGGTGAGGGGGAAAGGCATGATTATAACCACCCTCACCCCCTCCCTCTCCCGCCAGCGGGAGAGGGGATAAATAGTATTTTTTCGTTCGTGGGTGGCGCTCCGTCATTATGAATTGCCAAGAAAGAAGCTTATTTCTTAGTACGCTTTAATACGGCAACGTCTGGACAATAATGTTCACCTGGGTTTTTAACAATTTCCCAGTACATTGTATCACCTTCAATTCGTATCTTCACTTTACCGGTGCCACGACGGTAATAAGTCTTAAAGGCCACGGTAAATTCATTCCCTTGTACATTCTCAATTTTGAATGAAGGCTCGTCGCGGTAAACACAGTCGATCCTATTGCCATGGTAGGCAGTTGCACAGTACGTTCCCATGTAAGAATTACCTTTCTTAGTAATTTCTACGTCAAATACAGCTGCCTCGCTATTTTTTTCCCACACCCAATACCCAGCTAATGAGATAGTTGGTTGTTTTGCCGTAGCCCCCTGAGCATTTGCTAGCTGCGAACAGCCAAAAAATAACAGTACCAAAGCTAAAATCCATATGTTTTTCATAGCCTCTCCTCCTGATTCCCGACTATCGTAATCTACTCAGCCTCGACGTCTCGACTTCATCCTCCGCCTCGGCGTGGCTCCTTTGAGGGATTCGGCCTCCACGAAGATCTTCTTTACAGTAGGTAATTCTTTCCGTATCGCCTGCTCCACCTTGTCGATGGCCTGCTCCACCTGGTCCGTGCTGAGGCCGTTGGCAAAGTTGATGTCGAGGTTTACCAGGATCTCCTCGGGCCCCAGGTGCATGGTCAGTACGTTTACGACCTCCTTTACCTCGGGCACGGTGGCGATGGCTGCTTTGATCCGCTTCATGTCGGCCGCAGATACCCCTTCTCCGATCAGAAGGCTCTTGGTCTCATAAAAGAGCACCAGGGCTACGAGGGCCAGGATGATCCCGATGATGATGGAGGCGGCGCCGTCGAAGACGGGCTGTTTGGTGAGGCTGGTGAGGAGGATGCCCCCGAAGGCGATGGCAAGCCCGAAGATCGCAGCGGAGTCCTCCAGGAAGATGATGAATAAGGCAGGCGCCTTGGACTCACGGAGGGCCCTGAAGACCCCTTGCCTTTTGATGGTCACCCGTAGCCCTCGGAAGGCGATGCGCCAGGAATAGCCGTCAAAAAAGAAGGAGAGGGCCAGGACCAGAAATCCCCAGCCCGGTTGTCTCAGGGGCTCGGGGTGGAGGATCTTGGTTATTCCCTCGTGGACGGAGAGGAAGGCTCCGATGATGAAGATGGAGAGGGAGACGACAAAGGCCCACACATACCGCTCCCTGGCGTGACCAAAGGGATGTCTCCGGTCCGGGGGTTTCGCGCTCAACCTGATCCCCAGCAGGAGAAAGGCTTGGTTGCCCGTGTCAGCCAGCGAGTGAAAACCCTCGGCCAAGAGGGCGGAGCTGTTGATGACGATAGCAGCGGTGAACTTCATGAGGGCGATAAGGATATTGGCCGACAAGGCCACTATCACCGCTTGTTTTGTCCTGAAGGCCGATGTCCTTACATCCTCTGCCACCTGATCTTCAGAGCTCCTTCACGGTGATCAGATTGGTGGTGCCGGGCAGGTCTACGGGGGTCCCGGCAGTAACCACCACCCGCTGGCCCTTGGTAACCCAGCCCCCCTTGAGGGCGGCGGTGATCCCCTTGCCAATGATCTCATCGACGTTGGTGAACTCGTGCACGAGGATAGGATGCACCCCCCAGGAGAGGATAAGTTGTCTGACGGTGGCGGATTTAGGGCTAAAGGCAAGAATGGGATGGCGGGGGCGGTACCGGGAGACCAAGCGAGCCGTCCTTCCCGTAAGGGTCGGCGTGATGATGGCGGCCACTTCCAGGTCCGCTGCTAAGTTGCAGGCGGCATGGCTCATAGAATCGGCGATCTCTCCCTTCTGATACGGATCAGGGGGGAGGAAGGCCTCATGGGGGAAGCTCTTCTCCGTTGCCTGGGCGATCATCGCCATGAACCGCACTGCCTCGACAGGATATCGCCCTATCGCGGTCTCTTCCGATAGCATGAGGGCATCGGTGCCGTCAAGGACAGCATTGGCTACATCGGACGCCTCCGCCCTGGTGGGACGGGGACTCTCCACCATCGACCGCAGCATCTGGGTGGCGGTGATGACGGGCTTCCCCAGGGTGTTCGCCCTCTTGATCAGTTTCTTTTGCACCAAAGGGACCTCCTCCAGGGGTATCTCTACACCGAGGTCACCTCTGGCCACCATGATGCCGTCGGCCTCTTGCATGATCTCGTCGATATGACCTAAGGCCTCATGCCGCTCGATCTTGGCGATGACGGGGATATCGGCATGATGCGCGAGTAAGATCTCCTTGACCTCCTTAATGTCCTCGCTGCCCCTGACGAAAGAGAGGGCAATGAAATCCACCTCTGCCTGCACGCCGAAGAGGAGGTCCTTTTTGTCCTTATCGGTGAGGGCCTGGGCCCCTAACTCGCCGCTCGGTATCGTGACCCCCTTATGGGAGCTGATCTCGCCCCCCACGACGACCTGACAGATGACCTCAGGGGGTTTCACGGCAACCACCTTGAGTTCCAGGGCGCCGTCAGCCAGCAGGATAGTATCCCCTTCCTTGACATCGTTGGTCAGCCCGGCGTAGGTGACGGAAATGCGCTGCGCATTTCCCTTGATAGGTTTGGTGGTGAGGGTGATGGTTGCACCGCTAGCCAAGGATACGCTTTCTCCTTCAATCTCCCCCAACCGAATCTTTTCACCCCCGAGGTCTTGGAGTATGGCTATGGGTATGCCGGTCTTCGCGCTCAATTGCCTGATGAGGGCGATCTTTTCCGCATGACCTTGCTGATCCCCATGGGAGAAGTTGAGCCTGGCCACATCCATTCCCTCCCTGATCATCTCCTCCAAGATGGTGGGGTTGCTGCTTGCTGGCCCGATGGTGCAGACGATTTTTGTCTTTTTTATCTCCCTGCCCTGTTGTTTCACCTGTCGCTCTCCCCCATTTCCCCTTCCATGAAAGGGTTTCTCGTTCTGCAGCACACAAGGACCTCACCCTCGCTACGACGTGCCCATGCACTCAGGACTGAAAAAGGCCTATTCTTTCTTGCGCGAACAGGCCCTTGCTAACTCCCTCTCAATTGTCCTTTGCCCCTGCGGGATACAGTTATCCTTCTTCCTCTCCTGGTGTTTCTTTTCTTGGCGGGGTCCTTGTCTCTTTGGTTGTCTCTTTGGTCCTCAAGCTCGTCTCCAGTTTGTCCAGTACGTCTGCTGTCTTTTCCCGGAAGGAGTTGGTTGCCTTGATCAAGGCATCACCGATCTGGGTGAGGGCCTCGCTTTGTTTCTTCCGGTCACCGAGTCCGCCCACCTTTTGATAGGCCATGAAGGCAAGGTACAAGGCGATGATAGAGATGATCAATGCCAATTCAGCCATAGTGCGTTCATCCCCCCTTTTTATCCTTTTTTTGAGATGCCTTTCTTTTCCTCTCTTTCTTGAATCGATCTATCTGGGCGATGACGAACCCCAGGATAATTCCCCCCAGGAGGGGCAGCAGGGTGAGCAGCGCCTTGGATACCTGGGTTTCCCAGAAGAGGAACCTTATCTCCACCGGCTGCATATTGTTTACAACGTAGATACCTATAATGATAACCACGACCATAATGGTGATCAAGCCGCCGGACATGGCGATCAACCTCTCTTTCCTTTGCCGCTGGGGAAGACCCTCTTATATATGTCATTGACATACTTAAGGTGGATGTTGAGATCGAAGGCGCCCGCGATCTCTTTATCGCCCAGTGCCTGCGCTATGTCCGCATCTGCGCGGACCAAGCGAAGAAAATCCTCCCCCTGCTTCCATGCTTGCATGGCGTTGCGCTGCACCCACTGGTAGGCGTCCTTACGTGCGATACCCTTTCTGATGAGGAGCGACAGGAGCTGCTGGGACGAGATGAGGCCCCTGGTCATATCGAGGTTCTTCCTCATCCGCTCGGGATATACTACGAGACCCTTGATGATGTGGGTGAGCCGGGCCAGCATATAATCCGCGAGGATCGTGCTGTCCGGCGCGATGATCCTCTCTACCGAGGAGTGGCTGATGTCCCGTTCATGCCAGAGGGGGATATTCTCCATAGCGGCCAGGGAGTTGGTCCTCACCAGCCGGGCCAGTCCGGAGAGGTTCTCCGTCCCGATGGGGTTTCGCTTGTGGGGCATGGCCGAAGAGCCCTTTTGGCCTTCGGCAAATGGCTCCTCGGCCTCCAAGACCTCGGTGCGCTGCAGATGGCGGATCTCCACGGCGAACTTTTCTATAGAGGAGGCAATCAGCGCCAGGGCGGTGAAGAACTCGGCATGCCTGTCACGCTGGATGATCTGCGAGGAAACAGGGGCGGGTGTGAGCCCCAGTTTTTTGCAGACATATTCTTCCACTGCCGGGGGGGCGTTGGCAAAGGTGCCGACGGCGCCGGATAGCTTGCCGACGCTAATGGTCTCTTTGGCCCGTTCCATGCGCTCCCGGTGCCTGCGCATCTCCTCGTACCAGAGTGCCATCTTGAGACCGAAGGTGATGGGCTCGGCGTGCACCCCATGGGTCCGGCCGATCATGACCGTCTCTTTATGGGCAAAGGCCTTCTCTTTGATCGCCTCCATGAGATCATCGATGTCCGCGATGATGATCTGGGCAGCCTCCCGGAGCCTTAACGAGAGAGCGGTGTCGACGATATCGTACGAGGTGAGTCCGAAATGAATATACTTTCCGGCCTCGCCTACGGTTTCTTCCAATTGATTGACGAAGGCGGCCACGTCGTGCTTGGTCTGGTACTCGATCTCCTCGATGCGTTTCATGTCGATGCGCGCCCGCTCTTTGATCTCTTGCGCGGCAGCGCGGGGTATCTCACCCAACTCTGCCCAGGCCTCGCACGCCAAGATCTCCACCTGGAGCCAGGTCTGATATTTATGCTCTTCGCTCCAGAGCGCCCCCATCTTTTCTCTCGTGTACCGCGGAATCACCGTTATCACCCCTTATCAATTATTCAGCTTAACTCTAAGGGAGAAGGGGGGAGTTGTCAATGTGAAAATAACGCGGAGCGGCTCATCCGCACGTTCATCCGGCAACCTTGACACCCCTGTGTGACCCTGTTAGATTGTTATGGCAACGATGATCCTCTCAAAGGAGTTGAGCACGTGGGTATAGCATTTGAGAGTAGGCTCCAAAGTTCCAAGATCTTGGATCCGAAATCGGGCTACGAGGAAAAGACCCTGACGTTGGAGACCAGGTGGGATCCCTTGACGGGAAGGACGTCGAGGGTCCTCGATCTCCCCATCACAAAGCTTGATGCGCTGGACATGGAGGAGATGCTGAAGAGGTGCGGGGATGTGTTCTGTCCCTTTTGCCCTGCTGTCTTGGAGGAGGTCACCCCCCGGTTTGCGGATGATTTTATCAAAGGGGGGAGGCTGCGCTCCGGGGAGGCGTGCTTGATTCCCAACAGGCTTCCCTTTGATAGATACTGTGCCGTCGTCGTCCTCGCCGAGCGCCACTATGTTCCCCTCGCTGATTTTACCGAGGAACAGCTCTTCAACGGCCTTTCCCTTGCCTGCAAATTCCTGCGCCGGTTGCTCGAGGTGGACCCCTCGGTGCGGTTCTTCTCCATCAACTGGAACTACCTCCCCATGTCCGGGGGGAGCATCATCCATCCCCACCTGCAGATCATCGCGGGTGACTTGCCCACGCATTACCAAAGGGAGATGATCGAGGGGGGGCGGTTATACCGGCAACAGTGCGGGGAGATATTTTGGGATGATCTACTCGCTACGGAAGCAGAGCTGGGTGAGCGGTATATAGGGGCTGTGGGGAATACGGCCTGGCTGACCAGCTATGCCCCGTTCGGTTTCGCCGATATCATGGCCGTGGTTAGGGGGCGAGTCTCCATCATCAATCTTCAGGATCAGGATTTCAGGGATTTCGCTCGCGGACTGCTCAAGGTCTTCCGCTACTTTCACGACTTCAATCACTATAGCTTCAACCTCGGCCTCTATTCCGGGGAATACGGGGGTGATGATTCCTTTCGGGTCAATGCCAGGATAGTGACACGCAGGTTGTTACCGCCGGTCGGGGCCAGCGATGTCAGTTACTTTGAGAAGCTGCACGGCGAGTCGATCGGATACAAGAAGCCGGAGCGGCTCTGCGTGGAGATAAAACCCTATTTCTAGGGGTGCCTGTGTGTCCTCCGGTCATGCAGGGTGAGCAAAGCCGATAGCCTTTTGCAGAATCCGTTAAAAAAAGGAGCAGTGGAGGTCATAGCGAAGGGTCGGGCCAATCGCCGTGAACTCCCTGACCAGATCATTACACGACGCAGGGGGGATAGCGGATGATAGCGCTTCGAGAGGTCTATGTGGATCCAGCACTGGAGACCTCCCCGGCTGTCCAACGGATCAGGGAGGGTCTCGGCGATATCCCCTGGCATGCCCGTGCGGATCTCGATCACGTTATTCAAGAGGTAATCTCCTATCACGCGGACCCCGGCAGCGCAGGTAAAGGGATTCTCCTTATTCGCCCCTTTGCCGGCAGGCTGGTGAAGGCATGTCCCGGAACAACGGGGCACATCTGCTGCGGGTACAAAACGATCAATGTCTTAACCAACTGCCCGATGGATTGTTCCTACTGCATCCTGCAGGGGTATCTGAACAACCCCTGTTTGACCCTCTATCCGGAATTTGCCAAGATCTTTGGCGAGATAGAGGTGATCTTGACGAAGTACCCCCGTCGCATCTTCAGATTCGGTACGGGCGAGCTCGGGGATAGCCTGATCCTCGATAAGATAGTCGGATTTACCGCAGAGGCCGTGCCGTTTTTTGCCGCCCGGAGAAATGCCATCCTGGAGCTCAAGACCAAATCCGTTGAGGTCGATCACCTCCTCTCCCTGGACCACCGGGGGAAAACGGTTGTCGCCTGGTCCCTCAATCCCCAGCAGGTGATAGAGCAAGAGGAGCATGGGGCTGCCGCACTTGAGTCGCGATTGGAAGCAGCTCGCCTTTGCGCTGAGGCGGGGTATCCCGTAGGGTTCCACTTCGATCCTTTGATCTCGTATCCGGGGTGGGAGCAGGATTACCACGGGGTGGTGGATCTCCTCTTTGAAATGATTGATCCTTCCCGTGTGATGTGGGTGAGCCTCGGCGGGCTGCGCCTTCCACCTGCCTTGAAACAGGTGGCCCAGAAGCGGTTCCCCTTCTCAAGGATATTCAGCGGTGAGCTGGTCCCGGGGGAGGACGGCAAGCTGCGCTATATAAAGCCCCTGAGAATTGAGATCTACCAACGGATGGTCGAGTGGCTGAGAGCTTACGACAACCAGCTCTTTATCTATCTCTGTATGGAGCGGGGGGATGTCTGGCAGGAGGTCTTCGGCACGACCCCGGGGAGCACCGAGGGGCTGAACAAGCGGTTCGAGCAGCGCGTCAACCTTTTTCTCAAGGGGAAGCCATGACCAGGGCGATGGGACTTATCTCCGGGGGGCTCGACAGCACCCTGGCAGTCAGGGTCATCCTCGAACAGGGGATAGAGGTAGTCGGGGTGTCGTTTACCACCCCCTTTTTCGGGTCTCAAGGGGCAGAGCAGGCAGCGCAGGCAATGGGCATGCCCTTGAGAATTTTGGACATCACCGAGACCCACCTGAAGATGCTCCGTTCGCCCAAGCACGGCTATGGCGGCAACATGAACCCCTGCATAGACTGCCATGGCCTCATGCTCAGGGAGGCAGGGGGGTTGATGGCGAGAGAAGGGGGTGATTTCCTCTTTACCGGAGAGGTGTTGGGGCAGCGTCCCATGTCCCAGAACAAGGCTGCCCTGCGGACAGTAGAGCGGGAGTCGGGGTATGAGGGCAGGATCCTGCGCCCGCTCAGCGCCAAGCTCCTTGCCGAGACCATCCCTGAGCAGGAGGGGCTGGTAGACAGGGAACGGCTCCTGGCAATCTCCGGCCGCTCCCGGAAGCGACAGTTGGAGCTGGCCAGGCACTACCATATTACGGAGTATCTCACCCCGGCTGGCGGGTGTCTGCTCACTGATCCCATCTTCTCCCGACGGCTGCGAGACCTCTTTGACCATCAAGATCCAATCCAGATCAGAGACATAGAGCTCTTGAAGGTCGGGCGGCACCTCCGTTTTTCCCCCACGGTGAAGATGATCGTGGGGCGCAATGCGCGGGACAACGAGAGGATATCGCAGTTATTGGTCTCCGAGGATGACCTGCTCAAGGTGGAAGAATATCCCGGGCCCCTGTGCCTGATCCCGTACGGCGGGTCCGAGGAGGAGATCCAGCAGGCTGCCGCAATCTGTGTTCGATACAGCGATGCCCCCAAGGACAGGGAGATTGCGGTGCTGTGGAGCAGGGCAGGGGAAGAAAAGAGATTCAGCGTGCGCTCATGTCCGCCATCCCTGCCAGCAGGGCTGATGATCTAGGCAAGGAAGCGCTCCGGACTGGGAGTAGTGCTCGAACGCCACTCCCGATGGCCGAAGAAGTTTCTTAGAGAAGATTCATTCCCTGCGAGCGAAGAAAATACTTTTTTCAACCCTTTGTTGAAAGGCTGCACCTTTGCACCCCTCACCAGAAGAATTTTTTGTGCATTTCTAGATGAGCTATTTTCAGGTCAGGTCTTATCCCTTTTGATATTCCTCCCTGACCATCTTCATGTCCTCCCAGACTGCACGCTTGAACTGGGGGTTGCGCAGAAGAAAGGCGGGGTGGTAGGTGGGCATGAGCCGGGCGCCCTGGTAGGCGTAGAATTTGCCCCTGAGCAGGGAGATCCGCTCCTCGGTCTCCAGCAGGGTTTGCGCGGCAAAGGTCCCGAGGGCGCAAATGATCTTGGGCCTGATGGCCTCCAGCTGCTTGCGGAGGAAGGGGAGGCAGGTACGGATCTCATCGGGTTGCGGATTGCGGTTCTGAGGGGGGCGGCATTTCACGATGTTGGCAATGTATACCTCCTCTCTCCTCAAGTCTATGGCCTCGATGATGCGGGTGAGAAGCTCCCCTGCCTGCCCGACAAAGGGCCTTCCCTGCAGATCTTCTTCCCTGCCAGGGGCCTCTCCCACAAAGACAAGGCTGGCATGGGGGTTGCCCTCGCCGAAGACCAGGCTCTGTCTTTCCTCATGGAGACGGCACCTTGTGCAATCCTCCAGTTCGCTTCGTATGGCCTCGAGGGTGATGAGGGGTCTTGTCTCTCCCCGCGATAGAAGTGTATGGATGCCCAACCCTTTTTGAAATCTCAGATGCGCCTTTATCTGGGCGACGATCTGTTTCAGTGCGCTATGGGTATCTTCAGACACTGGCATAGAACCCCTTCCGTGGATGATTATTTTTTCCCCGGGGAGAAAGAGGGGACCAATTTCTAGGTGGATATAATGCCGCTACGCTGATAACTTTTCCAACCGCCTTGCAGCATAAAACCATACCCTTTTTCACCCTTTGATGTCAAAAAGCTTTCCAGCGGCGAATTTGGGAAAATTTTTTAATAATAAACACATTATCGTTGACAAAACAGGGCTGGAATGGTAATTTAAGCGCACATTGGCGTCAATACGTTGGTGATAATCGCCTCGGTGATTATAGCACAACCAAGTTCTTGTTAGGGGAGAGATCGTGAATATAGAACAAGGACAAGACTTCCAGGCCTTGCGATCTTCCGACTTCCCCGCATCTCCCTTCTTTCAGCACCTTTCCAGCGGAACAATGTTTTTCCACAACAAGGAGTATGAGCAGGCCATCAGTGAGTGGCAGGAGGCCGCCAAGCTGCGTCCCGACTTTGTAGGGATGAAGGGGTTGTCGCAAGCTGCCTCCTTTCGGAGCACGCTCGATGACGTCCCCCTCGTGGGACTCTTGTACGCACTCTTCTCGAATGCCCAGACAGGGGTGGCCACCGTTCGCAGCGCGGACGCCCTTAAGGAAGTCTTTTTCAAGGAGGGATGGATCGTCTCCGCCCGTACCTCAAAGTCCGCAGAGCGGCTCGGCAATTTTCTGCTCCGCAAGGGCTTGTTTACCGCTACCAACCTGGATGAGATCGCGGCGCAGGCTCAGCAGAGCGGCGAAAGGCTCGGCACATTCTTGGTAAAGGGCGGGCTGCTCTCCGAGAAGGAGCTTATTGAGTTGTTGGATTTCCAGGTCAAGGAGATCCTCTTTGACCTTTTTAGCTGGAAGGCAGGGGAGTTTTTCTACGCCGAGAAGGCAGTGGAAGAAGCGGATGTGGTGGTGAGTTACACCCCCCTGGACATAGCCCTGTTTGCGGCCAGGAGTGGGCTCGATTTCGCCACCTTCAGGAGGATGATCCCCAATAATAAGATCATCTTCCGCATCCCCCCTTACATAGAGCGGGATAAGGCCAGGATCATCGTCGAGCTCGATGCGAATGAAAAGTTTATATTTTCCTTGATCGACGGCAATAGGAATATCGAGCAATTGATCAAGTTCAGCGGCGATGACGAGGTCTTCGTCATCAATATCCTCTATCGCCTGGTCTTGATGGGTCTGATCAAGAAATCACGGGATATCGGCACCTATGAGGATGCGGAGTATCGGGAGGTCACCAGGTTTTTGAGGACCTTTCTGGAGGTCTTCGGATTGATGCTGGATGCTATCAAAAAGGAGTTGGGTGCCAGGGCCAAAGGGGTGGTGGACAAGGCACTTGAACAATTAGCAGAGGACCACAGCAAGCTATTCAATGGGGTAGCGATGAAGAAGAATCTCCCCCCGGACGAAAACAAGATCCTCAAGAATATCTCCCTCTACTATCCCGACCCTGCTGACCGGTTGATCTTCATCGACGGATTCTATGCGCTGATAAGGAATATATTACAAGAGATGGCAAATATTCTGGGGATGCCCTTGACGAAACGGTTAATAGCGGAAATCGGTAGGATTAGATGGGATATCTATCGATTTTACACCGATTCACCGATGAAGAGAAAGGTGCTCGAGTCCTTTGATAAAATCGTAGCCCAGTATCCTAAGTGATAATCTCAGAACAAGGAAAGGGGATCGGTCTATGTTGATACCCATGGAAATGACGGAATTGGTCCTTTCGCTCTGTTTGATGTTGGCCGTCTACTTGATTATTATCATCGTCTTCTTTTTTGCACGGAGGAAATACAAGGGTGGATTGATTGCGACGGTGATCAACCTGGTGATCTGCACCGTCGGCTTTCTCTTTGTGGCAGACCTCTCGCTGTTTTTGGGCTATCAGTATGGCCTCAAGCTGGCCTTCACCGTCAATGTGATTTTCAAGATTATCGCCATGGTCTTCCTCTCGGTGGGAGGCATGAAGTTCTTTGTAAAATGAGGTTTCTTTAGGAAAGATTCTAGGTTTGCTCCCGCCACAGGCAGGAGCAAACCTGCAGACCATCCGCCGTGCGGGGTGATCGCTGACTAATCCTTGGTTTTTTTGCCAACCATTTTCCCCAAAAAAGGATGAGGAAGAAAGACTGAAGTCACTATTCTGAGGCCGCCATGAATCCCACAATATTCAGAGAGTATGACATCAGGGGGGTGGTGGATAAGGATCTCACGGAAGAGACGGTCCGTGAGCTCGGTAGGGGTTTCGGCAGCTACTTCGCCCGGCACGGTATCAAACGGATTACCTTGGGCAGGGATTGCCGTCCGAGTTCCGATCCCTTTTTTGAAGCACTCCTGGAGGGACTATCAGGCAGCGGCATGGAGGTCATTGACGTGGGGGTCTGTCCCACTCCTCTGCTCTACTTTTCTATCGTGCACCTGGCACAAGAGGGTGGGGTGATGATCACCGGCAGCCACAACCCTCCGGAGTTCAATGGCTTCAAGGTCTGCGTGGGCAAGGACGCCATCTACGGACGGGAGATTCAGCGGGTGCGGGAGATCATTGAGAAGAGGGATTTCGTCCAGGGCAAGGGGAGCCTTGCCCGGCATGATATCATCAAAGACTATCATCGCTACGTCCTGGAGAACATACAGGTGGGCCGCGAGATCAAGGTAGTGGTCGATGCCGGCAACGGCACTGGCGGTGTCGTCGGCGTGCCCATCATGCGCGAGCTGGGGTGTCAGGTACGGGCGCTCTATTGCGAGATGGACGGCCGGTTCCCTCATCATCATCCTGACCCCACGGTGGAAAAGAACCTCCAAGACCTCATCGCCATGGTTCAGGAAACGAGGGCTGATCTTGGGATAGGATATGACGGGGATGCCGATCGCATCGGGGTCATCGATGAGGAGGGCAGGATTATCTGGGGCGACAAACTGATGATTATCTTTGTCCGCGCCATCATCGAGGAGCACGGGGGCGGAACGTTTATCGGGGAGGTCAAATGTTCGCAAACCCTCTATGATGAGATCGAGCGGCTCGGGGGGAAGGCCATCATGTGGAAGACGGGCCACTCCCTGATCAAAGACAAGATGAAAAAGGAAAAGGCCCTGCTGGCGGGTGAGATGAGCGGACACATGTTCTTTGCCGATCGTTACTTCGGCTTCGACGACGCCATCTACGCCTCCTGCCGCCTCTTGGAGATCATGGGCAAGAGCGGCAAGAAAGTCTCAGAGCTCTTGGAGGGGATCCCTCAGACCTATGCCACGCCGGAGATCAGGGTGGATTGTCCCGATGATATTAAGTTTCGGATTGTCGAGCAGGCGACAGAGCACTTCCGTCAGAGATATCCCATCATCGACGTCGACGGCATGAGGGTTAAGTTTCCCGACGGCTGGGGGTTGGTGCGGGCATCCAACACCCAGCCGGCCTTGGTCCTCAGGTTTGAAGCGACGTCGCAAGGAAGGTTGGAAGAGATCAGAAGTATGATCGAGGCAACGGTGCAAGAGCTGATGCAGGGGGTGCGATAAGAGGGGTGGGCGCTACGCTGAGCAGATGAGGTCTCTGGGGGCGCACATGTCCATCGCCGGTGCGGTCGCGCAAGCCCTCTGGCGGGGAAGAGAGACAGAGTGTGATGTCATACAGATCTTTACCAAGAACGCCATGCAGTGGCGTGCCAAGCCCCTGACGCAAGATGACCGTGCGGCCTTTCTCAAGGCCCGGCAAGAGACAGGGATCAGACCTGTAGCGGCCCACGGCAGTTACTTGATTAACCTTGCTTCTTCTGATGATGGTCTCTACGAACGATCGCGAGAGGCCCTGTGGGAGGAGATGCAGCGGGCCGAGGCCCTGGAGCTTCCTTATCTGGTGATGCATCCGGGATTCCCTCGAGGAGGAGGCGAGGAGGAGGGGATCGACCGGATCGCGCGGGCCATCAATCTCATACTTCACCGAGGGGCCAGGATGCGGGTCATGATCCTCTTGGAGACCACGGCTGGTCAGGGTGCGACCCTCGGCAACCGTTTTGAGCACTTCGCCAGGATCATCGGGCGAATCGAGGCGGATGAGAGGGTGGGGGTCTGCCTCGATACCTGTCACATCTTCGCCGCGGGGTATGATATCAGCACGCTGGCGGGATACGAGGCAACAATAGGGGAGTTCGACCGGGTCATCGGCCTGGCTCGTCTCAAGGTCATGCACCTGAACGACTCCAAGGCCGCTGCGGGCACCAGGGTAGACCGCCATGAGCATATCGGGAAGGGCTCTCTTGGTCTGGATGCCTTCCGTCGCCTGCTGCAGGATCCGCGCCTGACAGACCTTCCCTTTATCCTGGAGACCCCCAAAGGGAAGACCGCCAGCGGTGAGGATTGGGATTGCGTCAACCTCCGCGTGCTGAGGGAGTTATTGTAAGGCGTGGAAGGCGCGGCTGTTTCAGAGTTTTTGCGGCAGATTATTGCGGAGGAGATCAAGGCAAAGGGGCCACTCCCCTTTGCCCGCTTTATGGAGCACTGCCTCTACCACCCGCAGTACGGCTACTATGCCTCGGGGAGGGGAAAGAGAGGACGCGAGGGGGACTATTACACCAGCCCCACCGTGCACCCCATCTTTGGGGCCCTCATAGGCAAACAGCTGGCCCAGATGTGGCGCACCCTGGGAACGGGCGCATTCGAGATCGTGGAGATGGGCGGGGGTGAAGGACACCTCTGCCTGGATATCCTGAACTATCTGCAGCAAGAGGAACCGCAGCTCTATGACCTCCTTCTCTACCATATGGTTGAGATCAGCCCTTGCGTGATCGAGAGACAGCGAAGGCTCCTGGCCCCCCACGAGGCGCGGGTGGCTTGGCACTGGCCCGGGGAGATGGCAAATCAGAATATCCAGGGATGTTTCCTGTCCAACGAGCTCGTCGATTCCTTCCCCGTGCATCGGGTAGTTATGAAAGCAGGGGCATTGCAAGAGGTCTATGTGGACCTGGATAAGGAGGGATTTAAGGAGGTACAGGGCGATCCCTCTACGCCGGAGTTCGTGGGATACTTCCGACGCTTGGGCATTACCCTGGCAGAGGGCCAGCAGGCGGAGGTGAACCTGGAGGCTGTGAGATGGATCCAGCAGGTGGCCAAGGGGCTCGCGCGCGGGTTTGTGATCATCATCGACTACGGGTATCCGGCAGAGGAGCTCTACAGCCCCCTCCGGCCAGCTGGGACCTTCCTCTGCTATCAGGGGCACAGCGCCCTTTCCGATCCCTATGCCCTTCTCGGGCTGCAGGATATGACCTCCCATGTAGATTTTACTTCCCTCATCGCATGTGGTGAGGGGTGCGGGTTGCAGCTCACCGGCTTGGTCCCCCAATACCGCTTCCTCCTGGCGCTGGGGATCCTGGAACAGATGGCGCAGCTGGGCCAGGGGAAAGGAGAAGAAGAAGCGCTGAACGAGCGCCTTACTATCAAAAACCTCATCCTGCCGGGAGGGATGGGTGAGTGCTTTAGGGTATTGATCCAGCATAAAGGGATAGACAGGCCGGAATTGGAAGGGCTGAGAGGGCCTTTCCGGGAAATACCCCCATTTTCTGTTGGCCAGGGATAGTTAGGCGGTGGATGGAGCAGAGGATATATTTTCCAGGCAACGGAAACTATGATATAGAAGAGGGCGATATCTTGTGCGTGGGGGTAGGTGAGCCTTCGACATGAGGCGCAGGATGTCAGAAGATCTAGTAAGAATTAGGATGAAGACAAAAAGACCTTAGCAAGTCCAGAGGAGGTTTACCATGATCGGCGAGGAGATCATACGCTCTTTGACGATAAAGACCCCCTCCAAGATCGTCTTGGTGGTCTTGGATGGGTTAGGGGGGGTGCGCATAGACGGCAAGACAGAGCTGGAGGCGGCCCACACCCCTCACCTGGACGAGCTGGCCTCCCGCTCCATCTGCGGCGTGGCTGATCCAGTCTCTCCCGGTATCACCCCGGGCAGCGGGCCGGCGCACCTGGGGATGCTCGGCTACGACCCCCTGCGCTATGAGATCGGCAGAGGGGTTTTGGAGGCCCTGGGGATCGGGATCGAGCTCGGGAAGGCGGATGTCGTGGCCAGGGGTAACTTTGCTACCATGGACAAGAAGGGGATCATCATAGACCGCCGGGCAGGCCGCATCCCGACGGAGAAAAACAAGGAGCTCTGTGCCCTGCTACAGAAGGAGATTACGGAGATAGAGGGCGCGCGGGTCGAGATCAGGCACGGCAAGGAGCACCGCTTTGTCCTGCGCTTTATTGCCCAAGGCTTGGACGGCCGGATCGAGGACACCGACCCTCAGAAGGAGGGGAATCTCCCGCGAATGCCTAAACCCTTGGTGCCTGAGGCAGAGCAAACGGCCCGAATCGTGAAGGTCTTTCTTGAAAGGGCCAATCAGGTATTACAAGACCATCACCCTGCCAACACGGTCTTGCTGCGGGGTATCTCTCAGATCCCCGCCATCCCCAGCATGGCCGACCTCTTTAAGCTTACTCCGGCCTGCATCGCCGTCTATCCCATGTATAAGGGGCTTGCCCGATTGGTGGGGATGGGGATCCTGGCGACCGGCGAAGCTATTGTCGATGAGTTCAAGACCTTGAAAGAAAACTATAAGCGCTTCGACTACTTTTTCCTGCACGTCAAGAAAACAGACAGCTACGGCGAGGACGGCAATTTTGAGAAAAAGGTGGAGGTCATCGAAGAGGTGGACCGCCACATCCCGGTGCTGCTGGAGCTGAACCCTGATGTCATTGCCGTGACGGGTGATCACTCCACGCCGGCGCTGCTCAAGGGGCACAGCTGGCATCCCAATCCTTTTATCCTCTGTTCCCGCTATGAAAGGATTGACGACGTCACGGAATTCACCGAGGCGGCGTGCGCAAAAGGCGGGTTGGGGAGGTTTCTAGCGGTTCACGAGATGCCCCTGATGCTCGCCGCGGCCTTGAAACTGGAAAAATTCGGGGCATAAAAAAAGTAGGGCCACGCCCAAGGAAATGGTCTCAGGCCTGGCCCCATGGTCTTATATTAGGTAGTCATGCGGCCTTACGGATCAGTCATTATTTTTGTTGATCCTACCTAGCTGCTTTGAGCTTCAGAGGCAACGTTCGTCGCAAGGCTGTTTTCACCCCGTCACTTCTCACACTTGCCGATCCATCTCCCTGACAGCTGCTGGGTTGCCTTCATATCCCCCTGCGTCATCTGGATGACCCCTGCAAAGGTATCCCCCTTATAGGTTATTCTTCCATCGCTCACCGCGGTTCCTTCGTTTGTTTTACACTCCACCACCCAGGAGACCGTGTCACCCTTTATTTCCTGCTTAACTGTCTTGCAGCCTTGGGCCGGTTCCTCTCGCTGGGGCACCACCTCTTTTTGCGTCAGGCACTGAGTATAGGTCTGGGGAGACATCTGCACCGGCATCCCCGGCACCTCCATCCGTATCGTTACCTCCCACAGCCCCTCCTTCATGTTGGGGCCTTTCTGCACAGTACATGAAAAGAGAAATAGAGAAATAACAAAGAGTAAAATACAGATCTTCTTGCTCATTTTATCCTCCTTAATTTTTGTTATGGTGCCGCCTTTTTAACCCTCTTTCAAGAGGCGGCTGGCTTTTTCCCTCACCTCATCCTTCCTTGTCCTACCACTGAGAAAACCAGCAAAATGGTTGGCGGTAGTTATATATTACAAAAAAGTATGAAGAGTCAATCGTTTTTTAAAATATGCAGGGAGAGATAGATAAAAAAGGTGGGTGAAGCCGGCTCAATTTTGCACTCTTGATGAAGGCGTGAAAGGGTTCAGGGATGTCCTACCCCTTACCACTGACGGAGCTTTATCACACGCAAGGGAAAATCATCGTGGTTGCCGCCGTTGGGACCTGTGGCATGACAATAAAGTTGTTATGTCCCGAGTGCACTACACGTGAGGGAAGGGGAACCAAGCTGGTCCTGAATTGCTCATCTTCCTTATTTGTTTTAAGAAGAAGTTGACATCGATATACCCCTATGATTAAGTATTATGCTACGATCTTGTGAAGAATTCTTGTTGACGATGATAACGAAGAGGGGGAGATATAAGGGTATAAAAAGGATTTTGGTTAAGGGGACCAATTGGGTGGGGGATACCATTATATCTTTTCCCGCTGTCTCTGCCTTACGTCATCACTTTCCCAAGGCACGCATCCTTGTTTTGACCAAGTCCCGTCTGGCAGAGCTCTGGAAGGCCAATCCAGACATTGACGAGGTGCTGACCTATGATATGCCCGGCGGTGCAGGAAGAATCTTCGGGGAGCTGCAGATAGCGCGACTTATCAAGCAGAAAGAAATAGACCTTGCTGTTATCTTCCCCCGTTCCTTTAGCTCAGCCCTGATGGCCTTCCTAGGGGGCGTGCCCCGGCGCATCGGCTATAAAGGTGAGGGCAGGGGCTTACTGCTCACCGAGAGGATCGCGTGCACTGCCGAGCTCTTGAGCCGGCATCGCATGTACTATTATCTCCAGCTGATAGAGCTGTTAGGCAGTTATCCCTCTCCCCCCTTGCCCTCGCTGTCCCTCAATGGAGCCCAAGAAAGTTGGGCCGATACGTTCCTATCGCAGAGTGGGCTGAAGGGTAAGGTGTTGGTCGGCCTGAACCCCGGCGCCACTTATGGGGAGGCCAAGTGCTGGCCGCCAGAGCGCTTTGCGGAATTGGGGAGGAGATTGATAAAGGATAGCGGGGTCTCTATCCTCATCTTCGGCTCCTCTCGCCTTCAGGAAAAGGCATTAAATGCCGCCATTGCCGAGGGAATCGGTGAAGGCTGTCTCAATCTCTCTGGAGAAACCTCGTTATGGCAGTTGGCTGCGCTGCTGCGGCGCTGTCGCCTGCTGGTCACCAATGACACGGGTACCATGCATGTAGCAGCGGCAGTCGGCACCATGGTAGTGGCCATATTCGGACCCACCGACCCCAGAACGACCTCTCCCCTAGGGAAAGGACACGTGGTCATCTGCAGAGAGGTTTCCTGCAGCCCCTGTCTCAAAAGGGTATGCCCGGAAGATCACCGATGTATGGATTTGATAGAAGTGGAAGAGGTTTATAACACCGTAGGGATACAACTCAAGGGGAGGACTTTAACAGTGAAGGCTTCAAAGGGATTGAAAGAATCGTGAAGATCCTCCATCTCTTCTCCGATTGGAAGTGGACTGGCCCGGCTGAGCCGGTGGTGAACCTCTGCCTGGCCCTCCAGCAGCGGGGGCACGAGGTGACACTGGCCTATCGGCGCCCCCCGGTTGAGACTGCGGAGAGCATGGCGAAAGGCGTAAGGGAGAAAGCCCTCAAGGGGATCGATTGCTTTCATCTCGAACCGATTGCCAAGCCTCTTCACATATTCCGTCTGAAAGACATCGTTTCCGACATCAGGGCAATCGCGCGCTTTATCGATCAGGAGCGATTCGACATCGTCAATTTCCATAACTCCCACGACCATATCGTGGGCGGGCTCGCAGTGCGGGCCTCCAAGCGGCGTCCCGCGGCGATCCGGATGGATCATAAAAGGGATTCCTTGAAGGCGGATCCGGTGAGCAGATGGTTTTTCAGGAGATATACCGACGGCTTGATTACCTTTTCCGAGGGGAGCAGGGAGAGGCTCGTGCGGTCGTTGGGGTTCTCTCCTGCACAGGTGTCCAAGGTTGCCACGGCCTTAGACCTCCCCAGGTTTGACCCTCATAAGAAATACAAAGATATGCGTCCTGTCTTCGGGATCCCCTCTTCAGCGCCTGTCGTGGGGATCGTAGCCAGGTTCCAGAGATACAGAAGGACCGATATCCTCCTGGAGGCCGTGGCGCGCCTGATCAAGGCTATCCCCGAGGTGAGGCTTGTGTTGGTGGGCCACAGCAGCCAGATGCAGCAAAGTGTCATAGAACCCATGGAACGCCTGGGGATTGCTTCTCACGTGATCTTGGCCGGGTACCGCGTGGATGACTATCGAGACATGCTTGCGTGTATGGATATCTTTTGCCTGCTTACCCCTGGTTCCGATGGTACGGCGCGGGCCCTCAGGGAGGCCATGGCCATGGGGAAGCCGGCAGTGGTGACCAGCAAGGGGATGCTGCCGGAGCTAGTGCAAGATGGGGCGACGGGATTGGTGGTACAGGAGGATTCTGAGACCCTTTACCATGCCCTCCTGGCCCTGGTGCGGGACGAGAGGTTGCGCAAGGCGATGGGGCAGGCCGCCTATGAGATGGCCCAGAGGGAGTTCCGTCTGGAGCGCCAGGCCGAGGAGGTTGAGGCCTTTTATCAGAAGATCCGGGAGGCGGTTCCTCCTGCATGAAGATCGCCCTCGGCATACGGGAATTCTTGCCTGAAAAAGGCGGCGCAGAGCGGTATTGCTACGACCTCATGCATTTCCTCGCCGACAAAGGGTTAAAGGTGCACATCTACTCTTCGGCCTTTCCTCAAAGGGATCGCCGGCTTTACTTCCAGCGGGTCCCGGTCATACCTTATCCGAAGAGCCTTCAGGTCCTCTCCTTTGCCATAAACTGCCGTCGGATGATGAGGGAAGAAGAATTTGACTGCATCATGGGGGTCGGCGACACCCTCTATGCCGATCTCCTGCAGCCCCATGGCGGCGTACACTGGAAGTGGTTCTGGAGGGGGCTCGCGGGATACCGGAAGCCCGTCCCCTGGATCTTTAAATTCCTCGGCAGGTCTCTCAGCCCCAAGCAATGGGCCAAGGGAATCATCGAGGATGCCCCTTATGCAAAGGCCAAAAAGATCATTGCGATCTCCGAGATGGTGTACCGGGACATGAGCGATTATTATGGTATTCTCGCGGACCGCATGGCCGTCATTTACAATGGGGTGGATATAGTGCGCTTTCATCCTCGCAACAAGAGGTACAGGGAAGGAATCAGAAGCCGTTACGGCTTGAGCCCCAAAGATCTACTGCTCCTCTTTGTCTCCCATAACTTCAGGTTGAAAGGGTTGCGATATCTTATTCAGGCTCTCAGCTTAGCAAGGTCGGAGAAGAGTAACATAAAACTTCTGGTAGTGGGGCGGGACAGGACAGAGCCGTATCGTCGAGTGGCCAAGAAGCTTGGATGCGAAGAAAATGTTCTTTTCGCTGGCGATGTGCGGGATCTGGAGCGGTATTACGCGAGCGCGGATATCTTGGTCCATCCTACCTTTTACGATCCCTGCTCCCTCGTGGTTTTAGAAGCCCTGGCCAGCGGACTGCCGGTGATTACAAGCAGACATAACGGCGCAGGGGGAATCATCTCCGAAGGGCAAGAGGGTTTCGTCCTTGATGATCCTAAAAATGTGGATGCCATGGCCGAGAAAATTCTATCCCTTTCCCAACCCGGCACATTGAAGAAGGCCGCCCGCGCCGCCCGCAGATTGGCACAGCGGCATTCCCATCAGCGATGCTATCAGGAGATGTTGAAGGCTTTTCAAGAACAAAAGGAGCACGATGTCTGATTGGGACCTGACCATCGAACATCGAACCGGGATAATCCATGCATTAAGGCCAGATTTCTTCTGAGAAGAGAGCTTCTCAGATGGAGGATGTTATGATTATTTTGGCGTGAAAAATAGAATAAAAAATGTTAAGTGTAGAAGGATATCTAATGAAAAATGAACGGAAGAATTTCTACTATTTTAACGTCCGAAATGATCTGATCCAACTCATACCCCCTCATGCAAAGAGGATTTTAGAAGTGGGGTGTGCAGGGGGTATGACTGGAAAGGCATTGAGGGAAAGAGGCTTTAAGGAAATTGTCGGCATTGAGATCAATGAAGAAGTGGCTCAGAGAGGAAAATCATATTATGATAAACTAATTGTCGGAGATGTGGAGAAAATAAGGCTTCCATTTGAAAGAGGTCATTTCGATTGTATCCTCTATGGTGATGTCTTGGAGCATTTGGTGGACCCATGGGAGGTCTTGAAAGAGCACAGCGCCTTCTTAAAAAGTGGGGGGACTATTCTCTGTAGCATCCCAAATGTAAGACATTACCGGATAATTAAGAAATTGGTTTTTAAAGGAAAATGGGAGTACACCGATTGTGGGATTATGGATAGAACCCACCTCCGCTTTTTCACTTTGGATTCAATTCGTAGAATGCTAGGAGAAGCAGATTTTGAAATCAAAGGATTGATAAAACGCCCTTCGGGTGCAAAGTGTTTGAAATTGTGTAATCGAGTTTTGGGGAATCTAATAATTGATTTTCTTGTGAGGCAATATACGATTGTGGCGGTAAGAAGAGAAAAGGTATGAGAACGTCGATATCAACAGTTTACATGAACATCCCTTATCTTGATGACGAGAGATTCTTCACCGTCAATCTGAAATCATTAAGCAAATGTCAAAGGATTTCGACACTAGCAGCGTGTTGATAATGATTCAAAGTATGAATTGTTAAATCCTTCGTACTAATAGAAACTTTTTTGAGAGGAAATATGCCTAAGCCTTTGGTAAGTGTAGTGATTCCTCTTTACAATAGCGCAAAAATTATAGATAAGACTCTACAGGCTGTATTCAATAGTACGTTCAATGGTTTCGAGGTAATAGTTGTAGACGATGGTTCAACGGACGATACTAAAAAAGTCTTGATAGAAAAGGGTTGGCTTGAAAGGGTAAGGTACGTATACCAAGAAAATAAGGGCATAGCTGGCGCAAGAAATACCGGGATTAAAATGGCTCAAGGAAAATATATAAGTCTCTTAGATCATGATGACCAACCGTTACCCGATAAATTGGAAAGAATGATTTCTTACCTAGAGGGCCATCCTGAATTTAAGATGGCTTATTCGCCATGTATTATTGAACGCATGGACAAAGGTGGGAAGTGCTATATCCAGGATCAATATTCAACACATACGCCTCGTTGGCTTCGCAATAAGTATGAAGGAGATCTTTTTGAAAACCTATTTTATATGCGCATTTTTGCCACAAGTGTTCTTATTTGTAAGGAAGCGACTTTGAGCGTTGGCCTTTTTGATGAAACCTTTAAAGTATGCGAAGATTTAGAGTTCTACCTGAGGTTTGGCGCACAGTATAAAATTGGTTACATTGAGGAACCTTGCAACGTTCATGTTGTACACTTTTCAAATACCAGTAAGAATTTTGCAGAATTATACCCCCAATATGCAATTCTTGCGTATAATCGTCACTATCAGACCCTACAAAAGAAAAGTTCCAGGGCAGAAAAGATTTATCATGAATGTATGGCAGCTGCCTACAGGCGGATTGCGGACGAATTATTAAAGAACGGCAATAGAAAGGGTGCGAGAAAATACGCTGTTGATGCAATCCGCATGAATCCATACCGCTTGAAATATTATTTTAAAATGTATAAATATTGGCTGTGAATTGAGCAAGAACGTACTCTTGGTAATTTCTGAGATTGGAATATGCCCTATCACACCATGTGTTGAACTGGAGAGCAGGCTAACCTGGCTCTTGGTACAAAAGTGTTTTTAGCAAACGATGCTACAAAGAGTTGATGCGAGTCTGACAAATACGGGGCGTAGTATGTTAGATTGGAGTAAACTTATCAATTACCGGGATCAGATCCATGAGCGATATTCGCATATATGGGACCTACGGCTCATCAAGAGGCCGTCATGGGTGTTAAAGAAGCTGCTCCGGCCGGGCATGCGTATCCTTGATGTGGGTGCGAGTGATAAGAGAATGCAAAAGAAGGTCAAGGATATTTACCCTGATATCCTCTACAAGAGCATGGACATAGATTGCACCGTCCCCCACGATTACTATTCTTTGGATGCAATAGACGAGCAATTCGATCTCATTATACTTTTTGAGGTCATAGAGCATTTGGACATGGAACAGGGGGTGAAACTGCTAAGCCGTCTCTATGAACTGCTGGTCGATGGAGGCCAGTTGATCATCAGCACCCCCAATATATTCAATCCAGGCCGATTTTGGATAGATGCCACCCATAAGACAGCCTACAGCTATGAAGAATTGGGAGGAGTCGTGCTTAGCCAGGGGTTTGAGGTGTTAGGGATTTACCGTACCTTTCATGCTTCCCTCCTGAAATATTTGTTGAGGATCACCCTCTTTTACCCCTTGCATAGGATCTTAAACGTTGATTTTGCCAAGTCCATTGTGGTCCTTGCTCAAAGAAAAGGCTCACCATGAGGGTGCTCTTCCTTATCCAGGGTTATGACCGGCCTTCCAGCCGGTACCGGGTTCTTCAATACCTCCCCTATTTGAAACAACAGGGGGTTAAGGCGACAGTAGCTGTTTATCCGCATGGTATGAGAGACCATAGAAATATTTATCAAAAGATGGGGGACTACGATGTCGTATTCATACAGAGAAAGAGGCCCCATCCGCTTTTTTTGTATTTTTTGCTGCGGCGGGCAAAGAAGTTGATCTATGACTTTGACGATGCAGTGATGTACCGAAGCGCGAATGCAGCGTCTCCAAATTCAGCAACTCGTGAGAGTCGGTTTGCCCGCATCGTAAAGGCCGTGGACCACGTCATCGCCGGCAATACCTTTCTTGGAGAGCATGCGCGACGATATGCTAATCACGTGACCGTTATCCCCACAGCCATCGATATAAAAAAATATACTCCTAAAAATTATGCCAAGAAGAAGACAAAAATCACTTTAGGCTGGATCGGCAGCAGCTCGACCCTACCTTATCTAGAGCACATTAAGGGCGTCTTTGAGGCTTTGGGTGAGAGATATAAACGCCTCGAATTAAAGGTCATCTGCGACACCTTCTTTGATTGCGAAAAGATCCCTGTTATCAAGAAGATTTGGAGTGAAAAAGAGGAGATAGCGGATCTGAAGAGCCTGGACATAGGCGTAATGCCCCTCACCGATGATCTGTGGTCACGGGGCAAATGCGGCTTAAAGATCCTGCAATATTACGGTGTAGGGATACCGGTAGTCTGTACGCCAGTAGGGGTTAATAGAGATGTGGTGAAAGATGGCGTGAATGGTTTTTGGGCCATGACTGATGAAGAGTGGGTTGAGAAGCTCTCCCTCTTGATTGAAGACCCCGCGTTGCGACGAAAGATGGGTCTGCACGGGAGAGGGGTCGTGAGGGAGTCGTATTCCGTCCAGGGGTGTGCGCCGAGATTTTATACGGTGTTGGATGAGGTGATTAAAAAGGATGCCTGACGATCCATTACACAAGAGGGGGGTGAGGGGATGGCGATGGACCATAGCTGAGGGCGCCACTGAGTGGCTACCCCCTGCGTTGTTAGATGATCCAGAGGCATTTCTGCTCGATAATCCGCCGCAAAGACCTTTAAAAGAATCTCTTGTCCGAAGGGCTTGCATTATCCCGGGTCCCAAGGGAGACCTCTTCCTGAAGCAGTATAAGATAAGGGGCTTTGTAGAGGAATGGAAATACCTTGTGGTCTCTTCCAAGGCCCGGAAGGAGTGGCAGATGGCGCAGCAAGCGCTGGCTCAGGGAATCCCGACCCCCGTGCCTTTGGCCATGGCTGAGAGGCGAAACAGGCGGTTTTTGCAGGATGCCTTGCTCATCACCCAGGCTATTTCTCCCTCCAGTCCCTTAATCGAATTGATCCCTGCAAGGGGAGATAAAGAGCTTTTCTTTCAAGCAGCCCGCCTGCTCAGGCAGGCCCATGGGGCCGGCATTTTGCACCAGGACCTGCATGCCGGCAATATCCTGGCGGGAATGACAGAGAAGAAATTATATCTCATCGACCTCCACCGCTCCAGATTCTTAAAGAGCATCTCGCGGCGCCGGCGCATATGGAACCTGGCGCAGTTCTTCTATTCTCTTCAGGCATGGCTCACTCCTGAGGCGAAAAAGGCCTTTTTGCAACAATACAATGAGGCGGAGGATATATTTCAAGGAGGGCTTGAGCAGGACTTGAGAGAGATCGCGAGGCAGGAGGCGAGGCTCCATCTCCGTCATATGCGAAGCAGGACAAAGCGGTGTCTCAAGGAAAGCGGAGGTTTTTCTGTTGCCAAGGAGCACGGGTGGCAGATATGGTCCAGGAGGGGATGGAAGCCCCAGGGATTGCTGAAGATAGTGACAAGGCACCGGGATATCGTAGCCAGAAGTAAGGAGGGGCTGATCAAGGTAGACCGCCGCACCGCCATCACCCTTTTTAACTATAAGGAAACCCGGTTGTGCGTAAAGGAGTATCGTTATCCAGGGCCTTGGCAGCGATGGAAAGAGCTCTTCAGGAGGTCGAAGGGCCGCAAAGGATGGCTAATGGGCAATGGATTGGTGGTGCGGGGTATAGGCGGGGTCATCCCGCAAGCACTTTTGGAGAAAAGAAGAAAGGGGTTGTTACAGGAGGCCTTTCTCATCATGGAGACCCCGCCTGGTTATAGTGAGCTTGACCGATATCTGATGGAGGCCTTCCAAGCGCACAGGGCAGATGATTCCTGCAGAGAGGCCTTCCTCAATGCCTTTGCCGGTTTTATGGCCCATCTCTATCTTCATAACATCATCCACAGAGATCTCAAGACCTGCAACATCATGGTGCAAGAAGGGGAAGATACGTGGCATTTCGGTTTGGTAGACATGGATGATGTCCGCATGAACAAAAAAATCGGTCTCAGAAGGTTCCTCAAGGGGTTAATTCAATTGCATACCTCGACCCCGCTGTTTATGGAGATGAGCGATCGTATGAGATTTCTGACTCGATATCTGCGGTTGATCGGCAGAGATGGCATACGGGAGATCACGAGGGGGGTGATCAAGGGCAGCAGGGGGAGGCGATTGGTCTACGTTGCCCCTGACGGGGATGTGATCATGGATGTTGATTGGGAGGGATTATGCGCGCCAGAATTACAGGTCGCTCTACCCAAAGAGGATGCCTGAGGCCTTCTCTATCCTCTCGGTTCCTTTGATCTCATAGGGGAAAAGAGGGAGGAGGATCAGGCGGAGGCGATTTCCATATTCTTCGGTAAGCAAGCGGATATAGTGGGCCTGCATCTCCTTTCTGGCTCGGTGAAAGGCGCAGTCCGCCTGCTCGATGCAATGGTTGATGACCAGATAGTGGACAGGGAGGCCGTGGGAATCGAAATCCTGGATAATGCGCTCCGTCTGCTTAACCCCGAGGGCCTCGGGGATGGTGACGACGATGTATTCGGTAAGGCGCTCATCTCTGATAAACGCGGCTATTTCATTGGAGAGTGCCTGCCATCCCGAGATGATTTCCAAGAAAGATTTTTTACCCTTCTTTAATTTTACCGCGTCCCGCGCCCGTTCCAGATAGCTGTAGAGGTTAAGATAGAATTTCGTCGCCCCCTCCAGGTGTCGGAGGAAGATCTCAGGGAGGTGGAGCAGGTGCAGGGTGTGTCCGGCCGGCGCGGTATCCCATACCACGAGGTCATACCTTCTCTCGCGGACCAATTCCATAATGAAATAGAGCATGTACTCCTCTTCTATCCCGGGTGCTCCCCCCACATAGTCCAGGACGAAGTCATAATCAAGGTCGGCAAAAGAGGAGACGACGTCGTAGATCTCGCGGCCGAAACGATCCTTCCACTTTTCCAGAACGATCTCAGAGGAGATCTCCAGGGCGCTCAGATTGGGGACTTTAGGGATAGGGGTTTCGCAGGGGCCGATGGTGATCTCAAAGATGTCCGAGAGGGATGGTGTGGGGTCGCTGGAGAGGATAAGGATTCTCTTGCCAGAGGCGGCCAGGCGCAAGGCGATGGCCGATGCACAGGTGGTTTTCCCCACTCCTCCCTTTCCCCCTACCAGTATTAGTTGTTTTGCTTCCTTCTCCAAATCGGAGAGGGACCTCTTCATCACGTTCATTTCAGCTATCCTGTTGTCCGTAGCTCCCCTGTTTCAACGTATGAGCAATTATAAACCCTTGAGCCGCTGTTCCCTCCGCGCTTTTAACGCTTCTACGAGGCTATAGGTCAGCTTCCTATCTCCGTAGCCCTCACCGAGGTCCGCTTCGTCCTTGTTGAGGCCGTGAAAATCGCTCCCCGCTGAGATGACAAGCCCATATTTTTGTGCCATGTCTCGGTACAACCTTTTCTGCCCATCCGAATGCTCTGGGTAGTATACTTCTATCCCGTCTAATCCCTTTTCTTTGAGCTCGCGGATCAAGGCTTCGAAATCCTGCGGCTCGGCTTGTTTGAGGGTGAAGGGATGGGCTAAGACCGTTATGCCACCTGCCTTTCTGATAAAGTCCATGGCCTCTGCCGGGGAGAATCTAAACTTCTCCACATAGGCAGGTCTTCCCTTGCCCAGGTAGCGATCAAAGGCATCCTGGATGTTCTGCGCGTAGCCCTTTTGCACCATCGTGTAGGCAAAGTGGGGGCGCCCTATCTGCCCATGCTCGGGTGCCGCTTTCACCTCGGAGAGCTCTATGGGCATGCCGAGGCCTCGGAGCTTTTCGACTATGGCAAGGTTTCGTTCCATTCGGGCCTGCTGGAGGACCCTGAGCTTACCCGCCAGCTCTGAGCAGGCGGGGTCTATATAGTAGCCCAGCAGGTGCATGGTCCCCGTGGCAGCATCTGCGCTCAGCTCCACCCCGGGGATTACCTCCAACCCTACCTTGTTACCTTCTTGTATTCCCTCTGGCAGGCCCTCGATGGTGTCATGGTCGGTAATGGCTATGGCCCGGAGCCCTTTTTTCTGGGCGTATCTGACTAGCTCGGCAGGGCTCATGGTCCCATCGGAGGCGGTGGTGTGGAGGTGGAGGTCGAATATCATCAGGGCTTCAGCCATGAAGAGAGAACCTCCTTGAGCCCCGCAGAGAGGCCGGGAAAGGGGATCGGTGTGAAGGCGGTAAAGAAGATGATAAAGGCGAAGACTCCGACTGCCTTTCTGCGCCAATCCAGGGGGGTGAGGTCGTCGAGCGGAGGGGGATGCTTATAGCCGATGAAAAGCAGGATGATCACCAACAAGAGCCATCCGAGGTTGTAAATGAGGCAGATGAGGGTGATCGCCAACAAGGTCAGGCGGAAGATGATCTTGCTGCGACGCCCGAACAGGGCGTAGATGATGTGCCCGCCGTCGAGCTGACCTGTCGGCAAGAGGTTGAGGGAGGTGATAAAGAGCCCCACCCATCCGGCATAGGCGATGGGATGTAAGACGACATCGGTGCCTGGCGGGAGATCCCCCAGCACTAGCCGCTGCAGGAGCGAGAGCAGGGGGGAATTACCCAATGACGTCGTTTGCTCGGAAAGCTGCGATACATCCACTACCTTCGATAGAAGGAACCCCACCACCACCGCGGGGATGGCCAGCGCCAGGCCACAGAGGGGTCCCCACGACCCGATGTCGAAGAGGGCCTTGCGGTGCGGTATGGTGCCTTTCGTCCTGATGATGGCCCCCAGGGTGCCAAAGGGGGGGAGGGGAAAGGGGATGAAGTAGGGGAGCGAGGAAGGCACCCCATATTTGCGGCTCGCCAGATAGTGCCCCATCTCATGGGCCACGAGGATGGAGAGGATGGCCAGGGAGTAAATGAAGCCACCGATGATAACGGTAGAGAGGATGGTCAACAGAAAGAGGACCACATGTGGCACAAAAGATCTCATGGAAGAAGGATAATTATCACTTCCTCTTGTGGCGATCCCTGGCAAGCTGCTTTTTATGTTTGTGCTTTCTCATCTTCTTTCGTCTCTTTTTTATGACGCTTCCCATAGTCAATCTCCTTTTAGTAGTAGTTACCGATTCTATCCATTGCATATAGGCGGAGTCACCCCTGTCAAGCTTTACGGCCGTGATCTCCGGGACCTCATAGCTGTGGAGCTCTTTAACCCTGCTCCTGATCCTCTCGAAGAGATCCTCCCTGCTCTTGATGATGATGAGCGCTTCCCTTTCGTCCCAGATCTTTCCCTCCCAGCGGTAGATGGAGCGTATCTGGGGTATGATGTTGGCGCAGGCGGCCAACCCTTCCTCCACGAGGGCCCTACTGATAGAGGTGGCCTCCTGTTCTGAGGCAGCGGTGACAAAGATGATCACCAATCCCCCTGCCACTCTTTTCCTCAATCAAGACCCGCTGAAAAAAACTCAGCGTCCTGAGTAGATCTCATCAGGGGAATGCTTGGATAACCCATATATTTCATGGTACCATGCACTATTCGTAAAGAAGAAGGATAAAAAGCTACAATAAGAGGAGGAACTTGTCAAGGGGAACTCGTTGTCACGGGGGAAGGGCACGATGGCTCATGAGCTGCTTGGGAGCAAAAAAATAATGCTGGAGAATTTAACCAAGTTCCAGGATAAAGTCTTGCAATGCATGAAGTGCGGCTTCTGTATGTACTTCTGCCCTATCTATCGGGAGATACGTACCGAGTCCATCGTGGCCCGGGGGAGAAATGTGCTCGCCATGGAGCTCCTGGAAGGCGCCGCATTTGATTGGAAGCACTTGGAAGAACGCTACAGTAAGTGTCTCACGTGTAACCGGTGCGCCCAATTCTGTCCTGCCAAAGTAGAGGTGGCTACTATCACCGTGGCAGCCCGGGGGGATATCGTTGCCAACAAAGGGCTTCCCTTTATCAAAAAGATGGTCTTTGCACACGTGCTGAAGAAGAGGAGACTCTTTGGCACGGCGCTGAAGATTGCCTCCAGGCTGCAGCGGCTCCTTCCCAGAACCGAAGGCACGATCCGTCACCTCCCGCTCTTCCTTTCCGCGCTGGGCAAAGGCAGGCAGATCCCGGAGATTGCTCCGAGATTCCTGCGGGATGAACTTCCCGAGGTCGTCTCTCCTCCCCCAGGGGTGAAAAAGCGCATGAGGGTTGCCTTTTTTGCTGGCTGCGCGACGGACTTCATATTCCCTGAGGTGGGAAGGAAGACCATAGCCTTTCTCACCCGGCAGGGGGTTGAGGTGCTCTTTCCCAAGGGGCAGGGATGCTGCGGCATGGCGGTATTCGGCAGCGGCGCATTCGCTCTTGCCCGGGAGATCGCCGATAGGAATGTGGCGATTTTTTCAGAACCGGAAGGGGTGGATTACATTGTTACCTCCTGCGCCACGTGCGGCTCTGCCCTCAAGGAGGGATATGGGAAGTTCTTGGCCGATACGAAGGATAGGGAAGAGCGATATAAGAAGTTCGGCGCGCGGGTGAAGGACGTCAATGAATTTATCGTCGATATACTCAAGCCGCCCCCTGAGGCATTCAAGACAAGCCTGCCTCAGGGGACCACGGTCACCTATCACGACCCCTGCCACCTGGTGAGATATCAGCGGATCTCAAGGCAGCCCCGGGAGATCATCCAGTCCATAGCGGGATTGGAACTGGTGGAAATGAAGGAGGCGGATCGGTGTTGCGGCATGGGTGGATCTTTCAACGTCCGGTATTATGACCTCTCCCAGCAGATAGCCGCGCACAAGATGGGTGCCATCGCCGACACCGGTGCGGCAATCGTGGCGACGGCCTGCCCTGGTTGCATGATTCAGTTGATCGGCAATATCAGTCAGCGGCAGATGCCGAAGAGGGTGATGCACGTGATGGAGCTGTTGCGTGTGGACAAGGCGTAGGATTTTATGAGGGAGATCTTTTTTCGCTCTCCCCGGTTTGCCCTTTGGCCTTCAAGCCCTGGCGCAACTCAGCGATGACGGCCTTGGCCTTCTCTTTGAACTCTTCAGGCACCATGATGGCCGCCCACCCCTTTTGGGGGATAAAGATCCCATCGTAGGCGGTATCGTGATAGGAACGGATCAAACAAGGGATCCCTTCCTGCTGTAAGGTCTCGCTGATGAGATCGGCCTCAAAGCTATTTTCCGCCACCGTGACCTTTTTGAAGTCTTCTTTCCTCATGGTCTCGCCTTTTTAAAGATAATACCATTGGATCTTCCTCTGGTCAACGCTACATTCTTCCCCTTGATTGTCCCTCTTAAGAGCGATACTATAGAAAATATGGTCAAGAGGAGAGAGATGACTGAGGCGCAGAGGCTTTCCCGCAGGGAGTTTGTCGCGACGTGCGGGAAAGGTCTTGTTGCCCTTGCCCTCACCTCATCTCCCCTGGTGTCGGTCAGAGAAGCTTATTCCTCTGAAAAACCGGCGCTGGAGAGCCGATGGGGGCTGGTGGAGACGAAGCTCTCTCCCTATTTTAAGCCCCTTGCAGGCAAAGAGGTCCAATGTCTCCTCTGCCCGCGGGGGTGTTTGGTCTCCCCAGGGAAGAGGGGGTATTGTGAGGTGAGGGAAAACAAAGAAGGGAAGCTCTACAGCCTTGTCTATGGCAACCCCTGTTCGATTAATATAGACCCTATCGAGAAGAAGCCCTTTTTCCACGTCCTGCCGGGGACTCGTTCTTTTTCCCTTGCCACCGCGGGATGCAACTTCGACTGCAAGTTCTGTCAGAACTGGGAGATCTCGCAAGAGGTGCCGGAGAAGACCTTCAATTTCAGGCTTTCCCCGGCCCTGGCAGTGAAATTGGCCCGGGAGAAGCAGTGCGCCAGCATCGCTGCGACCTATGTGGAGCCGACGATCTTCTTCGAGTACATGTATGACATCTCGGTCTTGGCCAAGAGAAATGGGATCTTGAGCGTCTGCCACTCCAACGGCTATATCAATCCTCAACCCCTGAACGACCTCAGCAGCTATCTGGGGGCTGCCTGCATCGACCTCAAGGGCTTTACCGAGGCATTCTATCAGGAGATGACCGAAGGGAGTCTCCAGCCAGTCCTCCGTACCATTAAGACATTAAGAAACAAGGGGGTGCACGTGGAACTCGTCAACCTCATGATCCCCACTAAGAATGATGCCATGGAAGTGGTGAAACAGATGTGTCTCTGGATCAAGCATGAGGTCGGAGCGGATGTACCCCTCCATTTTAGCCGCTTTTATCCTCTCTATAAATTGCGTAATCTCCCCCCTACTCCGGTGGAGACGCTGGAGCAGGCACGGGCAATGGCCTTGTCAGTCGGCCTTGAATATGTCTATATCGGGAACATACCCGGCCATGCAGGGGAGAACACCTATTGCCCCTCGTGCAAAAAGGCCCTCATCGTCAGGAGGGGGTACTACATCCTCGCCAACGATGTTGTCAAGGGGCGGTGTAGATATTGCGGCAAAGGGATCCCGGGGATATGGGAGAAGACTTCCTAGTTCTTTTCCATCCACCACGGATTCCAACTTTTTGGGAGTAGAACCCCATATATAAAAACAGTTGCTTTTTCTCCTGCTATCATCTATTTTTTAAAAACTTATCCTGAGGAGGGTGATTATGCTCAAGTTTATGAGGACCCATGCCACCTCGTGGTTCATCAAAATCCTTCTGACACTGATCATCGTGGTTTTTGTCCTCTGGGGCATGGGGAGCATCAAGAGTAAAAAGGAAACGATTGTTGCCACTGTCGGCGGCGATAATATCACCCGCATGGAGTTCGATCGGGCGTACCGTACTGTGGAGGAGAACTATAAGGAAAACTATAAGCAGCTCTTCGGAGAGCAGCCTTCCCCCGATTTTCTCAAGGGGCTGAATATCAAGCAACAGGTCCTCGATCAATTGATCGATGACAGGGTTAAACAGCACGAGGCGCAAAAAATAGGACTTGGCATGGGTGACGAAGAGTTGCGGGACACCATCATGCGAAACCCGGCCTTTCAACGAGATGGAGCGTTCGACAGCTATCTCTATGAACAGTTCTTACGGAACATAGGTTTGGATACGGCAACATTTCCGGTGCTGCTCAAGCGGGAATTGATGAACCAGCGCCTGGGGGCTCTCGTCGGGGATACCGCCGTTATCCTCACTGACGAGGAGGAGAAGGAGCTCTATTTTTTGGAGAACGCGAAGATCAAACTCGGCTTCGTCGTGCTCTCCCCTCAGGCCTTTGCCAAGCAGGTCACCGTCACGCAGGGTGATCTGGAGCGATACTATGCCGAACACAAGGAGGAATTTCGCACTCCTGCCCAGGTGAAGGTCCTCTATCTGCGGTTTTCCCCTGACGCATACCTCAAGGAGGTAGAGATTTCGCCCAAGGACATCGAGGAGTATTATGCGATGAATAGGGAGCAGTACCAGAGGCCTGAGAGAGTGCAGATAAGACATATCCTTATCAGGGTCAGTCCGGATGCGGATCCTCAAGCAGTTGAGAAGGCGCGGCTGAAGGCGGGGAAGGTCCTCACCGAGGCCCGGGGGGGTGCAAACTTTGCTGCCCTGGCTCGCCAATACTCCGATGATGCATCCGCCTCCAAGGGGGGCGATTTGGGTTATGCGTCTCGAGGTGAGATGGAGCCCGCCTTGGCACAGGTGGTTTTTGCGCTCCGCAAGGGGGAGATAGGTCCCGTGGTAAGGACCAGCTATGGCTTTCACATCGTCAAGGTGGAAGCTATACAAGAGGGAAAGAAGAGGGCCTTGGAAGAGGTAAAGAAGGAGATAACCACCCGCTTGCTGCAAGAAAAGGCCAAATATCGTGCCGCCATGCATGCCGAAGATGCGGCCTATCAAGCGAAAAAGAAGGGCGGGTTGAAGCCCTACGCCGCTGAGGCGCGCCTGCTGGTGAGGGAGGCAGGCCCCTTTAAGGCAGGTGAGCCTCTGAAGGGTGCGGGACTCACGGCGAAGCTTTTCTCGATCGCCTTCACCTTGGATGCGAACGAGGTTTCATCGGCCTTCCAGCAGGGGGAGGACTCTTTTGTCCTGCAAGTCGTTGATAAGATCCCGCCGCAGATCCCTTCCCTGGAGAAGGTGAGAGGGCAGATAGAGGCGGCCTTCGTTTCCTCGGTGACCCGAGGGCTGGCGCAAGGCACGGCCCGGGATCTTCTCGCGGCCTGGAAAAAGGGTGCGGGCTTTGAAGGTTTGTTGCGGCGCTATGGCTTGAAGCTTGCTGAAACCGGGTTTTTCCCGAGAAGCTCGGCATCCCCTCCCGGCATAGGTCCTCTGGGCGTATTTGCCGGCAAGATCGCAACGTTGACCCTGGAAGACCCCTGGCCTGATGACATAGCGGAGGTGAATGGCGCCTATATTGCAGTAAAGCTGCAGGGTGTCGAGGGGGTGGACGCAAGGCGATACGAAGCGGAGAAAGACACCTTTCGCAAGCAGCTTGGCGACTATAAGGGGAGGCAGCTCCAACAGGGATGGCTCACTGCCCTGAAGCAAAGGGTTAAGATCGACATCAACCGGGATATCGTGGGAGAATACCGGTAAGATATGGTAAATTTTCTTGACAAAACTCTCTCAATTTTGTAATAATGAGGCCATTGTTACAGATTAAGGAGGGGGCGGATGGGCCTTTCAGGCCGATTGCTCGCAAGATCTATAATCGTTATCTGGATCATCGCCTGCTCTGTTTCCCTTGCCGGGGCGCAAGGGAAAACCGAGGATGACAAGGCTTTGCGCGGTCTTGTCCAGGTACAGGAATGCGAAGGGGTAAAGGTGACCCAGTGTGAGCTGGCCAAAAATCTTATCCTTACCTTGAAGATGGGAGAGGATTTGACCTGTGAGGCTAGTTTTATCCAGATTCAGTCCTTGGGCATCGCTCCGGGTGAAGACTGGAGCTATGCGGATCCCCATAAGGTAGTCACCGTGGATGAGATTAAAGAGATAGTACTGGAAATCCATCGTGCCTATGACAATGGTATGGTCCGCTTCGATGGTTTTGAGGTGGCGGCGGGAATCAATCGTTTCTGCCGGGATATAAAGGGACCTGCTGCCATTCCCGCGCCCAGCGAGAAAGAAAAGAAAGAAACAGAGATGACGCCGGCGCCTCCTGCCCAGGAGCCGAAAGAGCAAGGCCCCGCTTCCGCTCAAGAGCCCGAGAAAAAAGAGGGCGCGCTGCCTTCCGGCACCCAGGGGTCTAGTACTCTGTAGGCGGGGGGCACGTAAGGCGCTGCCAGTAATCGCTTATTAACCTATTCTGAACACAGTCTATCGATAAATACTCACCCTCTTCATTCCCGTCAGAGGAGCTGCCGAACGTAATCCACCATAACACACACCCGTCCGTATCACACGCAGATCTTACTTCAAATCGAAGAGTATGCTATATCTATCTCGCCGTTTGCACCTTTTGACAATACCGTGCGATAATACTAGTATGAGAAAATTTACACGGAGGCGGATTTAGGTGAAGATCGTCGTCCTTATCCTACTTAATACAAGTCTTGTTGCCCTCTTTCTTTATTTGCTCCGCAAACGCAACCTCCTCTCTTTTAACCAGGGGGGCAGGGTCTGGCTTACCTTTTTGGCAGTGGGCGTCATCACGCTGATGGATCAGTACTCCTCCATCTTTTACGCCCCGGCCGAGGCCTTTCGCTTTATAGGTTTAGGCGCCGTCATCTTTATTGCCGTCACCAGCCTGCTCGTGCGTTTTATCAGTACCCGCCTTACCGAGATCGCGGAGATCCTGGAGCGTCATGACCTCAGGGGAGGTGGTGTCTATTCCTTCTCCTACATGGTCCTCGGGCCGATGATTTCTTTCGTGGCCGTCTCCTCGATCATGGTGGATTATATCCTCACCGCCTGTTTATCGTCAGTCAGCGCCGTTGCCAACGCCGCCTCTTTTATCTCCCTGTCGCACTCGTCTTTCATGATCGCCGTCCTCGCCATCATTTGGGGGGTTGCCCTCCTCAACATCATCGGGATCAGGGAAAACGCCCGGTTCACCTTTATGATCTTTATTGCCGCGGTCTTTGTCATACTCAACCTGGTCGCCTCCGGCATCTTAAACCTGGATGCGGGGGCCGTGGGTCAGTTGCATTTGGCAACGAACCAAGCAATCAAGAGCATCAACACCGGTTCGATCCTCAAAAACTACGGTAATTTCATCTCGAGCATTGCCTTTTGTATCCTGGCCTACTCGGGCGTGGAATCGGTACTGCAGACCGCGGGATTTGTGCGCAGTTGGAAAGAGATACGTAAGGCCTACTGGTTCTTGGCCTTGACCGTCGGCGTGATAACACCGGTGGTGGCGGCGCTGGCGTTATCCAGTCAGATCGATTTTAAGGCCCACGAAGGTGATTTGATCACCTACTACGCCACCCTGCTCAATGGCGTCCCCTTTGGTTTGGCTGTCGCCGCCATCGCGAGCTTTACCCTGACCATGGCCGTCAATACCGCCTTTGTGGCCTCCAGCGAATTGATGGAGCGGGTGGCGCACCGCTACGGCTTTTATTGGCTCATCGCCACCAACCGCCGGCAATCCCTCTACCGCATCCACCTGGCCAGCGCCGTCTTTTTCTCTCTCATCATCTTCCTCACGATGGGGAGCCAGGCCCAATTGGCCAACATGTATGCCCTCGGGCTCCTCGCTTCCTTCTGCATCAATATGGGGGCCCTCATCATCTACCGCTATTTCAAGGGGACGACAGAAGGGATGACCTACACTACCAGTCGTCTCGGCACCCTCATTCTCTGCATCATCCTGGTCAGTTGCTTTGTCTTTCTGGCGATTGCGAAACCTCATGCCACGATGCTGTGGGCCTCGGTCACTGGTATCATGCTGCTCATGGGGGTGCTGGTGGCCAAGAAGCGCGCCCCGGAGTTAAAGCAGCTGGAAAAGGGTGACAGCGAGATGGAGATGATCCTCTTTCTGGCGGAGTCGAAGGCCCCTGAGATACACCTCTATTTTCGCAGGTTGAAGGAGACCGAAGAGACCGAGGGTTATAAAGATAATGAGGTTTACCTTTCCTTTTATTCACCACGGCTCGGCGACCTCCAGCCGAAGATAGCCCCGAACCATTTTCGCTTTCCCTTGACCAAGATCAGCCTGTTTCATCGCATCGTGGCCATACTGAGGGTGGTGGAGTACGAAATCGGGGACCGCCGGATCGTTGTTCATTTCGGCTGGCCCATGTCTTCCTGGCTCGACAGGATGTCTATCGGCGTGATGGTTTATAACCTCATGAAGCTGCCAAGCCTCTTCCCCGAGTTCGATTTCGATATACACTACGTCAGAGGGACATCGGTCAGGCGAGGCAAAGGACTCAGAAACATCGATGACGTATGGTGATGCCATGAGGATCGATCTTTAATTGTATCAAAGGCTTATGACTGAGAGGGACTAACAGAATTGTCAATCGAAGGGCTCATAGACCGAGAAAAAATCCTTGCTTCCCTGGAGAGGTTACGCAAGGGCCTGCTTATAAGCCTTTGTATCTTTGTTCTGCTGGGGGTCGCCATCTTCCCCTTTTCCAAGCAACTGCTTCGTCAGCTCTATGAGACAAACCTCAAGGTTGATCTGATCGCCCAACCTCATACAAAGGTTTTATTAACGGCCTTTACTATACCAGAAGCATTTTTCTCCCTGCTCAAGCTCACTCTTTTCGCGAGCCTCTTTCTCTCGATGCCGTTCATCTTCTACCAGATCTGGAAGGCCTTCGCCCCCCTGTTTCGGCTGAAGAAATTGAGTTCCCCGTTCCTCATTTTTTTGACCGCCATAACCCTTTTTTATCTTGGCGCCGCCTTTTGCTATTTTGTCACCTTGCCTTTCGGCGTCCAGTTCCTCCTGGGCTATCAATCGGCCCTTCTCAAACCGATGATCTCCGTTGCGACATACATCTCCTTCTGCACGGCGTTTATCTTCGGCTTCGGACTCACCTTTGAGCTGCCCCTCATCCTCGCCCTTCTGAGCTACATCAAGGTAGTCAACGCCGCATTTTTGACGCGAAACAGAAGGTATGCTATCCTGATTGTTGCGGTCATAGCGGCCGTCGTCACCCCCACGCCGGATGTCTTCAACATGGCCTTGATGGGGGCCCCCGTCTATGTCTTATTCGAGGTCGGGGTCATCGTGGTCAAGATCATCGAACGGAAGAGGGGCAGGGCGGCAACCTTGTAGTTCAATTGCTGAAGAGGAAACGAATCAGCCCTCTCAGAGATGCCTTTGAAACCACTCGAGGCTCATCTGGATGGCGCGGCGGCGGTGTTGGGGATCGGTAAATCGGTGATCACCGCCCGGAAATACCTCCAGGTGTTTGGGTGGGTGGGCCGCGTGATAGAGGGTCTCGGCATGGGAGAGGGGGACGAGCTCATCCGTCTCCCCGTGCAAGAAGAGGCAGTTGCTCACCCCTTGAATGGCCTTGACGGCATCATATCCCTTGGCATCGTCATAGAAGCTATCCTGCAACCGGACCCCCTCTTCCGTTTCTATAACCTCTTTTCTCCCTTGGAGCAGGGCAGGGGTGGCCCAGAGCACGAGGGCCTTCACCCGCGGATCTACCGATGCTTTGAATATCGAGATGAAGCCGCCCATGCTGCTACCGAGCAGGCCGAGGCGATCGCCCAAGAGCGGATGATGAGCTGCCAAATCAACAATCGCCTTCAGATCCTTGAGACGGGACGTGGCCGTCGTGGCGCTGAGCTCCCCTTCACTTTCGCCGCACCCCTGATGGTCGTATCTGATCACTGCGATCCCCTGATCGGAGAATGTATCCCCGATCTGTACGAACTTCTCGCTATCCTTGCTGCTGAAGAGCCCATGCGAGCAGATGACACAGGAAGGCCGCGGGTTGCGGGGCACGTGCAGTATGCCGTAGATTTTTTTCCCGTCGCTGATCGTCCTGACGAACTCAATGGCCACTGGTGATTGCCCCCCTCTCCATCAATGCCTTCGCTCGCCTCTTTTGATCTTGCCCAACCTCCTCCACCAAAACCAGAGAGTGGGGTTTTCATTGATTGCCTGCATCATCATGGCCTCCAACCCTGAGGGAGAAACCTCCTTCAGGGGGGGGAGAAATCGCACGATGACGTGTTTGCCGTCGCGTAGGGTATAGAAGGGTATAACCGGAACACCAGTTAGCTGAGCCAAGCGGGGCATGACCTTCCTTAAGGGATGATTGCTACCGTGGAAAAAAGGGAGGATATATTGATCGATGACAAAGACCACGAGCTCCCCCTGCTTGAGCCGCGCTTTCATTTTTAATGCCCCTCCCTCGCTGTAGATGGTTTTAATTCCTAACTTCTGCCTCATCTTTAAGCCGAAGGCCTCCCACCGGGGGTCGCTTTCACCC
>Ga0256868_10000099_pt1 | contig 50694 bp, 45 predicted proteins | sample RVTome_13_FD_187341 | JGI IMG/M metagenome (GOLD analysis project Ga0256868, IMG submission 187341) | Soil microbial communities from uranium-contaminated site in the Upper Colorado River Basin, Wyoming, United States - RVT92D227 HiSeq ...
ACCCCGGAGAAATCTTTGAAATAAACAAAATTCGCTTGCTTTAATTGAAAGAATTTCGTATATTTTAAACCCAAACTTGCCTAAGGAAGCAATGGTTGGGTTTAATTTTGTCGTAAGAAGATCGGTAAAGTTTAAATGTTCTATTAATTGTGAAGCTCGATACCATGATAGAAACTCAGGTAATGAACATACTAAATCTTGATGGGAGATAAGATTTCGAACATCGAATCTCGAAGATCGAACTTCGATACCAGCATCGAAACCGCTTAACGTTTCATGAGCTTCAGAAAAATCAGATAAAGCGATCAGTCGATCTGTAATTAATTAAATAACCAACTTTGAAGAGGTTACCATAAATGGCACACAAAAAAGGAGTAGGGAGTTCCAGGAACGGAAGAGATTCCCACGGTCAGAGGTTAGGGGTAAAGAGATTTGCCGGAGAGGCGGTTTTGGCCGGCACCATCATTGTAAGGCAAAGGGGAACCAAAATACATCCGGGGCTGAACGTGGGCATCGGGAAAGACGATACGTTGTTCGCCCTGGTGGACGGAGTGATCAAGTACGAGCCGAAGGGGAAAGACAAGAAGGTGGTCAGCGTTTATTGATACCCTCCTGCATCCCCATCTTCGCCCCTTGATCTGAACTTCCGGTTGCTTCTACCAATTCCTGGTATACCGCCCGGCCTATGGTTGTAAAATGCAAGGCTGACGTATCATATAAACAAGTCTAAGGATGAGGACAAAATGTCCGGTCCGGATCTGCTAAGCTTATTACTGGTAGTATTTATTTTTTTCATCATATTGGCAGGATCATTCATAGTTGTCAAGAGGCGCTGGTTCAATAGGAAAGCAACCATGTATGGCGCACAATATACCGCTCAAAATATCTTTCTGCAGTACCAGAACCGGCAAAAAAAGAAATCCGTCGAGCATGTTCTTCTACAGAAGGAAGAAAGAAAGCAGGATGTTGAGGGGGATGATATCGGGCGTTTTTTTAAATCTTAGAGTTGTGGAATGGCGGATCGCACTTTACAACTTTCACTTGTTCTTTGAAAACTCAGTATATCCCGGAATTTCTCTTTAATCAAGATGCTTAATTTTGCCATGGTTTTAAGCGGTTGCGGGAAAGAAGACGGCTCGGATGTTTGGGAGGTGGTCCTCCTCTCGTATTTTCTGAGCAAAAAAGGGGCAATCCCTCTCTTTTTTGCACCTGACTGGGAACAGAAAGAGGTGTCGGATCACCTGACTAAAACCGTCTCTCCGGATAGTAGGAATGTCCTGAAAGAATCGGCGAGAATTGCCGGAGAAGCTATAAGAGACGTCAGTGCGCTGTCTGGAAAGGATGTCGATGCGCTCATTCTCCCGGGAGGAGAGGGAATGATAAAGAACCTTTCCGATATGGTGGGTGAGCCGAAATATGATTATCTAAAACCCAAACCGGAGCTGCAGAGGATAATCCGGGAGATCTATCGCCGGAAAAAACCGATAGGAGCGTGTGGAGTTGCCGCGCTGGTGGTGGCTTCCGCTTTGCGGGAAATACTGGATACGCCATTGACCTTGACCATCGGGAAGGATCCCCAATTGATCCAGCAGGTGGAGGGATTGGGTGCATTCAATGTCCTCTCCCGTGGAGCGGAGGTGGTGATCGACTCGGAGCATAAGCTGGTAACCACGCCGGCCCGTTTGCTGAAACTTAAGCTTGTTGAGACAGCTTTAAGCTTGGAGAATCTGATCGACGGAATAATAGAGCTAACTTCATCAAAACCTAATTAGGAGGAGTCATGCGTGAGATATCCACCCAGGATATAACCAAAGCGGTGAAAGACCTCTGCATCGATGCCAATTATAATCTGGGCGAAGACGTGCAGGAGGCGCTCCGGAAGGCATACCAGAAGGAGGAGTCACCGGTGGGAAAAGCCACCTTGCAGCAGATCATCGATAATTTCGAGATCGCCAAGCAGGGGGAGTTCCCCATCTGCCAGGATACCGGATTTTCGGTCTTCTTCGTCGACTTAGGGGACCAGATCTGTATAAGGGATGGGAACCTGTTTGACGCCATCAACGAAGGGGTCAGGCAGGGATACAAAGACGGTTACTTGAGAAAGTCCATCTTGGCTGATCCCATCGAGAGGAAGAATACCGGCGATAATACCCCCTCGGTCATACATCTGAACGTGGTGAAGGGGGACAAGCTGAAGATCATCATCGCTCCCAAAGGCGGGGGAAGCGAGAACATGTCGGAGGTGAGGATGATGAAGCCGTCAGATGGGGTGGAAGGGGTGAAGCAGTTTGTCGTCGACATGGTCAAAAGATCGGGAAGCAATCCCTGTCCCCCTATCGTGGTGGGGGTTGGGATCGGCGGGACTTTCGAGAAATGTGCCGAGGTGGCCAAAAGAGCGCTGCTTCGGACTATCGGCTCAAAACACCCCAACCCATTCTATGCCCAGCTGGAGGCGGAGCTTTTGGAAAAGGTTAACAAGCTGGGTATCGGACCTCAGGGTTTCGGAGGTACTCAAACAGCACTGGCGGTTTTCGTGGAAACCTATCCCTGCCACATCGCCAGCTTCCCCGCAGCCGTGAACATCAACTGTCACGCCGCCCGGCATAAGGAAGCGGTGTTGTAACAGGGAAGATTTTCCGTAGGGACAGGGCTAGTCCCTGTCCTCTTTTTCCGGACAGCCATGAAGGCTGTCCCTACGCACTTTTCGAATATTTTGGAGTCTAAATAAAAATTCGGAGGATAAGAAAATGGCAAAGAAAAGCATAACCACCCCGCTGACCGATGCGGCGGTAAAGGATTTAAAGGCCGGAGACGACGTTTTGATCACCGGAGAGATCTATACGGCCCGGGATGCTGCTCACAAAAGGATGGTGGAGATGTTGGACAAAGGAGAGAAGCTCCCCTTTGATTTGAAGGGTCATCTTATTTACTACGCCGGACCATCGCCTGCCCGGCCCGGAAACGTAATCGGCTCAGCCGGTCCCACCACCTCCGGTCGGATGAACAAGTATGCCCCCCGCATCCTCAAGGAAGGCTCCAAAGGGATGATCGGAAAGGGGGAGATGAACGTCGATGTCCAGGATGCACTGAAGAAGTACACCGGAGTATATTTTGCTGCGGTGGGAGGAGCGGCGGCTTTGATCGCCAAAGCGGTGATCAAAAACGAGCTGGTGGCCTGGGAGGAATTAGGCGCAGAGGCAATCAAAAAATTAACGGTGAAGGACTTCCCGGCTATAGTAGTGCAAGATTGCCACGGCGGAAATCTCTATCAGGAGGGGGTGAAAAAATACGCAAGAGTCTAATTGAAAAATATAGGGAGGGTCAACCTCAAAAGAGATTGACCCTCGTCCTTTTCTCACGCTTTAAGGCGAATAAGAGATCTTAGTTGGTATTGGATCGGTTTTTGGTGGATGGCCAATCCAACCACGATCACGCTTCTTGAAAAACCGGTCGAGTACACCAAGTAATCTCTTTTTCTCCTCGGGTGTCGGAAATTCTGATGCGTACGGGTCTTCCCTGTTGGAGACTGGGAGCGTTTCAGTCTCTCCATCGTCGGAAGCCCGTTCGCTTTTTGGGGAAGACATATTTTCACCTCCTTTCCGCTGGATAGCTTCCTATTATTTTACGTCAAGTTGAATAATTTTTAGAATGAAATATTCAAAATATTTTTGGTCATTTGAATTAATTTATAAATTTATATTATAGTCAACTATACTCTTACGACGCAAATTACGTGCCATTCTTGATCACCATTGGCAAAATTATTTTAGTTTTTTAGAATTTTTTTATTGACAAATCAGAATGGTTTACGTATCCTTAAATGGATAAAGGATATACGGAAATGAAAAAGTTGGAGAGGGAGCGGACGGTATTTTGGAATTATTTCCAAAGGTATTCTAACAATCGGTTAATCAATATCACTTTGTCACGCTTATGTGGGGATTATATTTTATAGTAATCAAATATCAACTTTAGTCTTAATTTATTAAGACAGATAAATTATGGTTATTACAAGGAAAAAAAGATTGGAAGATCATGTTGAGGGTTCTAGTGCTGATGTCCAAGAAGACCTCTCGAGGGAATGTAAGAGACTCATGCGCGCTTATGAGGTTGCTCACTTATATTACGAAGAAGGTATGAGCCAAAGAGAAATTGCTCACAAACTTGGGTTAGGCTATAATAGCAGAATTTCTCAATTTCTCAAAATTGCAAGGGATGAAAAAATCGTGAGAATCAAGGTTGAACCACCAAACTGCAAAATTGTCGAAGAGAGTAATAAAGAGATAGAAAAATTAGAGAAAGAACTGACTGAGAAATTTAAACTTGCCAGTGTGTTACTAGTAAAAAATGATGAGAAAGGTAACGACACTACCGAAATTCATCATCAAGTCCATCAGAAGATGGGCATTGTTCTTGGGGCGAAGAAGTTAAAAGAGATCATAGAGGTAATGCCAAATCTCCATATTGGTGTAACCGGTGGAGAGGCGGTTTTTAAATCGATCAAATCAGTCTGTGACTCTTTTTCTACTAAGTTACCCTATCAAGCGAAAATCAGGTCACTAGTAGGAAACGCCTCCTTCCGTGCTGGTGAGCCCACTACACACGGAGTTAACTTTGTTGATGGTGATGATGTAGCAAAACTACTAGCTTCTATCTACAAAACACCAGAGGTCATTACGGTTAATTATCCAATAGCTTGTGGGAAAGAATTCCTCTCAGCATCTATAAGTGAGGAGGAAAACAAGAGAATCTTTGATGAATTTTTGGACACGCTTTTTTGGAGCGAAAATAGCCCATTACGTATACCTCAAGTTGCTGTTGTAGGTATTGGGGCTCTACACCAGGATCATCGTTATTTCCAACTCGATGGTGAGATAGCATCTCCTGATGTCAAGCCAATAGAAAACGAATTAAACGAACTAAAACATTCTGTGCAAGACATCGAAAACCGGACGGGATATATTGTCGTAGGAATCTGGTGTTTAAGACTGTTCTATGTTGAACCCCCTGGAGGTCTGGAAATAAAGGAGGAAGAAAAGCGACGAATAAAAGATTTAATTAAGACTGTAAATGAGAGACTGATAGCTGTTGACGATAATCGGCTGAGCTTGGTCAATTTAATAGTAGCTATTGGTGGAGGTCCAAAAGAGCACTTAGCTGTTTGGGGTGCCTTGCAGAAAATGAATGAAAAGAAGAAAGATAAAAGGCTTATTGATGTACTATGTACTGATGAGATGGCCGCTAAGAAACTAATCGCTTGGTATGATCAAGACCAAATAGCGGCAAAATACTAATCTCTCCCATTCGGTCATGTAACTTCCCTGGGCAAGGTGAGAGCTGGTGGCCTGGGAGGAATTAGGCGCGGAGGCAATCAAAAAATTAACGGTGAAAGACTTTCCGGCTATAGTAGTACAGGATTGCCACGGCGGAAATCTCTACCAAGAAGGCGTGAAGAAATACGCGAGAGCGTAAGACAGTAGACAATAAATAGTATATTGTGAACTGTTTTCTGAGTGCGTGGTGCAGGATAGATCATCAAGCTCCATTGATCTGCCTCCACCACGTTTTTTTGAAATTCCTAGAATTACTGTTGTCTATTACTGATCCGAATAGAAAGAGCGTTCCACCAATAATGGGACGCTCTTTTATGTTTTACATAATAAGTTTGTGCTTCTATCTCTTTGTCACCAGCTTTATTTTCCTTTTCGAAAAGGCTTTTGGTGCAAGTTTAGATTTCATTTTAATTCTAACCGGTGATTCATCAACTACTTCAGTTGCAAGCTTTTTCTTGACGTAACCTTGAACTTCATCCGGAGAATAGAGCTTAATGCCGAACTCCTTATACAACTTAGACTTGGCTTGGTTGTTCCCTTTCATGGCTCTCTTGAGCAGATTGTCTACCTGTAGTCTCTTCTTGGTCAACTCGGGCTTGCCACGAATCAAAACATTTATTTTTCCATCCATCCAAAATCACCTCTATACCGGCTCACTTACGGCAAAGGTTTATGTTTTTGTATAACAACAACTTACAAGACTGCAAAAATCGTTTTTTAGCCATCAACTAAGAATATACGTAAATTCGGTTCGGATTGTTGTGATTATTTCTCTGTGGTCACTTTCCCCAGTTATTAGTACAATTTCATTTCCCCTCGATTAAGTACATTCTGCTATCTGGAGAGGCAATCTCGATAATGATTCCCGTTTTCAATTCTTCCGGTGAAGTTTTGATTATCTCGTCCCCCAAAAGATCAATCAGGCGAAGTTTCTTTCCCTTTATTCCCAGTTTGCGTGGATCGAATCGGAGTATTATTTTCTTTGAGCTTTTCTTCTTATTATTGGTGGGAGAAGTCGCATTACCTGACCAGGCGGCATGATCCTCGGTGGAAGGGTTGATCAGATATAGAATAGTATGATCGTTGTTTTCCTGTATCACCAGGTCTACCTCGGGGGCATCGCAGTAGACTTGGTTTTGTATGCCTGCTTGGCGGAATATGTCTTCCAAGAATGACAGTTTATGGTGATTCAGCTCGGCGGCGATATCGAAGGTGAAAATGAAAACTTGACCTTTGCCCAGTCTGGTGACGGCTCCCACCGGATGGTCATCATGTTTAGCCAAAATTGAAGACTTCTTGACACCTCTTAGGTGCCCGTAGATAAACGATACTGCCTCGCGGTCGGAAGCTTCCACTTTCCCCACTGCCGAATGCTCCTTGGAGCGCATTTTCAGCGAATCACAGAGGATATTACACTCCTTGAAATTCAGATCGAACCGGGGGAGAAGTCCAAAGAGAATCAGATTCTTTCCCTCTTTGGCTAAATTGACCAGAAGCTTTTGCGTCTCCCCGTCCATGAACTCGGCACATGGCACCAAAAGACAGGGGAATTCCTTCAGGCTCTCGGTCATCCAGAGATCCGGCATTCCGAAGTTTATCTTCAGGTTGATCAGATCCGAGCTCAAGCCCGGATGGGTTTTGGAAATCAAGAATGGAAGATAAGAGAAACCCTCCCCCGTTTTTCCGCCGGCAGAATAGGCGAGGAAATCATACCAGAGATAGGGGCGGTAGCTGACTAAACCGACCAAGGGAGCGGATTTCAGTTGAGAGAGCCCGATCTTTCCGGCCAGATCCGTGAACTTCTTTATCAATTCGAAATTAGGTTGGATAGTCCCATCGTTGGCCAATGGTGCATCGTACCAATGATCTCTCTCCACAAACATGTGGTAATTGAAGCCTCTGATTCCGGAGGACAAGGCTGTGGTCAAGAGAAATTTCACCTTGCGGGGGGTGACCGGAAAATACCGTTCCCCCTCCCGGGGAGCATCCGCTCGCGACCCGACGGGAAATTCCGAGGACCAGGGAAAACTGCAACAGGTGGAGAAATAACGCAAATGCCTGACTAAATCCACATAACCGCCCCCCCCTTTGTCCGGGGCGATTCCCACAAAAAGATCGTCCGACTCCAGTTTTTTCCAGCCAAAGGGGACGGAGAAATCCCGGGATAAGAAGAGGTCGGTATAAAACAAGGGGGGTACGTCGTATGAAAGATAGGTCTCCTTCAGCTTCAAAACGTAATCGTTCAGCAACCACTCTTTGAAACTGATCCAATCGAAATACTTGATCAAGTGATGCATCTGAGAGATCTTGAGCTCCACCGGAGGTTTCACGTATTTGAAATCGGAATGTTTCTCCCCGTACAGATGGCTCAGTTTCTTGACCTCCCCGTATTTGGCTTTGAGAAATTCGGGGAAAAGAACACCGGTAACATGTTCGTTATAATCTTGTTTGAATGGGGCTAAATTCCCTCCCGCTACAGTGCCATAGAAAGGTCCCAGCCCGTTATCCAGCTTAACCATCACCACCGGACCCTTGGGATAGATGTAGTTTTTTATTATGTCCGACAAGGCGGCCAAATATCTTTTCACGTGATTCAAATAACGGGGATGAAGCGAAGTGAAGATCACGTCGCTGGCTTTCGGGGTTTGATCATTAGCGGCATAATCGGCAAACCGATCCTGTTCCCTGCGCCCCCTATCGACAGAAGCAAGTATCGATGGACTTTCGATGAGGGAGGGAGACGGCGAAACTTCACTACCTCCCGCCGGTTTGTTATTGGAAATTCGAAATGACTCGCCGGTGGGACCTTTGGCCAAAATCTCAGGGTAATTGTACAAGAAATCCGGATAACCGCCGTTCTTCCAATCGGAATTTATATAAGGTCCGGGATGCAGGATCACTTTGAATCCGAATTCTCTAGCCAGTTCTAAAAAAACCACCAGATCCCGGGTATGATCGGTGGTGCCAAAGAAATCATACTCCCCTAAAGCTGACTCATGCAGATTCCATGGCACACAGGTGGTGATTATGCGGAATCCTGCTTTTCTGATTCGCTCAAAACAGATGGACCAATGCCTTTTATTGACCCGGAAATAATGCATTTCAGCAGAAAACGGGTAATATTCTTCTTTCCCCACCACCAACTTATTATTTGCCACCTTTAGCATATTTCTCCTTTTCCGGATTTAACTTCAGCGGTTAAGGCATTGATTAATAATGACTTAAAGAAGCCGAATAAAACTACCAAATACTCATTACCAAACATCGGCAATAAATCTTCTTATTTTACAACAATACTGCCAATTTGTCAACAAAAAACATAATAAAATCCGATATTTTTTGCCAATGTCAATGAGGGAAAACGGTTCATCTGTAATTATATGTCTTATTTGCACTTAGGTCATAATAATTTTTTGTAATAATAAACGCAAAATCCTTATCGTCAGAATAAAATCATATAATATATTGATATACAATAGATTAAAAGTACCAACAAGTAAGAGCAGGCATGCTTCATTTAAATAACTTTAAACTCTTGATTAATATTTAGAGTTGGAGAAAATCCGTCCGTTAACATATGCAACCACAAGAAAAATCACAGCAGGTAGAATCATCCACCTGCTGGCTCAAACAAGGTTATATCATCTTCAGAGTTCGTCTTAATGTTAATCGAAGATCCTCCAGGATGGAACATCGAACAGAAACGATTATCCATATATACATTTAAATATTTTCTAATTTTAGGAGCTGCTAGCAGAGCTGAAGATTGCCGGAGATCCCTTTTTATGTATGAACAGCTTTATTGAATCATGTTATTCTAAATGCATAAAAAGTTTATATAAAGCTTTAGTTTCAATTTCCGAAACCGATAATTAAAATAAGAAGTGTCAATCGATATTCCAACGAAACAGGTGTTAAGTCTTAGGTGTGTGGCTTAAGGTTTTAATTTTGAATTTTTAACTTTAAATTTTAAATTACCTCTCATGTCGCGAACCCGTCAAATATTGGTGGTCGAGGATAATCCCAACATGTCCTGTCTTCTTACGGACATCCTGGATTTCTTTGATTACAAAACAATCGGGGCGCAGGACGGGGAGGAGGCTTTGCAGGTATTAGGCAAAGAGTCTTTCGACATGGTGATCACCGATTTACGCATGCCCCGGATGGGAGGAATCGATCTTTTGCGCTCCATCAAGGACCAGTTCCCCAAACTTCCCGTGGTGGTGATCACCGGTTTTGACAGCGATTCCTGCCGTTCGGACGCATCCGCAGCCCACGCGGACGGGTTTTTGTGTAAGCCCTTCAAAGTAGATCAGATAAAAGAACTCCTGAAAAAGCATTTAGGCTACCAGGACTGACCTTTTTACCCTGTTTTAAACCATTCTTTTAAACTTCTATTTAATTATTCCCCCGCTTAGAATTTTCCCAAAAGATTAGTTGACAGAAGTAAAGTTTATATTAAATTGAAAAATCCAGCCGCAGAAGTAAGGCTGATCTGTATGATCTGTTGTTTATGGAACATAAAAAAGATGAGCTCATTCTCCATCTTTGTAATTTTGTATAATATTATGAACTGGCGAGGTAAAATATGGGAAAAACCTTAGCGGAAAAGATAATCGGAAGTCACGCTTCAAAAGAGGTGACTGCCGGAGAGATCGCCTTGGTATCGGTGGACGTTTGTCTGACCCAGGACGGAACCGGACCTTTGGCCATAAGACAGCTGCAGAAGATAAATCTGGAAAAAGCCGCCAATCCCAAAAGAACCATTCTGTTCTTGGATCATGCCGCCCCTTCTCCCCGGCGGGAACTGTCCAACGATCACATCACCATCCGGAAATTCACGGAGAAGACCGGTGCCTGCCTGTCGGAGGTGGGAGAGGGGGTCTGTCATCAGATCATAACAGAATCGTATCTAAATCCTGGGGACATATTGATCGGAGCCGACTCCCATACTTGTACCGGAGGTGCCTTGAGCGCTTTCGCTACCGGCATGGGTTCAACCGACGTGGCTGTCGGTATCGCCCTGGGCAAAACCTGGCTCCGGGTGCCCGAGACCTTCAAAGTGGAGGTGAATGGAAAATTCCAGCCGGGAGTCTACCCCAAGGATCTGATCCTTCACCTGATCGGCATGATCGGGGCGGACGGAGCGACGTACAAAGCTTTGGAATTTTGCGGGGAGACCATCGAGAAGATGTCCATGAGCGGAAGACTGACCCTCTCCAACATGGCAGTGGAAGCAGGAGCAAAAGCAGGATTGATCGCTTCGGATGAAACCACCAAAAAATTCCTTCAAGCCCAGGGTCGGGGAAGCAAATTCAGAAAAATCTCTGTCGACAAAGATGCGGTCTACGAACGGGTGATCCGGATCGATGCCTCCGAATTGGTTCCGGTGGTGGCTTTCCCTCATACCGTGGACAATGTCAAGCCGATCCACGACGCTAAAGGGGTGAAGATCGATCAGGTCTTCGTCGGTACCTGCACCAATGGAAGATTGGAGGATCTGAGGGTGGTGGTGGATTTGATCAAGGGGAGGAAAAAACACCCCAAGACCAGGATGATCGTTGTCCCCGCTTCCAAAGCAGTTTACCTGGACGCTATCAAAGCCGGTTACATCCGGGAATTGGTGGAGTTCGGAGCGTCTATCCTGGCTCCCGGATGCGGTCCCTGTGTGGGAGTGCACGAGGGGATCTTGGGTGACGGTGAAGCCTGTCTGGCCACCATGAACCGGAATTTCAAGGGCCGGATGGGAAATCCAGAAGGGTTCATCTACCTATCATCTCCCGCTACCGCCGCCGCAACCGCCATCAAAGGCGAGATCGCCGACCCGAGGGAATTTTTTGCCAAAAAGAAACCGGTGAAGAGAACACCCATTAAAGCCAAGAAAAGAAAAAGGTAGCTGTAGACTTTAGTCTGTGCTGGCGTGATATAAGTTGATTCTCTTAAACCGAAAATAATCTGTTATATGTCATAAGGAGTTTTTTATGTCCATGACCGGAAAAGCCTGGAAATTCGGAGACGATATCTCCACGGATCTCATCGCCCCGGGGAGACTGTTTCATTTACGGTCGAATCTTCTGGAGTTAGCCAAACACGTGTTGGAGGACGCTGACCCGCAATTCGCCCAGAAAATGCAGCCGGGAGATTTCGTGGTGGGGGGGAACAATTTCGGATGCGGCTCATCCCGGGAACACGCCCCCACCATCATAAAACTGGCGGGGGTTTCTGCCGTTTTAGCCAAGTCGTTCGCCCGGATATTCTATCGCAACTCCATCAACGTGGGACTTCCCGCTTTGATCTGCGATACGGACAAAATCGAGCAGGGGGACGAGCTGGAGGTGGATTTGGGTCAGGGGACGGTGGTGAACAAGACCAAGAATGTAACGCTACGCTTCGCCCCCCTCCCTCCGGCGATGATAAAAATCTTAAATGACGGCGGCCTTTTGGCGCATATAGAGAAACACGGAGGATTTAAGCTGGATTGAATTGAGGAGGATAGTATTCTGAATGGTTCGAGGGTTTCAAGTAGTCAAGATGCGTAGCGGAGCCTTTATGGCTCCGCGCAAAGGATTGAACCGGATGGTTCACCCTAGAGGCATAAAGCCTCTGCTACGCGTTTGCATATCCTGCCATTATCATTTTGGAAAATAATCTTACTAATTAAAACCACCAATAGGAGGAAAAATGGTAAAGTTTGACAAGTTCAGCTATCCCACCACTGGAGAAAAGATAGAGGTCGTGGGTAACAAATTGAAATTCCCCGATAAGCCGATCATCCCGGTTATCGAGGGTGACGGCATCGGCCGCGACATCATGAAAGCCACCCGGCGGGTATTGGATGCAGCTGTGGAGAAATGCTATGCCGGAAAAAAGAAGATCAACTGGTTTGATATCTATGCCGGAGAAGCCGCTCAGGCTAAATACGGAGAGGTTCTTCCGCAGGATACTTTCAAGGCGATAAAGCACTTCGTCGTGGCTTTAAAGGGACCTTTGACCACGCCGGTGGGAGGGGGATTCCGAAGTTTGAACGTAACTTTACGTCAGGTGTTGAATCTTTATGCCTGCGTTCGTCCGGTGCGATACTTTGAAGGGGTTCCCTCTCCGGTCAAGGAACCGTGGAAGATGAACGTGATCATCTTCAGGGAGAATACCGAGGACGTTTATGCCGGTATCGAATGGCAGAAAGGAACCAAGGAAGTCAAAAAGCTGATCAACTTCCTTAACAAAACTTACAAGCTGCATATCCGCTCCGATTCCGGAATCGGTATAAAGCCGATCAGCGTCACCGCCACCAACCGGTTGATCCGAAAAGCGTTAAATCATGCCATAGACAATGGCCGCAAATCGGTGACCATGGTGCATAAAGGTAACATCATGAAGTATACGGAGGGGGCTTTCCGGGATTGGGGATATAAATTAGCCGCCAAGGAGTTTCCCGACAAAGTTATTACCGAGACGGAACTGGAGAAAAAATACAACTGGCAGCAACCCGAGGGTAAAGTGGTGATCAAGGATCGGATCGCCGACAGCATGTTCCAGCAGATACTCACCCGCACAGACGAATACGAAGTAATCGCCACCCCGAATCTTAATGGTGATTATCTTTCGGATGCTTGTGCCGCTCAGGTTGGAGGTTTGGGCATGGCACCCGGCGCCAACATCGGGGATTTCGTCGGTCTGTTCGAAGCAACTCATGGAACCGCCCCCAAATATGCGGACAAGGATATGGTAAACCCCGGCTCTCTGATTCTCTCCGGCTGTATGATGCTCGAATACTTAAGCTGGAAAGAGGCAGCTGATATGGTCTATCACGCCGTGGCAGAGACCATCAAGCAAAAGAGGGTAACTTACGATCTGCATCGTCTGATGGAAGGCGCCACCAAACTGAAGACCTCCGAGTACGCTTCTGCCATCATTGAGAATATGGGTTAAGAATGTAGGGGTCGGATTTATCCGACCCGTTTATGTTTTTTACTTACAAACCAGCACCTGATTTAATTGTTAGGTGCTGTTTTTTTTCTTGACAATTTTAAAAAAACAATTATACTTTTTATATAAGTTTGACAAATCCAGATAATTACCGGGAAGGATAATTCCTTCTCTTTTACCATTTTCTTAAGAACGGAGGTTTTCATGTTTAAACCGAGTTCATTAATATTAGCCATCTGCATTATTTTGGGGATTGGCTCAGTTTTGCCGGCACTAGCAGAAACTCTCGGCGACTCCGCCGATGTAGCCATCGTATCCGCCTCTTCCTATCCGGGTCGTTTTGCCAAAGTGGAAGTGCTGTTGAAAAGTCCGGTGCCGGTGGCGGCATTTCAATTCCATATCACCATAAGCAATCCGGATCTGGTTAATTTCCATACCGATAGTATCGGGGTGGATTCTATGATTATTCCGGTGGATACCTGCACCGGACCGCTACCCCACGGCGATTTATGTTGGGTGGATAGTGTAGATGTTTTCGCCATGCGATATTGCTATATCGACACCGTCGGTTCTCTGATCAGTAATTTCGGGCTGGTTTATTGTCATGGCGACACGGCCGACACCAGTCTCCCCGACTGCAAGCGGATCAAGGTCATAGGGTTCGCTCCGTACAATGATCCCATACCGGCAGATACAAATTATCACGTACTTTTCAGATTCGGTGTTGACGTTCTATGTATTTCAGATACCGTCACCGACCGAACTGAACTTTTCTACATCTTTCCCGGTGTATACAATCATTTGTCTGACTCGCTGGGGAATTTGATCCCGTTCCGGTATCATATCGGCGAACTTTTTGTCTGGTGGTCGCTTCCAGGGGATGCGACCGGTGACAGTGTGGTAAACATTGGGGACGTGGTCTTTATGGTCAGCTATCTCTACAAAGAGGGACCCGAATCGTGTGTGATGGAAGCTGCAGATGCGAATGCCGATGGACTGGTGGATATTGGCGACGTAGTCTACCTGATTAATTATCTTTTCAAAGGTGGACCGCCACCGCACCATTAAAACCTCTCCCCCTTTTATCCCCATCTCCTTATCAGGGGAGGGGGAAAGTTAGTGTTTGTAGGGGTTGCATTTATGCGACCCGATTACGATTTTTTTTTACCAACCAGCACCTAGATTATGTTGGGTGCTGGTTTTTTCCCTTGCTAATTTGAGGAAAATTATTATATTGCTTTTACAAAATAGTATCTTTCAAAGAATCACGTAGAAGGAAACATAATTCTTTTTTACCCAACATTGAAATGGGAGGCTCTTTATGTATAAACACTTTCGGTTAATCCCAGCAATTTGGCTTATTGTATTTGTTTTATGGGCTTTACCTGCTTTAGCGGAAATGATCGTGGACACCGCTTGGGTAAGAACATACAACGGACCCGCTGATTCTACTGATTGGGCTTTGGACATGGCTTTGGACATCAACGGTAATGCTTATGTGACTGGAATGAGTTGGAATGGAACGGACTATGATTATGCCACGATAAAATATCAATCAAATGGCGATACAGCCTGGGTGTGCAGGTTCCACAGTATATCATACTACGAACTTTGTGCTATTGCGGTTGATAGCTACTGTAATGTCTATGTGAGCGGGAAAATTGGATCCGGTGCGTGGGACTGTGTTACCGTAAAATATCATCCTGATGGAACTACAGCTTGGGTGAAGACATACAACGGACCAGGAGATCAGAGTGATGCAGCAGTAGCCATGGACATAGATGCTTCGGACAATATCCTTGTGACCGCAGTCAGCAAAGGCGCCATAACGGATTTCGACTATGCTACCATAAAGTATTATCCGAATGGAGACACCGCTTGGGTTAGACGATATAACGGTGCAGACAACCAAAGCGATGCACCACATGCCTTGGCAGTGGATAACTATGGAAATGTTTATGTGACAGGAGGTAGTTGGGGTAGTGGCACAAGCGATGATTTTGCTACTATAAAATACTATCCCAATGGCGACACCGCATGGGTGAGAAGATACAGCGGGATTGGAAGTTCACAGGATTACGCAAACGCCATAGCTGTCGATAGTATTGGAAATACATATGTCACCGGCTTAAGTAGTGGTACAGACTGGGATATCGCTACCATTAAATATTTCCCCAATGGAGATACTGCATGGGTAAGAAGATATGAGGGGCCTGACCCAAGCTATGATGCCTCCGTTGACATAGCGGTCGATGATTCTGGTAATTCATTTGTGGTTGGTGCAATAAGTGGTGATGGGTATGACTTTGCTACCATAAAATATTACCCAAATGGCGACACTGCTTGGGTGAGGAAATTTGATGGACCTTCAACTGGTGGTTTCGATTTTGCTTTATCTGTTTGTGTTGATAATTACGGTAATAGTTTTATCTCAGGTAACATCTCGGGAGAAACCAACATAGATAATCTAACAATAAAGTACCTTCCTAATGGGGACATCGCTTGGGCGAAAATATTTAAGGGAACTGGAGGAGGCTTTGAATGGGCTACTGATTTGTCTCTTGATGGTTATGGTAATGTTTGTGTAACCAGCGGTGCAACAAGCGATGACTACTTGACCATAAAATATTTCCAAGTCTTGCGGGCTGATATGAATAGGGATGGAGTTATAGATGTCGGTGATGTGATCTACTTGATAAACTATCTGTACAGGAATGGCCCTGCTCCTCAACCCTTGACGGTAGGAGATGCAACCTGCGGTGGGGAGGTCGATGTTGCGGATGTGATCTTCCTGATAAACTACCTCTTCAAAGGTGGTCCCGCTCCAGACTGTTAAATATATCTCCATCTTATTCACCCTCTTTTTCAAAGAGAGGGGGAACAAGTGGGTGAGTTCGATTTCGCTTTTACTGTGGACTATGGACTGTTGACCGTGGACAAAAGGCAGTTTTAAGCTTTAGCGGCGGACTGCGGACAGCGGTCGGCGGACTATTCTATCAAATGCAGCCAATTGATCAGCAGAAATTGGGCTCGACCGATGAGCAGGGAGACTCGTGCCATCACGGTGTAGCCGAAGGAGGCGCCGAAGGAGATCATGATAAACCAGATGCCTAAACCCGCTACCAGACCCAAACCTCCTTTGTGTTCTTTGGAGAAGTAAAAATAGATAAGTGTGGAAATCACACCGACTATTATTACTATTCCTGAGAAATTCATCGCCACGGTGAATGTATTTCTCACCTGAGGTAAAACCAACCCGTGCAGCTGTTGGGTTAAAACTATTCCCGCAGTATTTCCCACCACGAAGGCAAGCGAAATCCGCGAAATCCATGCGATCTTGGGAATGAAACGGGTGAACATCAAAAGACCTAAGATGGCGGGAATCACGAAGAGCAGCTGGTGCTCCTCAAAAAGCGGACCGATGAGTTGCTGCTTGATGATGGAATGCCATACCAAACCCACGTAGTATCCAGCGGAAAGCCCGGCAAAGACGTGCTCGGCGAATTTGTAGAAAGGGTTATCCTTGTATAAAAAGCTATAGATGCACAAGGTGAGAAGTGCAGCGACGGTGATTCCGATAAAATCTAAGTTCATAATTCAATCAAATTAAAAGTTTAAAATTCAAGATTCAAAATTACAGTTCAAAATTGAAAATTATCTTTTAAGGTTTTCTGATTTTGGAATTTTGATCTACAATTCTGCATTTTGCATTATTAATTTTGAATTTTCCTCTCTCTGCTCACAAAATATCCCACATTCCCTAAAATTATGAAAACTATTATTAACAAATGGATGATCGACTGCGGGTCCATACCCCGGCTGGCTCGACCCGGATTCTTGGTCAATTTCTCGTACTCCGCAGCGCCTTTCATCCCTCCCAAAAGCCCGACCAGTTGCTTGGTCTGCAAATAGGAGTAGCATTTGGGCGCCATGACCGCAGTCACTCCCGCCCCCATCGGAACCCCGAATTGGGCATTGACCAAAGAGACCCAGTAATCCACGGTGGCGTTGTCCGAGACCACGAAGATGAAATCGACGTGGGAGTAGTTTTTCACCTCTCTCATCAGGGGGAGGTCTTCCAGCTTGTGGTCATAATTATCCTTGGGAAAGATGTCGGAGATGTTCCTTCCCATCCCCAGCATCACTGCCACATAACCGTATTTGTATCCGAGGTTGACGTAATCCGTTCCATATTCCTTGTGATACTCCCGGGCAACGTTTTTGACCACCTCCTCCATCACCGACAAAGCCCCCAAAGGGATGGTGGTCAGGGTGATCACCCGGATGTTTTTCTTGAAAAGCTGCCTTAAGGCCGCATAGGACATAGGCTCGGTTTCGGGAAGGGTGGAGGGGTAATAATCGAAGGTGAGCATCACCACCGAGCCTTCCTTCAAGCTGTCCACCGCATTGAAGAGATTCTGCGAGGAGGGGGTCACCCCTAAAGGAAGTCCCAAAGGGATGATCAGCGGGATAAACGCCGCGGCACCGATGAAAAGAAAGATATACCGCCGGTCGATGCTTTTGAGCTTAGAGAATATCTCGACTATTCTATTCATGTTTCATTAACCGCGCACCCAAGGTTTCACACCTTGGCGGATGCGGAATGTTAAGCTTCAGCTAGACTAATGGTCTGCCTGAAGACAGACATTCCAATCAAAAATTCAAAGTGAAAAATTTAAGAATACAATGCAAAAATCAAAATTATCACAGGTCGATTAATCTCAATTCTGAATTTTGCTTTGCAATTTTGCATTTTTAATTTTTCAATCTTCTGACCTCAAACACCACCGGATTTTTGGGATCGGGACAGCAGACCGAGATGGCATCCGGCTCCTTCTCCCAAAAGTGAGTCCCGCCAAACATAAGGGTCCTGGCAACCGGTATCACAGTCAGCATCGCTTCCGTGCACAGACCACCGGGAGCGATCCCGCCTTTGAAGACAAATTCATCCCCGACCTTGTGCTTTAGGGAGCATTTCCCTTTTACGCTCACTACGGTCACTTTTATGTTTGGGATCTTTTTGGATGGTGTAGCCATAACTCCTCCTTTAAACTTTATGTTTCCTCTTATCTCACTCAACTATGACTTTATAATTCCCAGAAGTTGCTTTAATCCCTCTCCGTTCAAAGCCGACGGGTGGTGTTACTCATTTCGTTTTCGAAGACTGAAGACCGATTCTGGAAAAATCCAAGTAGAATTAATCGAACATCGATTTTCTATTGACGAGCTTCGATACGAGCATCGCAACCGACCTTCTTTATATTTAATCCCACTCTCCTAATCCCCCTCGCATTTTCACGGAGAGGGGCACAAAGGGGTAGAGGTTTATTACACTCTCGAAACCTTCAAATCTCCGAATCCAAGTTTTGCCGTGATTTTCAGCTTCTTCTGAACCGATTCGTAGCCCTCATCCTGATGCTCTACCCGGTTACTTATTCCCTCGTCTTTCTTTCCCAGAACATCGATATCCCCCGCTCCGCAGCTGGCAGAGACGGACGTTTTTATGTCCGAAGGTATCCATACGGTCATATCCCCAAATCCCAAGGCAAGCTGAACCAGACTTTCTTTATCGGCGAAACTGGCTCTGGTGAGATTCACTTCCAAATCGCCGAATCCCATCTCCACATCCAAACCGTGCGGGTCAATTCCGCTGTAATCGATTTTCAAATCCCCGAATGCCTTGCTATGTTTTCGCCCCTCATGGATATAACCGGTATCTCCCCGTGAAAAATAATGTCTTCGAAACAAAAGCCAGATTCCAAAGGCGATCAAAATCAAAGGCCAGAGCTTTCCCAATGCCGGCCAGAATTCGACCACCTCCAGGCTGTCTAAAAGAGCCAAAATCCCGATCACGATGAGTATTATGGCGAAAAAAATTGTCCAGAAACTTTTTCTTACCATATGTACCTCCTTGTTATCAGGTGTTAGGTGATAGGTTTAAGGTTTAAGGTTGAACCTTTCACCTTTAACCTTACACCTTCAATCTTTCATTCATACCCATCATCTATCCTTGTCGATCTCATTACCACTACCGAAGTATTCCTCTGAAGTGATCCTTTTTTTTCAAAGACCGGTTTGAAAAAATATCTATAAAAAACCAAAAGAAGCACCACCGCTACGATGAAGCTGACGATCAAAAAAGGTATCAGAGCCTTTTTGTATTTGGGCCTGATCTTTCTGAAAATCAGAGGCTTGGGAGATTTAGGTTCCAGGTTCATCCTTTACCCATATAAGTTCGCTCTATCCCCAGGATTATCCGCAGCGACATGGCCGCAGCGCCCAGAGCCGCTCCGATGATGATCCCCCTCTGCACGGAGAGATTGGGATAAGCCATGATCCAGTCGGTGTATTCCGGCAGTTTATGCCATATAAATTGACCCAACGGAATCCTTCCCAGCATCACGATCACCGAGGTGATTAAAAGTATGGTCGCCTCCTTGGTCCGTGCTCTGAAAGCGCGGTAGGCGGCGGATGCGATAAAGAATGCCAGAAGCGAGAACATGGTCGACATCATGGGTGACTGCATGTTTTGAAACATCCAGTGATAAACCGTCCCCTCATGCGTCCCCCAGATGAGGCTGGAGATCGACATGGAAAGTAGGGTCAATATCAAAATCAGTTTAAAGCCCCACTCCTTCTCTCTTTTGCTCACCCCCTGCAGGTTGGCTCGCATGATGCTCACGATGCCCAAAAGCAGGGTGAATCCGCCCACGATGGTGACGAAGGTGAGCAGATTCTGGCTGAGGTTTTCCAGATGATGCTCCGGAACGAAGAAAGCCACCACCATAATAAATCCGGAGAGGAAAGCTATGGCAACGGGAAGCTGGGTTTTCATGGTCCGTTTTCAACTGCGTCTCCCATCTTCCTTTGCCTATACTCCTAAGAAAGGATGGGAGGACGATCTTGATAATTTTAAATTCAAAATGCAAAATTAAAAATCATAATTCAAAACTTAAAATTATCAACAGTTATATTTAAGGTTCCATTCCTTTTGAATTTTGCATTGAAATTTTGCTTTTCTACTACTGCTCTAAAAACAATTTGGTAAAAAAACCGTTGCCGACATGGAACACTTCAAAAAACACTCCGATTATGATGCAGGCAACCAGTAGTATTTTGATTAAATCCTGACCCTTTAAGCTTCCCAATAATAACGGTTCTTTGGAAAGATAAGCACTGGCAGCGAAAAGCTCCTCTCCCATCAAAGTGTAATCGCAGGCAGCGATGAAGAAGGGAAGCTGTTCCGGGTTGGCCGTGCCGGAGATTTGGATGGCTCCTGCGGCAAATCCTGTCTCTGCCAAAAGCAGAGACTCCGCGTAGAAAGCTCCCATATAGACACAGGCGGCGGGTTTCTCTCTCAGCATGATTCCGTTCACTGCCGCCACGTAGGCAAACTGTTCCCCCGCCACGTACCTGATCATCTCCGGCTTGTAACTATCCGGTCTGCCCGAGTCCAAGTATGCCCCCTTGACCACTTCGCCTGCGGCTGCTAGTGCCAAAGGGTAAAGCACTGGCACCACCAGAGGGGTATCGTACTGCGCGGTGATGCGCGCCACCCTTCCCAATATAGACAATCCGGCGATGGTCTGAATTTCGTCCAACTCCTGAATTCCCGGGACGAACAGAACCGGCTTACCCATCTCTGTGGCTCTGCCTACCGCTTCCTCTACTGCCTCCAAGCCCGCCAATTTGCGGAGAAAAAGCCCTTCCCCGCTTTTGGCACTTTGAATATACAGAAGCACCGCAGCCGAAAAGATCAAAAGCAAAACCAGAAGATTCAGCCGGTTGGTCCGGAACCAGTTGATTTGGGGACGGGCGCGGTTGGAATAAACCATCTCCGAATAGGAGGAACCCTTTTTCGTCCTGACGGCATAATAATATTCCTCTCGATTGTCCAGCCCGGCATCCATGTAGGAAGCTGAGTTGTCCAAAACCCGGGCAAACAATCTGAAAGTGGTATCGCTCTTGCTTGCCCGGAAGATCTCGTACCCGTCGATATCCCCAATGGTTTCTTTGTCCTGCGGAGACAGTTGCCAGGACAAGCATAAGCTTCCTCCCCCGTCATTGGAAGTATCTTTCACCTTTAAATCGAAAGGTGGAGCGATCTCTACCAGGGAGTCTGTTTGAGCTTGAATTGGGGTATGAAAAAGAATAGCGGAGCAAACAAAAAATACAAATAGTAGGAAATATTTTTCAATCTTGTCAATTTTGAATTTTAAACTGCAATTTTTCATTTTTCATTTTGAATTTTGAATTCTTCTGCATCGCCTATTCCCCCTCTTTTTAACAAGGAGAGCTTACTCTTTTGCCAGCTCGTTTTTCAGAAAATCTATCACCTTGACCGGAGAGGGATCTTCCCCGTTCAGAATAGAGAGATAAAAACTGGTGAAATCTCCCAGCTGAATTAAAGAGAACATCCGGGACAGGAGATTTTCCCCCGAGCTTTCGACTTCGATTACCTCCACTTTGAGTTTTTCAATGATCCCCTTGACGATCTCCATTCTCTTTTGGATGCTGGGGTGATCTCCGCTGTCTTTCAATATCACCACGATCAGATCGTCACGGTAATCGGACAATACTTTCCATCCGACCAGCTCGTTATGGTTGAATTCGGGGAAGACGTTATTGAAGGCAAGCATCTTGGCATTCTCGCAGAACTGCCCTTTCCATCGGATGGAGACCGCATCGAAATGGTCGTTAGAGGCATAGATGATGGGTAACTTCTTAAGGAGCTTGGTGGCGAGGATTTTCGCCGGGTTCTTTTGTGTTTCGACTTCCACTTGATATTTGCTTCTGTTACCCTCCAAGAATTCTTTGGCTTTTCTTAAGTTTGTCTCTTCATCCTCAACGAAACCTAATCGCTCCAATAAAACCAATATCGGCACAAAGGAGTAACCCAAAGCCGCTCGTGGTTGATAACCCTTGGGGATAAGAACGCAGGGTATGTTCTCTCTGACGGAAATCCTCTCCACTTCACCATCGGAGGTCAAGCAGATTATTTTTGCGCCTCTTTGAAAAGCATCTTGGAAAGCCGACAAAGTCTCTTCGGTATTTCCGGAGTAGCTGGATACGAAGACCAAAGTGGCGGGAAGCACCCAATTAGGAAGAGTGTAGTTTCTGCAGATGACAAAGGGAATGCAGATATCTTTTGCCAGATAAGAACGAACCAGGTCTCCGCCAATGGCAGAGCCGCCCAGACCAGCCACCACAATGTTTCTTACCTGTCTTCTACCCCATCTGGGAAGATGGATCTCCTTGGCGCGTTTTAATCCATCTTCAAGCTGAGAGGGGAAATTATATATGGCATCATACATCCCCCCCTGGTCTATCTTTTTGATTTCGTCTATGTTATCTAAAGGGCACAAGGTTTTCTATCCTCTCACAATAACATCGTATACCGGTGGCAACTCTTGTTTGGTATTTTTAAGTCTTACTGCTTGAAAATTAGTGCGATTATCCTTTATTCTCCTTCCCGAACTTTTTGGCATACTCCTCAATCAAAAACCTTTTTATCTCATCGATGGTGGTGAGTTTCAATACCTCTTCTGCATGTTTTTTGGCGTCCTTGAAATTTATGGAGCGGATGATCTTCTTTATCTCCGGAATCGCCATGGCAGAGGTGGAAAGCTCGTCCATCCCCATTCCTACAAACAAGGTGGTAGCCAAAGGATCCGCCGCCATCTCTCCGCAAAGACCCACCCAGATTCCGTTCCGGTGACCGGCATCCACGGTCTCCTTGATCAGCCGTAATACCGCGGGATGAAAGCTCTGGTAAAGATGAGTGATCTTCTCGTTCCCCCGGTCAACCGCCAGGGTATACTGGATCAGATCGTTGGTCCCGATGCTGAAGAAATCGCACTCCTTGGCCAAAGAGTCCGCCGCCAGCGCGGCTGAAGGTATCTCCACCATGATCCCCACCGGGATCTTCTCGTCATATGGGATCTTCTTGCGTTTAAGCTCCTCCTTCGCCTCATTCAGTATGGCCTTGGCTTTTTTCAGCTCCTCCACCTCCGAGATCATGGGAAACATGATCTTGATGCTCTTTTTGGCGCTGGCTTTCAGCATGGCTCGTAGTTGGATTTTGAAAAGGTCCGGAAGGTCCAGGCTGGCACGGATGGCTCTCCAACCCAGAAAGGGATTGGCTTCGACCAAGCTCCCGTCATGATGACCGAATTTGTCACCGCCCAAATCAAAGGTTCTCAAGATGACGGATCCGGGATTTACCTTCTCCATCACTTCTTGATAAGCCTGATGTTGCTCCTCTTCGGTGGGAAAACCCTCCCGGGTGATATATAAATACTCGGTGCGGAACAATCCGATCCCCTCTGCCCCGTATTCCAAGGCAGTGTCGGTATCCGCCGGAAATTCTATATTGGCGGAAAGCTCGATTTTCCGTCCGTCCAAAGTCACTGCCGGCAAGGATCTCAGCTCGGAGAGCTCCGCCGTCCTTTTTAAGATGAATTTCCGTCTCTTCTCGTATTCAATCAGAGTATCTTCGTCCGGACAGACCACCATCTCCCCCTTCACCCCGTCCAGGATGATGCTCTGCTTATCCTGCACCTGCTCGAAGAAGTTCTTCAACCCCACCACGGCTGGAATCCCCATCGATTTTGCCAGGATGGCCACGTGCGAAGTCCTGCCGCCCAGATCGGTGGCAAAGCCCAGGATGCTCTCCTTTTTCATGTGTACCACGTCGCCCGGAGAAAGGGAGCGCGCCACCAGAATCACCGGGGTATCGATGCTCTCGATGGTCAGGTGTTTTATCCCCAAGAGGTTATAGATCAGGCGGTTTTCCACTGCCCGGATGTCCAGTATCCTTTCCTTGAGATACTCGTCCTTGGTGGCGGATAGGGCTTTCACCGTCTCATCGATCACTTTGCGGTAAACGAACTCGGCATTGCTCCGGGACTGTTTGATCTTTTCAATCACCGCATCATTGATCAGCTCGTCCTCTAAGATCATGATCTGGGCGTCGAAGATCCTGGCGTGGTCCGGATCGATCCTTTTCGCCACCTTCTCTCTGGTCTTGAGGAGCTCCTCCTTGGTTTCGTTCAGCGCTTTTTTGAATTTCAGGATCTCCTTGCTGACCTCGTTCTCCGGGATTTTTTCTTCGCTCACCTCGACGCTCTCGCGGTCAAGCAGAAATACCTTGCCTATAACCACGCCGGAGGAAGCGGGAACTCCCCGGTAGATGGTACAGATTCCTTTGTTTTTTCTTTTCACCTATTCCTCTCCGAATTTTTCTTCGAACAATCTGACCAAGGTCTCCACCGCCTGCTCCTCATCCTCCCCATCCGCCTTCAGGAGTATTTCGCTCCCCACCTCCGCCGCCAGCATCATCACTCCCAGGATGCTTTTGGCATTTACCTCCACATCGCCTTTCTGCAGTTTTATCTCCGATTTGAACTTGGATGCCGCCTGCGCAAGTGTGGAGGAAGGTCGGGCATGCAGTCCTAATTTATTGATCACCTGAATCTTTCTTTCTACCAAAATACTCCCCTTTCCCTGTCAGCGGAAATATTCTATCTTTTCCCAGATTCATTATCGAACGCATTCCCGCACAATTTATATCAAATGGATGGGAAATGCAAGTTTTTGGATGAGGGTGAACTCAAAAATTTTCAGAAAGCAAGCTCGTTTGCCATGTTAAGCAAGCAGGCGTTCCCGTCTGGGAAGCGAAATATCCGCTCTTGAGATTCTCAAGACCCGTCTACGACAGGTCTCAGGATGATAAGTAAGAAAGATTATCACACGGGTACATATCTGTAATCTTACGTCCGCACAAACATCTTCCCCGAAAGCTGTTTCACCAGACCTTTCAATTCCAAGGAGAGAAGCGTGCTTAAGGTTTGAGGCACCCCCAAAGAGGCCAATCCGGTGATCTTGTCTATATGATGAGGCTCATCCGAGATCAGTTTGTATATACTTTTCTCCGCCTCCGTTAGCTGGGACAAATCCTGTTCCAGGGGGACTAATGGAGATTTATCACCCTTCCGGGTTATCTTCAGCTCTTCTAAGATATCCTCCACCCGGGTGACCAGCTTAGCTCCCTGTTTGATCAAGGCATTGGTGCCTTCGCTGTTTTTCGACCCCAGATTCCCCGGGATGGCGAAGACCTCGCGGTTCTGCTCCAAAGCGCTGCTGGCGGTAAGGAGTGCACCGCTTTTTGCCCCGGCCTCGACTATCACCACCCCCAGAGAAAGCCCGCTTATCAACCGGTTGCGACGGGGGAAGTTGGGTGCTTCGGGTTTGGTCCCCAGGAAAAACTCGGAAATTATCGCTCCGCTGGATGTTATCCTTTCTGCCAGTTTTTCGTTCTCCGGTGGATAGATCACGTCCAGCCCCGAGCCGAATACCGCCAAGGTCCTGCCACCTTCTTTCAAGGCGGAGAGATGGGCAATCGAATCGATTCCCCGGGCCATGCCGCTCACCACCGTGATGCCGTTTTTCACCAGCTCCCGGCCGATCCTCTCGGTGATCCTCTTTCCATAAACCGAGGCGGAACGGCTTCCCACTATCGCCACCGCATACCGGTCATCCTTCCTGATCTCCCCCCGGATGAAGAGAAAAGGGGGCGGGTCGTAAATCGATTTCAAATCCTCCGGATAATTCTCATCCTGGAAGGTGATCACCTGGATTTGACTCTTCTCCGCCAGCTTCACCTGCTCTTCCGCTATGTCCCACGAAATTTTGCTTTTGATGTTGGAGGCGATCACCGTTCCGATATCCGGCAGCTCCGACAGCTCCCTCTCGGATGCGGACAACACCTTTTCCGGGGAACCGAAATGTTTGACTAAAGCAGTGAAGCGGACCGGACCGATGGTGGGAACGGTATAGAGAGCCAGCCAGCTTTTCAGTTCGGAAGGATCCAAGTATTATCCTCTTGGCTTTATCTGTATAAATATTGAAAACGGAATCGAATATCGAACTTCGATACGAGCATCGTAACCGACAATCCAGTTTCGCTAAACTATATGTCCTCTCTTATCTCACTCAACAGGGATCTTATGATTCCCAGAAGTTCCTTCAATCCTTCACCAGTTAAAGCCGAGATGTGGCAAACCGGAATCCTGCCAGCGTTCAAACGTATCTTTTTTAATTGGGGCGCCAGATCGATTTTGTTTACCACCACCAGCTCCGGTCGTCCGGAGAGTGAGGGGTCGAAAAGCTTTATCTCCTTTTTCAGCGCTCGATATTCTGCTTTGACGTCTTCTGCCGTTGCGTCCAATAAGTACAAAAGCAGTTTCGTCCTCTGGATGTGTTTCAGAAATTGAATTCCCAAACCCTTTCCCTGCGAAGCCCCTTCAATCAAGCCGGGTATGTCTGCCAGAACGAAGCTTTCATGCTCCCCCAGCTTGACCATTCCCAGGTTCGGGACCAGGGTGGTGAAGGGATAATCTGCGATCTTGGGTCGGGCGGAGGAGAGCCGGGACAGAAGGGTTGATTTCCCCACATTGGGTTGACCAACTATACCGACGTCCGCTAAAAGTTTGAGTTCCAAGGACAACTTTCTCTCTTCTCCAGTCAATCCCGGTTCTGCCTTTCGGGGGGACTGCTGGGTGGACGATTTGAAATGAGCGTTACCTCTCCCCCCTTTCCCCCCGTAAGCCACCACCACGCTTTGATCTTTCCGGGTTATATCTGCCAATACCAGACCCGCATTCAGATCCCGGATTATCGTTCCACGTGGAACTTTTATCACTACCTCTTTGCCGTTTTTCCCGTGTTTTAAAGCCCCCTTTCCCTGCTCCCCGTTTTCCGCTTTATAATGTCTCTTGTAACGGAAATCAAGCAAGGTGGTCATGTGCGGATCTGCCTGGATGATAACATTTCCCCCATTTCCCCCGTCCCCCCCATCCGGTCCCCCCTTGGGGACGTATTTCTCCCTCCGGAAGCTGATACAACCCCTTCCCCCGTTGCCGGCTTTGACCATAACTTCCGCATAATCGACAAACTGCATAATGAGAACGAAAAATGGGGATTGAAACCCAAAGAACCAAATCTGATGATACTGATTAATTAAGGCTGATTTCTATTATAATTAAAAACTCAAAAAGAAAAATTAAAAATCACAATTCAAAGATTAAAATTACCCCAATTAGTCCAAGCGATTGTTTCATTTTTAATTTTGAATTGTAATTTTGCTCTTTGAATTTTTAATTTGTTTTTCTATCCCGATTTTACCAGGCGGACCAAGGTTTCCTTCAATTTGACTTTATCGATGTCCTCGTACAGCACCCCCTTGAAAGCCACCGATATGTTCCCCGTCTCCTCCGATACCGCAATAGCAATGGCATCCGATTCCTCGGTCACCCCGATGGCAGCTTTGTGCCGCATGCCAAAAAGCTGACCGTACCGGGGATTGGTGGTCAGGGGAAGGGTACATGCCACCGCCAGTATATAATCCCCTTGCATTATAGCTGCACCGTCATGCAAGGGGGTATAGGGAGTGAATATGGTCACCAACAGGTCGGCGGAGACTAGGGCGTTGATCGGCTTGCCCGTATCTATCAGATCCCTCAAGCCGATCTCTCGACCTAAAACCAGAAGGCCTCCGTACCTGAGCTGCGAAAGCTTCACCGCGGTCTTGACCAACTCGTCTATGGTCTTCTCTTTTTCGTACTTGAAGAAAAGACGAAAAAGACGGGTTTGTCCGATCTGGGCTAAGGCGCTCCGCAGTTCGGGCTGAAACACGATCACTAAAACGATGATACCCACCGTGGCGATGTTGGAGATGAGCCACCGGAGCCCCTCCAGCCGGAACCAGAAAGCCAGAAAGGAGATCACGAAAAGAAGGAAAAGACCGAAGACGATCTGCACCGACCGGGTCCCTTTCATCAGGACTAAAAGGCGGTAGAAGAGATACGCCACCACCAGGACGTCGATCAAATCGATCAAGGTGAATTTCAAAAAGCCAACGTGAAACAGTTCCATTACATCCTTACGAAGTATACTTATCTGGTTACATATTTAGTCAACAATAACTCTCCATCTTTAATAAGACCAATCCCCGGTGCATAGAATTTGTACTCTTTGCTCTTTGTTTCTATTGAGCTGGTCTCTTCAGTCTTCAAGCAGTTCTCAAATCTGCCGGCAGGAGTTTGTAGGGTTTCATTGTCACTTATGATTTCTGCCCTATCCATTGCATTGCCCGGTGCCATTTCTTGATAATATTTTGCACCTAATAGAATTATTCCCGGCATCATTAATCCAGCTTTGGCATTGCTTGAATCTGCTCTCCAGCTACCGCTATGATCAATTATCTTTCCTTCTTTATAAATATCAACGTCTTCACCAAAATAGAAGATGCTATTTGTTTGCGTACAAATTGCAAAGAAATTATGCGACACTTCAATTGTCCTGCCATTTACTGTTTCTCTTTCTTCCACAATTCTTGTTTCGATGTCTCCGATTTTCTGCGTCTCGTCCAAAACTGTGATTACGAGAACCACACTATCATTGCCATCCGTCCCCTCTAATGTCAATTGATAGCCTGGTTCTAAGATGAAGTATTTGGTCTTGCCAATGTCTGAAAAGCTGCATTCCTGAAGATCGAAAGATTCTGTCCACAATTCGTTTATGGCATGCTTCTGTGCAAAACAATATTCTGTCATCAAAGTTAAGCCGAATATTAAGACTATGATAACATACGAGAGGACGATAGCACGGTTGATTCTTATCATATTACAGCTCCATCTATTTCGCCGATCGTTTCCTGACTGATTGTTAAGAGAGATATTTTTCAAAATCATCCACGACAGATTTTTTCCCTTTAGCGATTACTTTAAGTCCCTCCTTCGCCAATCGCTTTTTCTGCTCGCTAACGCCACCCGGGTATTTCTCGTTGATCATCCCGCCTTCTTTCAACGTCCGCCAGTACGGGGTGATTCTCTTCTTCCCTAAAGCTTTTGCTTCCTCTGCCGCATGTGCAGCCACCCAGGCGAAAATCCCGGTGGTGATGGGACAGCCGATGGTGGCACCGTGTTTCTTGGCAAGCTTCGCTCGTATTTGGTTTATGGTGATCAGTTTCCCTTTGGGAACTTTTCTCATGATCTCGTCGACTTCCATCGGTGCGGGAATGAGGCAGGTATCTCCCGGCTTCCCCTATCTTTTGCTCATCCTGTCGGTGATGGTCACGATTTTCGGTAAATCTTTACTATCCGCTAATTTTTCCTGCCAGGATTTACGAAATTTGAATTTCGTTGACATTTTTTTCCCCCATATTTTGAACCTTCAAGATAGCATCCACAAGACTTACCACTCTCTTGCTCTCTTTCAGCTCGTGCACCCGCACGATGTGGGCACCGTTCATCACCGCTACGGCTAATGCCGCCAAACTTCCCTCCAATCTCTCCTCCATCGGCAGATTGAGTATCTTGCCGATGAAGGATTTTCGGGAGCAGCCAATCAAAATCGGACAATTCAATATAGAAAATTCTTTTAGATTTTTCAAGATATTTAGATTGTCCTCCAGCCTTTTTCCGAACCCGATTCCCGGATCGATTATTATCTTTGCCTGATCGATTCCGGCGTCTGTGGCGATCTGGATGCTCTCTTTCAGGTAGACGGCTATCTCTCCGATCACGTCCTCGTACCACGGATTCTCCTGCATGGTGCGGGGTGTCCCCTGGATGTGCATCAACGCCACCGGGACGTCATATGAAGCCGCAATCTTCTTCATCTCCGGATCATGCCTCAGAGCACTGATGTCGTTTATCATCTGTGCCCCGGCATTTAGTGCCTCTTGGGCGACTTTCGCTTTGTAGGTGTCTATGGAGATGGGAACATCTATCTGTTGGGACAAAGATTCGATCACCGGGATCACCCGGGAGAGCTCCTCCTCCAGGGAAACCGGATGAGAGCCGGGGCGGGTGGATTCCCCTCCGACATCGATTATGTCCGCTCCCTCTTCAGCCATTTTCATCCCTTGTCTTACGGCATCGTCGAATTTGTAAAATCTCCCCCCATCGGAGAATGAATCCGGAGTAACGTTCAAAATACCCATGATATGAGTGCGGGAGGAAAGGTCGAACTTTTTATTCTTGAAAGGAATAATCATTATATTTTCAAAGATAAGTCATTTGTCCATCTTTCCTTGAAATCATCCCCTGACCCCTTCTCTAAAGGAAAGAAGGAGAATAAAAGTCCCTCTCTTTTTAAGAGAGGGATTTAGGTGAGTTTACTAACATATTAGCTTTTGCGGCGGTATGCACCATGTGGTGCATACCGGCGGACAGCGGACGATGGTCTGCGGACAAATTACGCTTTCTCCGTCTCCACTTTGTTCGGGGCTAATTTCTCCCCCCGCAGGATCCGGTCGATCTGCTCCCCGTCCAGTATCTCTTTTTCCAGAAGGGCTCCCGCCAAAAGGTGCAGCTTGTCCAGGTTAACGCTCAAAAGCTCGGTCGTTTTTTTCTCCGACTCCTCCACAATCCTTCTGACCTCCCCGTCGATCTCCTGGGCGGTCTCTTCGCTATAGTCCCGGTGGGTGGCGATCTCCCGGCCCAAGAATATCTGTTCCTCTTTTTTGCCGAAGGTTAGAGGGCCCAGCCTGTCGCTCATCCCCCATTCGCAAACCATCTTCCGGGCCAGCTCGGTGGCACTCTCTATATCGTTACCCGCTCCGGTGGTCAGCTCGCCAAAAATCAGTTTCTCCGCCACCCGTCCCCCCATCAGGTGAAGCAGTTTGGTCTCTAAGTATTTCTTGGAGTGAGTATGCTTTTCGTCGATGGGAAGATAATGGGTCACCCCCAGAGCCATTCCCCGGGGGATGATGGTCATCTTGTGAACCGGGTCGGAGCCGGGAACCAACTTTCCGATGAGGGCATGTCCGGATTCGTGGTAAGAAATAAGCTTCTTCTCGTCCTCGCTTATCACTAAGCTTCTCCTTTCGGTCCCCATCATCACCTTGTCCTTGGCGTCCTCAAAATCCCGCATGGTCACAGTGGTTTGATTCCTTCTGGCACCCAAAAGAGCGGCTTCGTTTACGATATTGGCTAAATCCGCTCCGGACAAACCGGGAGTCCCCCGGGCTAAAATGGAAAGATCCACATCCTCCCCCAGAGGGAGTTTACGGGTATGAACCTTTAAAATCCCCTCTCTTCCCCTCACGTCGGGCGTATCGACCACGATCTGCCGGTCGAATCTCCCGGGCCTCAAAAGGGCCGGATCTAAAACGTCCGGCCGGTTGGTGGCGGCTAAAAGGATCACCCCTTCATTGGACTCGAACCCGTCCATCTCCACCAACAGCTGGTTTAGAGTCTGCTCCCTCTCGTCGTGTCCCCCTCCCAATCCCGCACCCCGGTGCCGTCCCACCGCATCTATCTCGTCGATGAAGATGATGCAGGGGGCGTTCTTTTTCCCCTGATCAAACAGGTCTCTCACCCGGGAGGCGCCTACTCCCACAAACATCTCCACGAAATCGGATCCGCTCATGCTGAAGAAAGGGACCTCCGCTTCTCCTGCCACCGCCCGGGCCAAAAGCGTCTTGCCGGTCCCCGGCGCACCCAGAAGCAAAGCCCCCTTGGGGATCTTCCCACCCAATTTCTGAAATTTGCCCGGATCTTTCAAGAACTCGATAATCTCCTCCAGCTCCTGCTTGGCTTCATCCGCTCCCGCTACGTCCTGGAAGGTCACCTTGGGACGGTCTCCGGTTAACAGCTTGGCTTTGCTTTTGCCGAAGGAGAAAAGCCCCTTGGGTCCCCCACCCTGCATCTGCCGCAGGATGAAAAACCAGAAGACTATGAGAATTATCCAGGGGAGGGAGGTCAAGAGAATCCCGGACCAGTTGGTGCCGGCTGCCTTGGCGTTTATCTCCACGTTTTTTTCCTGCAGTTTGGTCAGAAGCGAAGGGTCATCGAACGGTATGTGAAGTTTAAACTTGCTGTACTGCTCGGATTTTTTCCCCTCGGTCTTGACGAACACCTTCGAAAATTCCCCCTCGATGTCTTTTTCCACAAAAGTTACCTTCTTTATATTGCCATCTTGTAACTGTTGTATGAACTCGGTGTAGGTGATGACCACCTCACCCCCCTTGTTGCGGGAGTAGTACTGGAACAACGAGATGGAGAAAAGCAGAAGAAACACCCAGAAGATCAGGGTACGGGTCCCCTTTTTCCACCTGAATCCGTTCTTCTGTCCATCCGGGGGTTTACGGTTGTCCGGGGGACCACCTGGTCTGGCTCTTCTCCCTTTTTCCTCCCCTTTATCCCCCTGGGCAAAGAGATTTGACCCGCGATCGGAATCAAGGAGGGAGGGGAAGGTCTTATTGGAAACTCGCTGGTTACGTTTGCTCATATTTTTTATCCTTTTTGAAGTCGAGTTTGTAATCCGGCTTCATTCACCTTCTACGCTTTTCGAAGGGGCGGAATCCGGAAGTTGGGCGATGAAAGGAAGATTTCTATGTTTTTCATCGTAATCCAAACCATAGCCCACCACAAACTCATCCGGTATGGAAAACCCTACGTATTTCAAGGGAACTTTTATTTTTCGCCTGCTCCTTTTTTTATTCAACAGCGTTACAATCTTCAAGCTTTTGGGGTTTCTGGTCAAAAGATTGTTTCGGATGTAATTTAAGGTGAGACCAGAATCTATGATATCTTCAACTATTATTACGTGTTCCCCCTCTATATTTATGCTCAAATCTTTGAGCCACTTGACCACCCCGGACGGTTTCTTTCCCGGGCCATAGCTGGCCACCGAGATGAAATCTATCCGATGGGGTATATTGAGTTCCCGAACCAGATCTGCCAGAAAGACAAAACTCCCTTTGAGAATCCCCACCAGAACCGGATTTTTCCCCCGGTAGTCATGCGATATCTCGCCTGCCAGCTTCTTAACCCTCTCCTTTAGATCCTCCTCTTTGATTATGACTTTGAGTTGCTCGATCATTATCGTATGAATTTGTCTTTTCTTGAGAGTGGTAAAAAAGGATTCAAGAGTTCAGGGGCTATCTTCTTCAATCTGTTTAAGTGCCTTATGCATCTCACTTGACCCCTCGAATCCTCGACCCCTCGAACCCTTTCTCAAACCATTCACAAATTGACCCTGCTCAGACAATTTGACTCAACGTTCGTTTAATTATATCGACACATTCTTGGATCTGCTCTTTGGTAATCACCAGCGGCGGAGCAAACCGGATGATATGATCGTGGGTCGGCTTGGCCAAAAGTCCGTTTTCCGCTAAAGACAAGCACACATCCCAGGCGGTCTTGGTCTTTTCCTTTACTTTTATCGGCTCGATCACCATGGCGTTAAGCAATCCCTTGCCGCGAATGCTCTTGATCATGTGGGATTTTATGTTATTTAGTTCAGACCGGAAAATCTCTCCCATTTGGGCGGCATTATCCGCTAACTTTTCCTCGATCAAAATATCCATGGCTTCCATGGCGATGCGGCAAGCCAGGGGATTGCCCCCGAAAGTGGAGCCGTGCTGTCCCGGCTTGATGGTCAGCATGATCTCGTCATCCGCCAAAACCGCGGAGACCGGCATAAAGCCGCCGGAAAGGGCTTTCCCCAGGATCAATATATCCGGACGCACCTTTTCATAATCACAAGCCAGCATCCTGCCGGTCCGGCAAAGCCCGGTCTGAATCTCATCGTCGATCATAAGCACGTTGGCCTTGGTGCAGATTTCGCGACAGGACCCCAGATAACCATCTTTAGGAACGTTTACCCCCGCCTCTCCCTGGATCGGCTCGACCAAGAAAGCTACAGTGTTTTCATCGACAGCTGAACGCAACGCTTCCGGATCGTCATAGGGAATGGTTACAAAACCCGGGGTGAACGGTCCGAATCCCCCATAGCTTTCCGGATCGGTGGAGAATCCCACGATAGTGGTGGTTCTCCCGTGAAAGTTGTTCTCGCAGACGATGATTTTGGCTTTTTGCGGTGAGACCTTTTTTCTGTCGTAACCCCAGCGCCGGGCTAACTTGATGGCGGTCTCCACCCCCTCTGCCCCGGAATTCATCGGCAGCAATCTATCATAACCGAACAGCTTGGTCATCTTCTCCTCAAAAGGTCCCAGCCGGTTATTGTAAAAAGCGCGGGAGGTCAAGGTCAGAATTCCCACTTGTTCCCGGATGATCGCCACCAGCCGGGGATGACAGTGCCCTTGATTCACTGCGCTGTAAGCCGAGAGAAAATCAAAATAGCGTTTCCCTTCCGGGCTCCATAGAAACACCCCCTCGCCCCTGGAGAGAACCACCGGTATGGGATGATAATTATGCGCGCCGTATTTATCCTCCAAAACCATGGCTTGTTGGCTGGAGATCTTTTCGTAATCTTTGCTCATCAGTCTCCTCTTCTCTTATGTCTAATTGAACCTCACCCCCTATTTCCCCCTCTCTGTAAAACGGAGAGGGATTCACCCTGAAGGGATTCACCCTGAAGGGGATTAAAGGGGGAGAGGTTTGATCTCATTGAATAACGATTTCTATCTTCAATACTTTCTTCGTCTTATCGGTAACCTTGAACTCGTCGCTTATCCGATAACCCACAACCCAGACGATTTTATCTTTGGAGGTCAAAATGAGCACTTCTTCCCGCAGGTGATGGGGGACTTTGGCATCTATGAAAAAATCGGCCAGGGTCTTCGTTCCTTTCATTCCCAGCGGCTTGAATCTATCTCCTTTCCTACGATTACGCAACCGAAAAGGTTTTTTCATTTTATCCATATCCAGCAAAGCGACGTTTTGATTCGGTGTGATAAAATTTCGGGGTATGCGTCTGCTGATTTCAGACACAACCCTCACCTTACCATCTCTCAGATTAACCTCACCGGGAAAAGAGATTAAAGAATTAAACTCTTTTTTCTTCTTCTCAACAAAGCAGGCCAGCTCTTTTTCGCCTACCTCCAGCCAAATCTTTCCGACTAATTTGATCTTTTTCCCGCTTTTTTTCTGGCGAATCAACTCCAACGATCTATCCACCGAGTCGAAAGAGAGCTTTTTCAAATCTCCTTTCAGCTGATGCACACACTGGCGGATCATCTCCCTCTGCAAGCAGATATCATAACCAGAAAATTTCTTTAAATCAATAACGATTTTGTCCTGCCGGATGATACCAATATCCTGCAGGACCCGTTCGCACGTTTCTTCGATATATTCCTGTTGACCGGAGATGATATCCGCAGTCCGGTTCAAAACCTCCACGATTTTGGGATTGAACTCCTTTTTTATCTTCGGTAGAAGCGCTAATCTGATTTTGTTCCTGAAGTAATCCGGCAGGTAGTTGGATGAATCCAACCGGGCGGTGATTTTGTTCGCTTTCAAAAAGCTCTCGATCTCCTCCCGCGCGGTCCGGATCAACGGTCGGATGATCTTTCCTCTTTTGGGTGGAATACCCGAAAGGCCGGCACCTCCCGCTCCTCTCAATAGCCGCATCAAAAAAGTCTCCGCCTGATCGTCGGCTTGATGTCCGGTGGCTATTTTATCCGCTTTGATCAGATGGGCTATTTTCTCCAAATATTGGTATCGAACCTCTCTGGCGCACTCTTCGATGCTCAGTTTTTGTTTTTTGGCTTCCTTTTTGACATCCACTCTTTTGGAGAAGAACTCAAGCTTCAGTCGTGATGCTAAATTTCGCACGAATCTCTCGTCTTCATCCGATTCTGTTCCTCTTAATTTATGATTCAGATGAGCTACATAGAGTTTTAGATCCAATTCGGATTCTAAAGCGAAAAGACCAAAAAGCAGTGCTACCGAGTCCGGTCCGGCTGAAACCGCCACCAAAACCCGATCTCCTTTGGTTAAAAGCTCGAAATGATTAATGGTTTCCCTTAATCTATCAATGAACTCGTCGTTCTTCATATTCCCCAATTTGGATGGGTGCATCAATGAAAATACAATGTTGATCCTTGTTTGTCAAACAAAAAGCTTGTAGTAACTTACAGCAGAATAAGAATTAGTACGGATTGTATTGAGAAAAGTAAATATGTTGGTCAAGGGTGCACCTCAACCCGTGATCTTCTTAGTAGCGGGGTAAGAATACTCAGTAACTATAGCAAGCGATTTATTAGAATCTCGAATATTGCATGAAAAAGAGGATTTACTACAAAAAGGAAACCCCGCCTTCTGGGGTTGGGAAGGCGGAGCTTTAAGCAGAAAGACAATCTATAAGGGGCAACCAACATCTTTATTATTATACAAATTATGTGCCAGCGCCAGAATTGACGAAATTATATTTCTTACTCGTTTTAATTGTCCATCTTCTAATAGGTTAGAATTATCCAAGTTATGCTTCTAAAAATTGCGAATCATCTCTAATCGCAAATAGCTGCGATATGATTTTTGGTTATAGATATTACTATATCCCATTTTTGCACAAGATAAGGTCTTAGGTTTTTATAGAGAGGTAATTGGTAAAACGCAAGCTACTGCGTTGGTAGCATAACAAATGATTAGAAAGAATTACTTTTAGTTGGAACAGAATCAAGAGAAATATCTTTGACTCATTTGATTTGAATCACGCCTTATGCGGCTCGATGATCACCTTGATGCATTCCTTCGCCTCTTCGACCAGCTTGAATCCCAAGGTAGTCTCTTCCAAACCCAACCGGTGAGTGATCATTTTTCGCACCGGTACCCGTCCGGAGCGCATCAGCTCGATGGCTTGCATGCAGTCTGACGGACTGGCGCCGTAAGATGGCAAAAGCGTGATCCCGTTCCGCCAGAATTCGTTGACCGGAACCGGAAGCTCCACCCCCGGATCGGTCGGCGCGAAGAACAAAACCGTACCGCCCCGGTCTACGGATTTCAATGCCTGCTGGAATACCGATAAGTTTCCTGCACATATTATCACCAGATCAGCAGGTTTGCCCTCGTTGACCTCCCGAAGTTTGGCAGGGATGTCTTCATGCGCATGAATAACCGCCTCTGCTCCGAATTCCTTGGCTGCCAGAAGGCGATAATCGTTGATGTCCGTGCTGACGATTCGCCCCGCCCCCAATGCCTTGGCTAAAAGGAGATGTAGAAGTCCCGAAATGCCGCTTCCCAAAATGAGCACGCTGTCACCCGGTTTGAGCCGTGCCATCCTTTGCCCGCGGAGAACGCAGCCCAAAGGCTCGACAAACGTTCCGTCCTCATAGGATAGCTCTTCCGGTAGAATGAACACCCCCCGATCCACGTTGAGCCGGGGAATCCGGATGTATTCGGCAAAACCGCCGGGATCGTAATTGGTGGTGTGCAGAGTCTCACACACGGTGTGATAACCCTTCAAACACCAGCGGCAGGTGTTGCAGGGGATATGATGGGAGACAAACACCCGGTCTCCGATTTTGTACTGGTTTACCCCTTCACCCACTTCCACGATCTCCCCCCCGATCTCGTGTCCCAGTACCAGAGGAGCCTTCTTTATCCGGTACCACTCCATCACGTCGCTGCCGCAGATGCCGCTTGCCCATACCTTAACCAGTATCTCACCCGGACCGATCCTAGGTATGGGACGCTCCTCGATCCGGATATCCTTATTGTTGTAATACATTGCCACCCGCATGATCTTTTCTCCTCTTTTTCCATCAAATGGAGTGCACCAGCTTGTCGTAGCCAAGCGGAGATCCCGTCTCGGCGGGGCTGGTGCGAATTTTGGTTTCTTTTAGAACTGCATTTGCGGCGGACGGCGGACATCTCTGCTTCAGCTACTCTTAACCTCATTAAACAACTGATATGCCTGTTTCGGCGTGGCTTTCTCATGCACCACAGCCCGCAGCGCTTTCGCCACCGCCACCGGATGCGGGTTCTGCCACACGTTCCTGCCCAGATTTATTCCGATGGATCCTTTTTGCATCCCGTCGTGGACGAACTCGAATACCTCCAGCTCGGTCTCGCATTTGGGTCCGCCCGCCATCACCACCGGAACCGGACAACCGTTTACCACCTTGTCGAAATCCTTCTCGCACCAGTAGGTCTTCACCACTTTAGCACCCAGCTCCGCCGCGATCCGGCAGGCCAAAGCCAAATATCGGGCATCTTTTTGACCCACCTCTTTACCCACCGCCGTAACCGCCATCACCGGTATGCCGTATTCCTCACATTCATTCACCAGCTTCGATAAATTCAAAAGCGTTTGATGCTCGAAATCGGTTCCGACGAAAATGGAGATGCCTACGGCACAAACGTTTAAACGGAGTATCTCCTGGATGGAGGTGGTGATCCCCTCATTTGCCAGATCCTTACCTACCATGCTGGTCCCGCCCGACACCCGCAGGATGATCGGTTTGTCTATTTTCGGACTAACGGCGGAGCGCAACACTCCCCGGGTAACAAATAGGGCGTCGCAATAGGGGAGAAGCGGCTTGATGATCTCCCCCGGTTTCTCCAGAGAAGCTGTCGGTCCCTGAAAATATCCGTGATCGATGGGCAGAAAGAAACACTTACCATCCGGCTGTATCAACTTGCTCAATCTATTTTCCATTCCCCAGTCCATATTCTTTTCCTCCTCAATCGAAGTCGAAAGTTACCAACTATGAAGTCACGTATTATTATGTTTTCTAATTTGCATTTTGCACTTTGCAATCTGCAATTTGAACTCAATCTCCCTTTTCAGAATTCAACCCACTTCTCACACACGAATATAGGACCTTCCTTTTCAAACTCCCTTCCGGAGAAATCCAGCTCATACTGCTCCACCCGGAAGTTCAGTCTCTTAAGTATCTCCAAAATTTTATCCCGCTCAAACAGCCCCGCCCGGTGTAAATCCACCTCCAGCCGGAATTTCCCTTTCTCCCGGATCAAAAATATCAGGTGATACTCAAACTCCGTGTCTTCGGGGTTGGGATCATATTGGTTTTCGATCAAAACCGCCTCTAAGTCCCCTTTATAGTGTTTTTTGAATCTGGTCTTGTTTTGCTCGAAATTCTCTTTTAAATCCTCCAAAAAGAAGATCATCACCCCGCTTGTCTTGAGGTGACCGGAGAAATTGACCAGCGTTTTTTCCAGATCGGAATAGGTCAGATTATACATGATCATGTCCATGGCCATGACCACGTCGAATTTCCTGTTCAGCTGAAACGTTCGCATGTCCCCCAAATGATATTCCACTTCCGGATTCCGTCTTTTGGCAAACCCCAGCATATTTTCATTTTTGTCGATACCCGTCACCATAAAATCTTTTTTGAGGAAAAGATCGTGGTGACCACCGCCGCACCCCACGTCCAAAAGCTCGTTTCCCTCACCTTTCTGGTACATTTTGACCATCTTCTTGACGAACTCCACCTCCGGAATATATTCCTCCTCCGAAACCAAAATCTCCCACATCCACGACAAATCATGATACAATCTGGCGTCGCTCATCTTTTGTCCGAATGATGGTTGCGTTTATTTAGCAAGACATATCCCTGGTGGAATTTAAGATTACGCAAGACTTTCAGTGATTTTATGGTTTTTACTTTTCGAAGTCAAGTTTTTTCTATGAAGTTCTTCCCGTTCGTTTTAAATTTTTCTTGACTTCTCAAAACATATCTTCTTAATTTAATAAAAATTATAACCGTTGCTTACATTTTGGTGGATGGTGAAAGCAGCCCTTTTCGCATTTTCTTTCTTCCTTTTGCTGTTTTGTTTTTTGTTCCCCCTTTATGTGATTTCCAAAGCGGAGTTTTTACCTCCTTCTTACCTTTCCGCCCAAAGCGACCAGGATGGAAAGGTTCCCCTTTACTGGTTCAGTCCCACGCCGGATACTCTGGAAATCAGCTACACTCAGGGTGGCATGCTCTATGGGATGAATATGTCACCCGCCTGGCACGAAAATTGTGTTGGGGTCAGAATGAACTCCACTTCTCTCCCTTTTTATCTGCTTGAGTCAAAAATCTACATATCCCATTATAGTACTCCCGGCGACACTGATTACAACTACCATACTCCCTTCTTTGTGACAGTGAACCAGGACTCCACAGGTTTCCCCAGAAACGTCTCATTGGATTCTGTCTCTGCCTCTGCCCAAGGTTCGGATAGTCTCTCCGATGGGGAATGGGTGGATATCGAACACCACTTACTGATGACCGATTCTGTTTTCTGGATCATCTTCCACTGGAATGAGGACACTCCCGAATCTCCCCGGGTGGGAGTCGACAGTTTCGCCAACGTGGGTAATTCCTTCTGTGGAAAGAGATTGTTTTTTTATTTCGAATGGTACCCGTATGATTACAATATTATGATCAAAAGCGAGGTGGTTGCCAATACCAAGATGGCTTCCGAGGCAAACAGCTTCCGGGTTTACCGTTCATCGGATTCTACCCAGGTGAAAGCTCCGGCTAATTTGATCGCCTCCCTTCCTACTTCTCGATTTCAATTCACCGATTCAAGCGTTACAGCAGAGCAGACCTACTTCTATCAACTCACCTCCTACGCTTCGCCTCTAGAAAGCCAGGGATCGAATATCGAGTCAGCTATCCCCAAGAGAAAAGCTATATTGAATGCAGACAGGAATAGATTCTTTGTCCTGTTGAATACAGAGGAAAACCTTGCTGATAATTTATCATTAACCAACACCGGCGGACTCCCATTATGGTATGAACTTAAAATCGACATGAATGAAGCCGACTGGATGGGAGGTTCGGATCAGTCCGGATATACTTGGTCGGACAACCGAAATCAACCCGAGCTAAGCTTTGTCTGGACCGATATCCACAGCCTCGGAACTCCTATCGGAAATGCTGGGGATTACAAAAAGAATTATGGGTTTTTTCATCTGGATTTCCCCTTTCCTTTCTATGGTAATGCTTACGATAGCATCAGCGTCACTTCCAACGGATGGCTCAGCTTTTCCGATGTGGTCCCCTGCTCCACCGACACTTTCAAATGGTGGGTCAACCAGCGCCTTCCCCGGCTTTGGGGACCTTATGCGCTGGTTGCGCCTTTTTGGGACTTTTTTGAGCTGACCGACAGCTCCGCCATTTACTTTTACTCCACCAGCGATTCTGCCGTCATATCTTTTTTGAATTTTTCGCATTATAGTCACCCCAGCTGGGGTCCTTACACTTTCCAGACCATTCTCACACCGGACGGCGAGCTTACCTTTCAATATCTGAGGATAGATGACTCCCTATATTCCGCAACCGTGGGCATTCAAAACGAAGATGGCACCACCGGACTGGAAATTTCGTACAACCAGAACTATCTGCACGATTCTCTGGCAGTAAAGATCAGACCCAGCTGGGTGAAAATAGATTCCATGAAAGGAAGTATCCCGCCCGCAGAAAACAAGACATTGAACCTAAAATTCGATCCTCTTTCCTATCCTAAGGGAGTATATCAAGCTGATCTGATCATAGACAGCTGGGACAAAAATCACCAATTGGAGCCTCTGCTCATCCCGTTGACCTTATGCATAGATACCATCATCGACTCCACCACCTCCGTCCCTTGGAAAGAATCCGAAAGACCCGAAAAGATTACGCTTTTTCAAAATTATCCTAATCCGTTTAATCCGATTACAAGAATTCAGTATATGGTGGCGGAGCAGGGAAAAGCGACGGACGACGGACTTGTCCTGAGCGAAGTCGAAGGACTGCGGTCGACGGACGGATTTTCCCTTCCCACCACCCTCATCATCTACAACATCCTCGGTCAGAAAATCCGAACTCTGGTGGACGAGCCGCAAAAGCCCGGAAATTATGAGGTTATCTGGGACGGAAAAGATGAACAGGGAAACGATGTAGCAAGCGGGATATATTTCTGCAAACTAACAGTCGGATCTTTTCAGAAAACCCAAAAGATGGTATTGTTAAAATAGAAGAGTTCAGAGGTTCAAGGGTTTAAGCGTTCAATTCGCGTAGCCGAGCCTTCACGGCTCGGATAAGAAAATCGTAGTGGTCGCACGGACGTGCCCGTCTGGGCATTCATGCGACCTGTTTGCGTTTCTTGTTGGTAACGAACACCTTGTCCGTTCACGGTGAATCCGTTCAGGATGAATCCGTTACCATAGAAGAACCATTTATTGCCACGACCTATTGCCACGACCTTCAGGTCGTGGGGGAATGTGAAAAACTCCTACACTCATTTGGGCTTCAGCCCACGACATCCTTAATATCATCTGAACAAAGGTAAAAAATAGTTGACATACTTTCATGAATGGCTATAATGAATATTGCAAACAGAGCGGATTTACGAGAAACTGGGCTTTAAAGGCTGCACCAATTGCTTGGTCTACGTCGCATGCGGAATCCTGATGACTGATGTATTGAAATCAAGATGGGTCAGGAATAAGCTGCGATACTGCATAAAAACCTGAACTATGCATTGTTCTCAGGCATGTTAGACGGATCGAATAACAATTTCCCGCATCTTATGCGGATCAATCAAAACAATGTAATATTATTAAGAAACTATGCCAGACTTATCTGAGGATGAATTTTGGTTGATAGAAGTTTACTTTAAGGAATATGGTTTCAAATCAGCGCATTACATAAATGATATTGACGTTAAAATGATGCGTCTCAGTTGTTATGACGCTGAAGAAAGGGTTCGTTCATTAATAAAGAAGAATGTTTTAAGCCTTTCACCTGATGGACGTCAAGTGAAATTTACTGATTATGGATTAGAACTTTATGAATCTATGGTTCATGCTCAACAAGATTGGGCTAAGCAACCTATTATAAGGGTATCTAACCTTAATCATGACCAGATAATTATAAGAGCAGGAGAAACATTCAAGGCCGACAGAGTTCTTAGGGAAATCTTTGCAGTAGCAAATAAAGAGTTGAATATTGTTGATCCATATATTGGGTCAAAAATATTTGATTTAATAGAAGACGCAGAAACAAGGGCGTACGTTTATATTTTAACATCAGATAAGATATCTAAAACCACAATAGAAACATATAAGGCTTACAAACAACAATATTCTTATATTGACATGAAGATTATTCATGGCGATATACATGATCGTTTTATTATATGGGACAGATCTCGTGGTTTTCACATTGGTCATTCTCTCAAAGACCTCGGTACCAAAGATGTTCAACTTAATCTATTAAAACATCCTGATGTTCAGCTTAAACTATTTGAAAAAAGATGGGCGGAAGGACAGGAATTAGTATAGTCAAAATCGACATCATCTAATCTTGTCATGGTGTTGAACAAATACCCTAGGTCACTTTAAAGGTCTGTAGTTAGTTTTAGGATTGCTGAACACTTTTCTAGTTGGAAAAAAGTGACGTAACGAGTATTTAAACTTGATAAACACAACGGAGAATGGATTAGGATTATCGCTAAGCGTTAGCGTCAACATCCTACACCTTTCACCTCGATCAAATCCCATTTCGATACTTAACCTTTAGTCTCTCTTACCATGAAGCGCAAATTCGCTACCATTTCAGTGGTGAAAAGGATGGCAGCAGTATTTATGAGAGATGTCTATATTTTGCATACACAATTCTCAAAACACTGGTGATGAAAAAAATGAAAAATTGCAATCCGCAAGTCCAGCAAGTCCAGCATGCCCAGCAAGTCCGGTAGGCATATCGGCAAGTTGACTTCTTTAAGAACATACCCTCTTTCCTTGTGCGAGATGCGTATGCATGCTTCGCCGGGTTAGGGAGAAGGTGACGACTTTCCTCTCCCTTGATGGGAGAGGAATAGAAGGAGAGGGTGAAAAGATTTTTCGGTCGTTTTACTCAGACGAGCTTATATAGTAGCTCCGCCTTGAGCGTCAGAGTCTTCTGTCAATCCGCTAAAATATCCCCCTCTCCGTTTCACGTCGAAGATCCCGCCACAGGCGGGGGAGAGGGGTTCACCCTGCCCTTCGGTCCTAAGACCTCAGGGTCGAAGGAAAGGGATTAACCCTGAAGGGGACTAAGGGGGTGAAGTTTGTATCGAAACAAAAGATTCCCCAAAACGTAAGAATAAATGAACCGCAAATACAGTTGCTGGTATCATAATTATGAGATACCAACACCTAAGGGAGAAATCATGAAGCAGATATTATTTACCGCGTTTCTTTTGTTGACTTGTGCTCCTATCGCACTCGGTCAAAAGGCAGTCTACCCGGATTCAGCCAAAGTGGAGAAACTGTTCGACGATTATTTCCGGGAATATATCCGGCTCAATCCTGACGAGGCATCCCAGCTCGGGCTTCCCAAGGAGTGGGGTTACGATTACGACCGTGGTAGCTTTGACGACGTTTCCGATGTGGGCATAAAAGCCAACTACGACCTCTATAGAAAATATTTAGATGAAATAAAAAATGTGGACGTCACAAAAATTAGTAAGTCCCAAAATATTGATCTAAAAATACTGAAGTGGTACTTGGAAACCCAGCTGGAAGGGGAGAAGTTTGCATTCCATAGGTATTTTATCGATCATCTAAGCGGCGCCCATAGTCAGGTTACCAATGTCTTAACCGAATACCACACCATCACCGACCTGCAGGACGCCAACGATTACCTCGCCCGATTGGAGAAGATTCCGCTTCGGTTAGAGCAAACCCAAAAGCAGATCGACGCCCAGGAGAAGAAAGGCATTCGCCCGCCCATCTTCATCACCAACCGGCTCATCGCCTCCATGGAGGAGTTCATCCAACCGAAGCCGAAGGCAAATCTTTTGTACCAGGATTTCGATCGCAAGCTTGCGCTGTTAAGCAGTATCGATCCCTCTGCATCGGAGAACCTGCGCCGTAAAGCCGAAGTCACTATCCGGGAAAAGGTTTATCCGGCTTACGATAACCTCATAAAAAGTTTGAAAATCTACCCGCCTGATGCAGACAGCATACCCGGAGTTTGGAAATTAACAGACGGTGATGAATACTATCAATATTGTCTAAAATCCCAAACCACGTCCCCCTTGACCTCGGAGCAGGTCTATCAGCTGGGATTGAAGGAAGTTAAATCGCTTCAGGGAAAAGCCAAGCTTCTTTTGGATTCGCTGGGAATCAAGGGGAATAAGACCTACGGTGAATTGATGAATGACTACTGGGCCATGTGGAAATATCCTGAAAATAAGGATAAGTTTAATTATCCGGAAGTGCCGGGAAGCAGACAGGCGATCCTTCACGATTACCAGTCTTACATCGACAGCGCCCAGCTGCGACTGCCCGAGGCGTTCAGATATGTCACCAAAACCAAGGTCATGGTCCAAGCCGTCCCCGAATATAAGGAACAGGGCGGTTTGACCTACTACGAGCCGGCATCGCTTGACGGTAAAAGAAAAGGGGTATTTTATGTAAACCTATCAGACTATCCCTCTAAACCCGGCTTGCGGACATTAGTCTATCACGAAACCATCCCCGGGCATCATTATCAGATAGCCCTGCAGCAGGAGCTAACCCAGAAACACCTGTTCAAGAACCTACTGTACTTTAACGGGTTTGTAGAGGGATGGGCGATGTATGCTCAGGCGCTGGCTGGTGAAATCGGCTGGCTGCCCGACATATATTCCCGTTTATCCGAGCTGAATTCCCAGCTTTTCCGGGCGGTGCGGATCGTAGTGGATGCGGGTATTCATTATAAGAGATGGTCCAAGCAACAGGCATTAAAATATATGGAGTATAATCTGGGCTGGAGCTCCGATTCCGAAATCGATCGCTACACGGTCTGGCCCGCGCAAGCCACCTGCTATACTTTGGGGAAGCTGAAGATCATGGAGCTGCGGGAGAAAGCTAAAGACGAGCTGGGACCCAAATTCGACTTAAAGGATTTTCACATGGTGGTGCTCGAAAATGGTAGTCTACCTTTGGATTTATTGGAAGAGATAGTTGACGACTACATTATTAGTGGATTGTAACAAAAGCTCAGGGTGGATGTAGTTGCTCAATTTATTGAGCGAATGTAGGTGCTCAATTTATTGAGCATTGTCGCCAGTAGGCCTGATCCTTCGATAAGCTCAGGATGGTGAGCCTGTCCCTTCGACTTCCCTCAGGGACAGTGAGCTTGTCGAACTGTCGAACCATGAATCAGGCAACTGCAATAGAGAAAAAATTTATGTTACATACCACTGGGAACAAATAATAACACCTTCTCGCTTTTTTAAAGGCGGGAGGGATAGGTTTAAAATCTCTGCTACGGGCAGGGAGGAGGATTAAAAAATGAGTTTGATCTGGAATGACCTTGACGATCATGAGAGTGAAAGGGAGCGGCTGCTGAGTATGCTTAACTCTTCCGGTAGGGGTGATGAGAATCCCGCCTCGGAGCTGAAAGACGAATTGCACGACCTTTGGGATCAAAGCTATTGGAAACAAAGACAGTGGTCCCAGGTTTCTCCTTTTCTCACCCATGCTTCTGCCGAGTAAGCGAATTTGAGAAAAACCCGGCTAATTCACGCGTAGAATTTTCTCTCCATTTATCAGGAGGTTGCCACGTAAAAGGGGAGGATTGGATAAACCCTGTAAATCTAAAGCCTTGCACTCCCGGCAAGGAACCGATCTTACTTTTCTTTGAATGGAATTATCAGCTTGAATTTTCCGGTTTTGGGATCATGGGCAATTTCTTTAACCACCTCCACCTCAAAACCAACCGCATTTTCTAATCCTTTGCCTTCTAGAATCGCTCTCATCCTTTGTCGAATGGCTGGCAGAACGTTTTCCTTGTTTCCATGAATTATTGCTTTCATCAGCAATTTGTTCTTCTGGGTTTGGATGATCTGCAATTTTTCCAGACCGGGAACGAAAAATTCAACTATCACTATGGGATGAACATATTCTTTCTCCCCATTAGGTTTTTCAAACCAAAGGAAATCCTCCTGCCGTCCGGCAATATTCTTGATGACAGAAAAAGGGGATCCGCATTCACACAGCTTCTCGTCCAAAGTGATCTCATCCATCAGCTGATAACGAATGAGGGGCTGGGTGTAATTATAAAGATTGGTCAAAAGAACTTTTCCCGGCTCTCCCGGATTAACCTGCATGAAATTTCCATCCACAATTTCGAAACAATGCCAATCATCAAAAAGATGAAAGCTTCTGTTCATGTCGCATTCAGCCGCCATTCCCACCGATTCCGAAGCGGCAAAGAAATTAACCGGTTCGATCCCAAAAGCTCTCTTTATCGTCTCTCTCATTTGAGAAGTAAGAGGGTCTGCCGAGCAGACGATCCTTTGGGGTTTAATGTTGATATTCCCCTTGATCTGTTCCCCCGCCAAAAGATACACTCCCGAGGAATAACCACTCAAAACCACGGGTTGAAATCGGTTTACCTGGCTGCAGATTCCTTGGAGTGGGCTGTTGATCGATAAAAGCAGTAAATCGAATAAAAACCGTGGTGTCGACTGAGCAATACTTATTCCGGCGTAGTGTCCGTCGATGGCTCCGATATAAGCCAGTTTCGTTTTCTTGAGGAAATTGATTTTGGTTCTGCTAACCCTGGTAACGACCATGGCTCTATGCCAATCCCAATCATCCTCCCCATAGACAAAAAGCCCCAAAGTCCCGGTGGAACCGGAAGTATGAATGACCCGATATGAGTCTTTGTATTTTTTTCCCCTATTGGATGGAACACCGATAAACTTCTCCAAATCCTCTCTTCTTATCAACGGATCGCAAACCAGATCATCAAAATGCTCCATCATTATTTTCTTGTCAATGGGCGGCAAATCCTGCAATCCGATTTTGTCAACTTTATCCGTTGTTATTCCGTGTTCTTGATAGTATCGTTGATAAAACCTCGATTTTGCCAAGACATGTCTCAGTAATTTCTGGAGTCGTTTTTGTTGCAGAAGTCTGATTTGTTCAGCACTTAATTTTTCTGCTTTTTTAACTGAATTGATTTTTCTCAACAAATTGAATATCGACATATCTTATCCTATGTTTTGCTTTGTCACAGAACCTGCCAATGTTCTGACCTGCCTCGGCTCAATAAATAAACTCTGTAGGGACAATCCTCAGTTTGTCCGAGAGGATGGGCATCTTGCCCAGCCTACTGGGTTTTATACGATTCCTAATATGCAAAATTACGGTATCGTGGTGGGGTCCCAGCTGGTGCGCATGTTCTGATTGAACGAATCGAGCAGTTTCATGTCCTCTGGTGAAATTTCGAAATCAAAAACTTCTGCGTTTTCCAAAATCCTCTCTCTGTGGGACGACTTGGGTATGACCACCACTTCTTTTTGTAAAACCCATCTAATCAGAATCTGCGCTGGAGTTTTGGAATATCCCTTGGCAATAGCTTCAAGTTTCGGATCATTTAACTTATGCCCTTTGGTCAGGGGACTGTAAGCTTCCAATTGAATCTTATGAGAGCGACAGAATTCCAAAAGGTCTTTAAGATACAGATACGGACTGAACTCCACCTGATTGACTGCGGGGACTGTCTTGGAATTGGCTAATAGATCCTCTAAATGCCGGATCATGTAATTGCTGACTCCTATCGCCCGGCATTTTCCCTTTTCCAAAAGAGTCTCCATCGCCTTCCAGGTTTCGTTGCGGAGCCCCTGCACTGGCCAGTGGATTAAATAGAGATCGACGTAAGGTAGATCCAATTTCTCCAAGCTATCTTCGCAGGCATTCAGAGCTTTCTGGTAGCCGTGTTCAGAGTTCCACAATTTGGTGGTGATGAAAACCTCTTCCCGCGGTATGCCGCTTTTCTTTAGCGCAATTCCCACGTCCTCTTCGTTTCCGTACATCTGGGCAGTATCGATGAGCCGGTAGCCTGCTTCCAGGGCAGTAAGAACGGCTTGCTGCGTCTCCTTACCACTCCTCATCTGAAAAGTACCCAACCCAAACAGAGGCATCTCCACCCCATTGTTGAGTTTCACTTTGGTATCGATTTTGATTTGTTTTGGGATCATAGTTTATCCTCTCAGTGGGGGGCGAATGGACGCGCCTATATTGGCATACATTCTACTTGCTTTGTAACCTGTTCGTGATTAAACTCCAAAGTTACGCTCAATGGGATGAACAAGATTTCTGGTCTAATCACTTGTTGCTGTCCCCGTGCTTCCAAGGTATACTTCGGTATCAAAAAATAAGAATAATGCCAAGCCAATATTATTGCTTTCGAATGTTGTCAAATAAGTATAGGTGAAGACCCCCGGTTCCACATCTACCCACTTAGGTTGTATACCTTGTTTTGCAAGTTCCAACACAAACGGGACTACGGATTGTTCTGGCGGATTTAGTCTATCTACTTGGACCTTAACAGCAGGAGATAGTGGATGCTTGAATTTATGATAGAATAAACCCCTTGTCCATCTATCAATTTGCCGCTCGACCAGATCACATTCCAATTTTATTGCCCGAGCGGGTATTAAGGACTTTGAAACACGATCTTCTATCCAAGCAGTGGTTAATGCTCCTCTCAATTTTCTTTTGATTCCTGGATTCTTGTGAAGCGACGGTCTGACGATTTCTCGGTATGCTCTTTTACCCTCAATCGATCTCCAACTAGCCATTATAATTTTATCTCTGAAAAGCTCATCATCTTTATCAAATTGTTGATTGCATTTTAGGTGTGCAGGTACGGTGATTAACTGTCCGCTTGGATTCTTTGGAAAAATACCTCGTGGTGGTATATGCTCGCGTGTATCAGCTCCTGGCATTCCACAAAGATAACATAGCCTTATGGTTCTACTGAATTGTTTCACCATTCCATCGCCCTCACGAGTTCGATAAATCAAACCCTAACTAATTCGCTATATTAAATCCTGTACCAATTTCATCAATGCATTAACCAAATCCTGCTCCTTCACCCTCCCAATCTCTTTTCCTTTCAGGAACAAAAGCCCATATCCTTTCCCTCCCGCAATCCCCAAATCCGCATCTCTTGCCTCACCGGGACCATTCACCACACAGCCCATGACCGCTATCTTGAGCGGAGCATGAATATTCTTGAGTTTGGATTCCACTTTTTGGGTCAAGGAGATCAAATCTATCTCACATCTTCCGCAGGTGGGACAAGAGATGATGGTGGGTCCGTGTTCCCGCAAGTTCAGAGACTTCAAAATCTCATATCCAACTTTAACCTCTTCCACCGGATCGCCGGTAAGAGAAACCCGGATAGTATCACCGATGCCTTCCGCTAACAACAAACCTATTCCCAAAGCCGATCTCACAGAACCCAAGAGGGGCAATCCCGCTTCGGTTATCCCCAAATGTAAAGGATAATTTGTCTTTTTAGAAATAAGTCGATAAGCTTCCACTGTTGTGGGAACGTCGAATGCTTTCAACGAAATCACAATATCTCTAAAATTCAAACCCTCCAAAATCCTTACCTGCCTTAAAGCCGCTTCCACCAAAGCAGAAGGAGTCGGTTTTTTATACTTAACCAAAAGATCGCGCGGAAGCGAACCCGCATTCACCCCCACCCGGATGGGAATTTTCCTCATCTTAGCCGCTTTCACGATCTCTTTCACCTTCCATTCCGCACCGATATTTCCGGGATTGATCCGCAGCTTGTCCACCCCTGCATCTATCGCCTTCAGCGCCAATTTGTAATCGAAATGAATATCTGCGACCAACGGAATTTTTATTTTCTTCTTGATCCTGGGCAGTGCCAAAGCCGCTTCCATATCCGGCA
>Ga0256868_10000102_pt1 | contig 49065 bp, 52 predicted proteins | sample RVTome_13_FD_187341 | JGI IMG/M metagenome (GOLD analysis project Ga0256868, IMG submission 187341) | Soil microbial communities from uranium-contaminated site in the Upper Colorado River Basin, Wyoming, United States - RVT92D227 HiSeq ...
CATTTTGAAGCTGAGAACCACGTTCAAATGGGGAACCGCACGCATACAACAAGGACTATGTAATCTGCCTGGCTTCATCAAGGATTCTGTGCGCTGCATTCAAGGAGTAGAGCTTTCCAGAGAAACCGTAAACAACGTTCTCGCAAGGAACAACCAAAACGGGTACCAACACGAGTTTAAGCGCTGGAAGTTCTTTCGGGCTAAATGTCCTGATGAGCTTTGGCAGATTGACTTCAAAGGACCGTTCACTGTTGGGGGCAAGAGGTACTGGTTTCTGGTGTGCATCGACGACTATAGCAGGTTCATCGTTTGCGCTGAACAGTTTGACCGTGAGTTGACGACGGCTCAAACAGTGGCTGTTTTGGAGAAGCAAAAGAGGCTTCCCAAGGCCATTCTTTCTGATCATGGCAGCCAATTCAAAGAGCAATGGAAAAACTGGTGCAATATGCACGGTGTTGAGGCTCATTTTGCTCATCCTTCTTACCCGCAGGATAAGGGCAAGGTGGAAAGGTGCATCCAGAACCTGAACCGCGAGTTTGTTAATCATCTGCGGAAGTTCCCCCAGTGGCTAAAGGGCAAACTGCTAGAATACAAAGAATGGTTCAATCACTCACGCTTTCATAGAGGCGTAAAGGCATTTCCAATCGACCTCTACGAGTGTAACGTTAGAAACTTGACATGACATTGCCACAAGATTTTTATTATAGTATTTTTATGATAACATCATAGTAAATTAGATATATAGCAGGTTGACTATAATGTGAATAGAGGCGAACAATAATGGACACACCTACACTTCGAGTCCTAGATACATTATCCTCTAATATAGGCGACTCTGTATCAATTAATCAACTAACTGAAAGAATCAGGAAAAACTACGGCACTGCATACTACGCAAACATCTACCAGAAACTGCAGAAACTAAAGAAAGAAGGATTACTCAGCCTAGACCTAATCGGAAGATCCACCAATGTCAAACTAAACTTTCAAAACTACCTGCTAATCGATACATTAGCAGAAATGGAAATAGAAAAAAAGAAGAACTTCCTCACGAAGAGAAACGAGCAATTGTTATTCCTCACCGAAATCGACAAGCTCCTCAACGACACATGCACAATAAGATCAATCAGTTCCATAAATCCAACAAAAAACATCAAACTCAACAAAACTGAGTTACTCTTTCTCCTCCGAAAAACACCCGAATATCATAACGAGACGCTTCAGCTTTACAAAGAAATGCTAAAACTCCAAAACAAGTACAACCTAAAAATAAACAGTCTTATCATAGACAGCGATGATTTCTACGATCTATTAACATCAGACGAAATTAATCCTCTAAGAGAAGCTCTAAGCGAAAAGACCACCTTTTTCTGCCCCCAAGCTTTCTGGAGCGAAATCAAACAAGTCGCAGAAAAAACAGAAATCAAAACAATTAGCACAGAAACAAAACCAGCAAGCATCTCCGATTTAGACCTAACCTACAATCTCAACAGATTCGGATACAAAGAATTTGGTCTCCAGATAGCGAAAGGAAGGAAATTTTGCATCGAATACATAACAACGGCAATACTGCTCCAAGAAGACGCGAGACTAATAGAAGCCATACCAATAATCCTTGCAAAAAACAAGTTCAAAAGCAACATGTTAGCATTCCTAAGCCAAAAATTTGAAACATCTGGAAAACTATTGGGCTTGCTGAAAATCTTGCGCACCATCAAACCAACACGAGAAACCACTGACACAATAGACTTTTTAGAAACATTCAACGAAAAGGAAATACCTGCCGACGAAGAGAGCATTCTACAAAAGATGAGGCTATACAATGCCCTGTGACAAAAGCTTGGCAGGGCATTGACAAGCAGTTTATAAATGGGCTGTCAACGGGAATCTGACAGAGATGCTGATCACTGCTGAAAATTTAATGCAGTGCCCCAGTTTATGGATAACTGCGTTAAATATTTGCCAAAACTTGCACTACCTTTGTTATGTGGCAAGACACTGAGGGAGAATTAAGCATTTTCGACCCGTTATCTGGTAACAGCTTCCAGAAATAATTTATAAGTAGCCATCCAGATGAATAAACTTGGATGAAGGTATCTTAAGATCGCATGCCCAGCGGGTAACGCGGTCTCCAGAGGAGGCAACGTCCGCGCCACAAGATCAACGGCATGCAACACCCGATCGACTTTTTTTGCATCCCCATTTATGACCTTAATCTTCAGTGTGCCGTTTTGGTGAACCTGTATTTTGTTTATTCTTGCTGAAGAGTCTGATTTCATCTGTCGCGATTTCCAAAGCTTCTTGGGATATACTAATGTCACCGAACAAAAGCTTCAGTGGTGTGTCTACCTTTTGCAGTCTGGGAAAACTTTCTTTTGGCACCTTCTTGCCGAGTAAAATACCTGCTAGCATAAGAAAGTCCTTGTCTTGTACATCAAGCTCATTGAGAAATGAATATTTGGATATTACGTTCTTTGCGGCTTTCGTCAAATCAAATTTGACTGTTGGCTTTATGAAAGCGGATACATCGTCTGTGTAGTTTCCACTTTCGTATCTTTTGGTGAGGTTTTTGTAATGAACCTTCGGATTAAAGACCTTGCGGGACCTGTAGAAGTAGTACAGAAACATCTTTCTTGTTACCGCTGGATCAGGCTTGAGCTGAGAAATGAAATAGAGATCGTAAATATCTCTGCCCTTGAATCGCTCAAGCAGAGCCCTGAGTTTCGTCGCCGTGAGCTCTTCTAAAGTGTACGTAATCACGTCAGCTAACCCGTCAGGCGTTTTAACCTGTTTCCTAACTGGTGAAACTATGGGAAAGCGTTCAACGTGGGAAATCTCTATTTTGAAACTTCGAACGGGCCCTGCCACGGTTTTGTATCTGGCTTTGATTCTTGTCTGCTCATATCTGCGCTCTGAATGAATGACGTAAGAATCGTCCTGTTTCTTTAGAAGTGCCACGATTCGCTCTCGGACATCACGTCTTTCTTTCAAAACTTCCTCTTTGGGACCCACATGGTTAAAATCCAGGTCAACAGAAAGGCGGGATGTTTCACCAAGATATAGCTTGTTTATTGCAGTACCGCCTTTCATGCAAAGCCGCTTTGACAAGAAATCGTCACGATAAAATGCTTCAAGACTCTTTACAAGACGATAATCCAACTCTGCAAACAACAGATCTGAAATACCCTGCTCATCTGCCCAAACCCTCAGATCACGTTCGGTTAACCTAAGCATCCTGCTCAACTCCTTCCCACCCTGCTAGACCTCCAGATAACCTGCATTATTGAGTATCTTCCACTTTTTGGAAATTTCCCCTTTCCTTAAGGCTTTGACATCAAGAGGATAAATCTTAGAGCCGGTCAAATGCTGCAAATTATCAAGAATTTCTGGTTCAACTCGTATTTTCTTTTCTTCTTCAAGGTATTCTATTATGAAACCAAGTCTCTGGGCAACAGCACGACTTCTGAACCTTTTAACATAGGAAACCAACCTCTGCCAATTCACCCGTCCAGTTCCAAAGGCATTTGAAAAAGTCCTAACTACTTCCGGAATACCGCCACAGAGCTCAGGCCTGTCCACGCAATCGACAACGGTTTTTTCCAGATCCGACACCTTCAAAATTACGTTCAAATACTTAGTTTCTTCATATCCAAAGAACCTTGACCTTTTCAAATTTACAAAACTCACGGAGATATTCCCAATTGCTATCGGTCGCATCTGCTGCAACACGGCAACGGTAGTTTTGAAAGACATCTGTTCGGTTAACCCATGAACGTGAGCAGCGCTATGATAGGCTACGTAATACTCGGTTTCTTTTAGCAGCTCGCTCACAAAAACCAAAGAATCGGCAACGTAGTTTTTTCTGCCGTACATAACATCAGCCGGAATCGGCACATATTTTCCTCTACCAACCCGTTGAGCGGCACCATGCCTTGCAAGCTTCGACAGAATGTTTTTGGCCCACGCTGGAGAAACATCGAGCACTGAAGTGAGGTCTTCAACCCTCGCGATGATAGACCCACGTTTTAAAAGAGCAAAATACGCCTTTTGCTCGACTGGGCTCAGCTTCAACTGGTCAGCCTTCCCAACATCATAACCTGCCAAGTTCGCGGGCACCCCAAGATTCAGGAAGGTCCAGACATCAACCCCAATCTTTTTCAAAATATCCTTTATTGCTGCATCCACATCTTTACAAACTAGTATTATCTTTGCCTTGGGAGCGACCTCTGCCAAGCTTGCCTTGAACTCCACAATCTGACCTATACTTAGTCTATTACATTCAGAACTCTTAATTTCAATAAAATAGTCAACACCCTTCGAATCCTTTGCATGTATGTCAAAACCTCGATCTGCAACCTGTTCATGACGACTAACCAGTCTTAAATCCGGGGAAAAACGAGACAAATTGTCAGCTATGTAATCTTCAAGTGCTATGCCTTTCATACGCGAAGCGACCATAATCACTGCCTTCTGTATGCATAATGCACTATATACTTAGTGCAATACGCATATTAAAGTCTTAACTCCCAAAACCACCCCGTAACCAAGAAAACTGCCAAACAAACGGAATACCAGTTAGAAAAATCTAAAAAACGAATCGCTGAAAAAAGATGCAACCGCAGCCATCATGATCTAACATTTTATGACAGCTTCTTGTGCCCAGAGTTGTAAACAATTGTTTTACTGTGTTGTTCCTCTATCAGAAGAGTATTCGCTGACACGTTCAGCTAGAAAGTAAAATCTTGGGACGGTGCGCTGAGGGTTAGCCATAATTTTTCCTTTACGCCTCAGACGCAATACGATTCTGCGAAATGCATCATGCCTTAGCTCCAAAAAGTCTCTATAGCTAAATTCCCGAGTTAGATCTCGTGCTTTGTTGAGAACATAAGCCTCAAAAAGAGCACTGCTGATTGTTTTCTGAAACTCCCTTCGTACACAACTCAGGTCGTATGGCTCTCGACGAGGCTTTGACACTTGATACTGAAAAACATTATTCTGCTGAATATTGACAACCTGCTGCCCGTTGCGAACTTGGGCTGCGCCTTCAATGCCTTTCATAAAAGAATCAGTCAAGCTGAGAGTTAGATGGCACACGTCTTGACCATTGTCTTTAGCCCACTGAACATAAGCCTTCCAACGTTGATACTGCTGCAAACTAGGCGCACGAAAATTACAAATAAGATTCTTAGGCTGAACAATTGAAACCGCTTCTCCCTCACCCAAACTCTAAACTCAGCCTCCGCCGCTCCCAAAAAATAGAAAAAAGAGGGAAATGTTCTATTTTCCCGAGGTCAAACTCGTACAGAATCATGTCTGAGCCCTAGTTTCTCCCGGGCTACCATTGCCCACCTGTGAAGTCACAAGCTTTTGAGTAAAGTTTGAATAGGCGGCGGTGGAGGAGGCGGTGGCGGCAAAAATTCGCCTTCCATTGCCTCAGCCTTTTTCTTGGCTCTATACCTGCGGAACGCAAGTATGCCTAGCACCATAAAACAGGCGCCTACAATAATTAGTGGAATCTGAATGTCGTTGTACTGCAGTTTTCTCTGTGGATATTGCTGATAGCTAAAATAAATGATTGCGCCTGAAATCACAAGCGCCAGCCCCAAGGCTAACAGCACGAACGCAAGGTATTCCCAGTGGTTTGAGCGCACTTGCTATGCCTCCATCATAAAATAAACAGCACCAGCATGTAAAGCGTGAACGCTGAGATGAACAGACCAAGCCATAAGAACTTGCTCCAGTCGTAGATGTCCTTGCCGTTCATCGGCGGTATTGGAATGCTGTCAAAGAGAGCCATCGTCAAGCACATTACAATTCCAATGTTACCAATAGCCGTGTATCCGCTGATGAATAGGGTGTAAAAAACCATGGTAAACGCAAGCGGGATTAGAACTTGGGCAGCCGCCGCTAAACCCTGAGACTTCTTCGTGAATTTAGGCGCATTATACGTAAGCCTGCCTGGCCAAGAGAAAGGCACTTTGAACAAGAAGCTTGACAACAAGAACATGGCTAAACCGAAGTACCAGAGTCTATACTCAGTCCACACGCCTTTGGCTCTTGCGATTACGGATGTTCCGTATTTTCTTGTGATTTCGAGAATCATGCTTGTGGCCAAAACCGTCGGGATCATCGTAAAGATGTCTTCAAGAGCAGCAGCCTTCACGTAAGCGAAAGCAAGCACAAGAACTGACAAGGCGATAGAGTAGGACGCCACCTCAAGCTTTGTAACTGCAAAGGATGAACGCGCATACGGACTAATAATCAGCTTGCGTTTTGAACTTAGGAAATTATGAAGCCACTTCTTCAAAATTTCTGGAAGTATCTCACTAATTTTTCGCGCAACCACTTGGTTTGGAAACGTTTCAGGATTAGCAACTGCGGAAGCCAACGCCGAAACTACACTCGTGATGCCCACCGTGAAAACGCCTGCCACCAAGGCTCCAAGAGCATCAGGCGTCCAAACCTCTTTTACTCCAATAACTGCTTGAAGCTTCTGGCCAATGGTGCTGGCGAATTCATCGGCATCTGCAACCTGACGGACCCACCCTGCCTTGGTGAATGGCGGAGCAAAGATCCCCGGTTGAGGGCGAACCACATTATCCTTAAACCATTGCATGTCAGTATCTGAAACACTGATTCCTTCTATGTCCAACTCGTCAAGCCCCTGATTTGCCGTGCTGTTAACGACTGCGATGACATCATCATAAGCGTCCACATGTCCGTTACCGTCTAAGTCACTTGTAGCGTTTTTGTTGCGAACATTGGGCATTCCGTCTGTGGCCAAGTTTACAACGTGCTTTGCGGCACTCTGATAGTTTACGCTGCTTCTGAGCTCTCTCCATGCAAGATAAAGGCCGTCAGCCATGGCTGTGCCTCCGTTGATTTTGGAAATCTCAAGGATGTTGCGTGCCACTTCAGCATAATTCGCGCTGTCTATGATTATGGGCGATACATCGGTTCTTGCGCGTGCGCCAAACTGAACAATCGTAAGCTCAACTGAACCGTCGTGGGGCACGGTTTCATTCACGCCTTTAGCTACTGCATTAACAATAGTTGCCCATTCAACACTGCCTATAGTGCCAGACCCATCAATCACCATGCACAACTGGACTTTGACGGAGGATGCGGCTGCGCATGGCGGCGCAAGTGTTGCTGCGAACGCAAAAACAAATGTAAGCAAACAGAGTAAGAGAATTGCTTTAGGTTTCGAGGTTTTTCCATTCATCCCTGTTGCTTCCTTTTAGCCGTTTCTGCTTAGTCTGAATCTCAACAGGTCTATGCCCATTTTTGCGGCGTCCTGGAATGGCTTAATCACTGATTCGCTTCTTTTTTTGGTTTCCGACCATTCCACCTCGACTTCCACTACCGGGAAACCCTGTCTTTTGCATTGCAGAATCACCTCGGTGTCGAGAAAGAACCCATCTGATTTGACGTTATCACATACAACTTCTACAACTTCACGGCTCATAGCTTTGAAACCGCACTGGTGATCGTGTATGCCGTCGAGAAACAGTATTCTCGCAAACAGGTTGTAGGTTAAGCTGAAGACGGTTCTGGCGAAAGGTCTCTGCACTCTGGAGCCTTTAACGTGTCGTGAACCGATTGCTAAGCCGCGTTGCTGTTTAGCGATTTGCACAATATGCGGCAGGGCGTTGAGGTTTGCAGATAGGTCAACATCCATGAAAACGATGATGTCGCCTCTGGCTGAGCAGAGCGCGTTTTTGATGGCTTTGCCTTTGCCTAAACGAACTGGCGAATGCAGAAAACTCAAGTGTGAATTGCTTTCCGACAGGCTGGCCGCGATGCAGTGTGTGCCGTCTGTGCTTCCGTCTTCAGCAATGATAATCTCATAAGAGCTTGAAAAGGAACTAACCGCCCGCTCAACTTCTCTCACGCATTTTTCGAGTCGCAAAGCTTCATTGTATGCTGGCAACACGATTGAAATTTCTTTTTCAGGCAGTGCCGCTTTCAAGCGTTCATCCGTTCCTTTTTAAAGACCAAATGCTGCTTAATCAATAAATGGTTTTTTGAAGTTTCAGCAGAAGCCTCAGGTGGAATGAGTTCGTCGTGTCTCTGCGAAAAATAAATCCTTTTTTAGAAGTTCCCCGCTACTTCTATTCTCTAGGAAAGAGACTTGAGATGTCAAAGCGCCAACCAGTTCAAGTCAAGCGTTGTTGCCGTTTAGGAGCGCGTGTAATTTGAATTTGCGTTTGTGGCTTAAGAGTGGGTTCACCAAATGGCGTTTGCTGCTGCTTGTTTTCATGGTAATCTATGCTTGTGTGTTGTTGTTTAATTTGGGGTACATGTCGATTCAGTGGGATGAAATTCCTCATTTATACGGCGGGTTGCTTTTAACTCGTGGGCAGTCACAGCAGTACGTGGCAACTTACGGTTATTATCCGCCTGTGTATGATTTGTTGACTGCAGTTTTCTTCAACGTGTTCGGTGTAAGTGCTGCTCCTGGAAGACTTGTAGCGGTGATGTTTTCTCTTCTTTCAGTATGGATTGTGTTTGAGTTTGCTAATCGAACTTATGGTCCTAAAATCGCGTTGGTTGCGAGCATTCTGCTTGGTGTGATGCCGGGGTTCTTTTGGGTTTCAAGAATAAACATGCTTGAAACTATGTTGGTTTTCTTTTTCTCTCTTACCTTGCTCTTTTTTTTCTCTTGGGTACGTTTCAACCAGAATAAGACGTTACTCTTGTGCGGCTTGGCGTTGGGTGTGGGTTTTCTTGCTAAGTATCAGGTTTTGGTTGCGGGTCTCGTTATGATAGGGGCAATCTTGGTGTTGTGCAGGAAAAAGCTGCGGTTGCGGTTCTCCAAGTTTCTTGTGTTGCCACTAATAGCGATTTTGGTTGTTGTACCGTGGCTTTTAGTTCTCTACCAGACTAACGGTTTAACAAAATTTAGTGACTTGCTTTACGTGGTTCAGGAGGGCGGTCAAGACAGGGCAGAGTACAGCCAAAGGTTCCCTATGCCCATATTCTACCTTGTAGAGATGACGTGGCCTTACAACGATTACCCGCATCCTATCTCGCTGCCCCTTTACATTTTAGGCTTAGCTGGCTTAGCTTTATTCGCTTATAGGCGAAGAACTGAGGACAAGTTTTTCCTCGTATGGTTCATTGTAGTGTACGTTTTTTTCACTCTGATTCCTAACAGGCAGTGGCGCTACGTGATTCCACTTTTTCCAGTTTTGGCAATTTCAGCGGCGAGCTTCATCTTTTTCGTATACGGCAAAATAGGCGCAGTTTGGAAGTCGGGGCAAGTGAAACTCGACAACCGCCGCGTTAGGCAGATTGCAGCGGCGCTTTTCATTGCGCTCGTAACCTCTGCAATCTTTTACAGCAGCTATGAAGCGTACTACATGACTGCCCAAGACCAAATTCACGTACCAGTAGAGGAAGTAACGCGTTATGCTGTTAGTAATATGACCCAGGACGAGTCGATGGTGGTTTTGTACGCGTTTAACATGTTCAGCCAAGACATGTTTCGGTTCTATTTGCCTGCGAACATGTCTAAGGATCAAGTGTGGCAGTATCCTGAGTTGCCTGTTGATTCGTTCGCACCCAACTTTAACATAACGGAATTTATTGACCTTTGTGAGCAACACCGTGTGAAGTGGGTGATTCTTTACGAGCATGGACCTGACGCGCCTTTCTTAAATGCGACTTTAACTATGGGGGATGTCATGACCCTGCTCAGTGAGTCAGGCAGATTTGGTAAAATAGCTGATGAGCCTTGGCGGGGGTTTGGCACTTGGCCTTATAGAATTTTCATATTTGGCTTCTTGCACAACTAAACGTGTTAGGCTTTAGCGAATTTCTAGAAATTCAAAGCCTGTTTCTTTGTCTTTAGTTCTGTGTGCAGCGGCTCCAGTCAGCTCCAGCATGACTACTTCGCCTATGCGCCACACGTCAACGCCCATGCGCACGCAGCCTGTGACCGTGTTCGTTTTTCTTCCGAAGCTTGCGTGCATGTGCAGCTTCGGTTTTCCTTCCTCGTCAGCGAATATTGTGCCTACGCCGCAGACTTCGTGTACTCCGTTGAGAAGCGTGACCATGGGTTCTGGCGGTAGCGCTTTGCCGTCTTTTGGTCCTACGACGACGTGGCTCTTTTCTTTGGCGCCGCCTACAAAGAAGCAGAGCGCTGTGGCGACTTTATGCTGAGCGGCGAACTGTTCAAGGACTTCTGGCAAGCGGTCGCCGTCATGCAATCTTAGTACGAAAATTCTTCCGAGTTTTGCTTCAGTAAACTGCATTGTTTAACCTCTTTTGTTGAGTAACCTAGAAGGAGAACGGTTGCGGTATAAAAGTTATTTCGATGCTTAAACTCTTTTGAGGTAGAGGGGTTTGTCTGCGTTTTTTTTCCTTTTTTCCAGAGACGAAGCTGAAGCTTTGCTGTCTATTACAGCGACAGCATTTTGCAACGGCATTTCAGTGCAGGTGCCAAGTTTTGCCTTCGCTTTGCGATTCATTTTTATCCTCTCTTTTGTTCTCGCGGGGAGCAAAGTAAATGTCGTAATACTTAATAAACTTTTTCAAACACGCAATAGCGCAAAGCTTCTAGCGTGAGAAGCGGTCGTTTTTCCACACGTCAGCCGTGTCGCTGTAGCCGCGTTTCTCCCAGTAACCCAGTTCCTTCTTGCTGGTGAAGCGCACACGCGTGACCCACAGAGCGCTTTTGTAAGCGTATTTGCTGGGCACAACCAGCCGCAACGGAAAGCCTAAGCCTTCCTCCAGCGCTTTCCCATCCAACCTGTAAGCCAACAACACGTTGTCTTCTGCAAGTTCAGTGAGCGTCAATGAAGTTGTGTAGCCATCTGCACACTCGAACGTGGCGAACTCCGCTGTTTCCAGTGGCTTAGCTAAACGCGTTATTTCGCTGAACTTGGCGCCTTCCCACTTGCAGTTGAGCACGCTCCAGCCTTCAACACAGTGGAAATCGCTTACTGACGCGGTTTTGGGCAGTTTTAGAATGTCAGTCCAGCTGAGCTTCACGGGATTTGCCACTTCACCGTCGATAGTTAACGTGTAAGTTTTCAAGTCAAGCTTCGGATTTGAACGTGCGATGCCTGGGTGGTCTATTCCCCACCGTAGAATCCGCTTTATAGGCGTTTGACTTGGCGGCAGCTTTTTCGCTTTTTGATTTTCAGATGACAAGCAAAACCCATGTAGAAACTTGCTGGACGGGGAAAATAAAGTTTTCTGGACTGTAACTATGTGGCGGGAAAAAGAAAAGGAGGGTGATAGGTTGCTTGGAACGGTGATGTTGCTATGTGGTTTGGACTTTGACCTTAACGGTTTGTTCTCTCTTGAACACGTAGCTGGTGAGTATCCAGTATACTACGTAGATTATGACGCCGTAGATTACTCAGTTGAAGACGCCGATTGCCAAGGATGTAACTGATATACCGCCCACAGGGTAGTTTGACTCTGTGCCTACAATTGCGTCGTAGATTTGCCTTCCAGGAGGAAACCTGGATACCCTAAAGTTATGACTAGAAACAGCAAGAAGACGGCTAGGAAAACGATTGCGCCTTTCAAGTTGTTCCCTCTACGTAGGAATGATGGCTGTGAGTTTATGAAATTTGTCAAATCATTAATAACTCAAACACAGATTCCAACTCGGAAAACCGCGTGCTCTCCACTCATATTTGGAGCCTAATAGCAGTTCTATGCAGAAACCTATAGAGGGTCTATCCACAGCTCTACCTGCACAATACTAGATTATACTAGCGTGATGCGCGTAGCTTGTTTGAAAAAGGCTCGCAGGTAGAAAACTGGGAAAGAGAGACGGAAAAGGATTGTTGCTGCTTATTCTGCTTCGTAGAATTCGTCTGCTTTCGGCGGAATCGGTGACAAGCCTCTGCGTTCCCTAATTGCCTTTATCGTTTCTGCTTGCATCTGCTCTGGCACTGGTGCCCAACGGCTAAACTGTGTAGCCCAGAAGGCTCTGCCCTGCGTGGAAGAGCGCAGTTCATCTGCAATTCCAAAGGATTCTGAAACAGGCATTTCAGCTTTAACAATAACCATGTCCTCGTCGTTCGTCATGTCTAAGATTTTGCCACGGCGCTTCTGCACTAAGCTTATGACTGGACTGACATAATCGTTCGGAACTTTGCATTCGAAGCTTATCAATGGCTCTAGAAGCTTCGGGTTACTCAGCAGGAAAGCACACCAAATCGGACGCCAAGTCATAGGCAATATCTGCGCTGGACCCCTATGCACTGGATCCTCATGCACCGTAATGTCTTCAAGGTTAATCTTCAACCCGTAAGCAGGCTCCTTCGCCAAAACACAAGTGTGCACTGCCTCGCGGAAACCCGATTTAACATGATCCAAAACTTCCTCCACGTACTGTCTTCCCTTGATCCTGTTCACAAGAATGTTGTTTTCCTCAATGGCTATGACGCTGCGCGCATCGTCTGTTGACCAGCCAAGTGCTCTAAGGTTCTTCTGCCGCTCCTCACGAGTCTGCATCTCAGTAACTTTATCCGCCTTAATCGCTTCAATAACTTCCTCAGGCAGCTTCTCCATCGTAATCCACAACTTGCTGTGCTTGTTAGGGCTTTTACCCATCACAGCCGAACCTTGATAGTCATGACTGATAGTTTCACGGTAAATAACAATAGGCTTGCTAAGCTTCACCTTCAAACCTGCTTCCTGCATGCGGTAAGCCGTAATCTCCAAGTGCAACTCACCCATACCGCTTAACAGGAACTCGCCGCTTTCCTTATCCATCTTAAAATGGACGTTCGGATCCTCAGTCGTCAGTTTATGCATTACCTTATCAAACAATGGCAAATCTTTAACATCCTCAGGCTCAACGGCAACCGTAACCACGGGGTCAGACACGTACCTCAAACCCTCAAACGAATGAGTCTCCACACCGTCTTCCGCGATGGTTTCGCCCACATGAAGTGCTGGCAACCCTGAAAGTGCAGCAATGTTTCCCGCTGGAATACGATCCACGATAACTCGGTCAGTAGCCATAGTCATGTAAACCTGTTGTACAGTGCCTTTCGTGCGCCTGGTTAAAAGCTGAACAAGTTTGCCTTTGGTAACTGAACCACTGAAAACCCGGCCAATAGCAACAACGCCGCTGTGCGGATCCACCTCAATAGTCGTTACACACATCAACAGCGGGCCATTCGGATCCACCTTTGCCATGGCCTTACCAGTAGCGCTCTCAGCGTCACCTGGCCAAATCTGAGGCTGCCTGTACGGCTGAGCCACTAACGGATTTGGCACGTGCTCACAGAACATGTCCAAAACCGGCTCATACAACGGCGCCTTCTTGCTTAACGCATCAACTTTCCGTCCGACATCCTCTGGAGCGCCAGTGTACGCGTCAATAATGTCCTTGAACGATATGTTTTTCATCTTCATATGTGGCACGTTCAAGCCCCACTTGTGAAGTGCTGAACCGAAAGCCACACGGCCATCTTCCACTTTAACTTGCCACTCCTTCTTGCGGTCCGCTGGCGCGTACTTTTCAATTAGCGTGTTTACACGCGCTATGATTTTCGCGAATTTACGTTGAATTTCATCGGGGGTTAATTTGATTTCCTTTATTAGCCTGTCAACCTTGTTGATGAACAAAATTGGTTTCACACGCTCTCGCAGGGCTTGCATCAGCACGGTTTCCGTTTGAGTCATTGGTCCCTCAACCGCGTCAACAACCACGAGAGCACCGTCCACGGCGCGGAGACTTCTGGTTACTGCTCCGCTGAAATCAATGTGTCCTGGTGTGTCGATGAGGTTGATGAGGTAGTCTTTGCCTCCGAGAGTGTGAGTTAAGCTGATGTTTGAGGCGAACACGGTCATCTGCCGCTTCTGCTCAAGATCCCATGAGTCAAGAAACAGTTTCTGACCTGCGGTTTGTTCGCTGATTATGCCTGCAGTAGCCAAGAGGCTGTCTGACAAGGTGGTTTTTCCATGGTCCACATGAGCGATTATGCTTGTGTTCCTGATAATTTCGGGAGTATTCATCAATTTGACGATTTCGTCAACTTGTTTATAACGAGCCATAACTAAACCTTCTCTAACCTACATAAATGGTATTTCACCAATCGAGTTTCAATGCAGTATTCTGTTTTAACGGATCGAAACATTTTCTATTTCTCTCTTAAAGAGATAAGCTACATGGAAATGAAAACTGTCGCCTATTAACTTTATGGCAGTCGTTTCTGGAATGTTTGATGGTACAAATTGGGTGTCGTCGCGGTTTTAATTATTCTCTGAAAACGTGTTCCATTACTTCCAGAGCGAATCGTGCAGAAACCGTGGCTGGTCCCCCTCCAAACTCGATTCCCACTTCAACAGCTTCCAAAACTTCCTGCTTGGAAGCTCCTACTGCAGCAGCCTGAGTGATGTGCCATTCCATGCAGGATTCGCAGTCAATTACGACCGAAATTCCGATGGCAATTAACTCTTTTTGCTTCTTGGTTAATGCGCCATCCGAATAGGTAGCTTCTTCCATTTGCAGGAACCGCTGGTAAACCTTCGACTTCAACGCTGACAGCTTAGAATTAGCAACTTTCCTTCTTCTCCTTATTTCTTCTATCTTATCCATCAACCAAGTCTCCTTATACCTGAATAGTTGGTTTCAACATGTATATTTAGCGTTATGGTTAAAATCAGTTTATGATTGAAACCATTTTTGTTTCCGATTAGTTTAAATTCAACCATGATACTTTAGCAAAAAACAGTTAGCTTGAGAAGGCAAATACTGTTTATAGAAAAAGACAGTGACAGTTGAGGATTCGGATGTGCTTTCAATCTGCCTCGATGCGAGAAAATAATTCGCTGCTTCGCGTTTTCTTAGCTTCAGCGCTGCTTCCGCCTAATTATGGTCGTGTTCCATAAAGCGCCTGTTTAACGAGGTTTAGCAAGGGATTTTTTTGGAAAAAGCTGCTTCCATGCATCTCAAAGAACTCTTCGACACTCTGCACGTGTCGCCTGAAGGATTAACCACTGAAGAGGCTAAACTGCGTCTCAAAAAGCATGGATACAACACGTTGGTTGAAAAGAAAGCTACGCCATTCTCGTACAAGTTCATAGTGCACTTCAAAGACTTGTTCGGCGTACTGCTGCTCTTCGCAAGCGTGTTGTCAGCGGTCGGCGGTATGTGGGAACTAAGCTTAATCATCCTCGGTGTTGTGTTAATCAACATTTTCTTTAGCCTGTTCCAAGAAGCACGCGCGGAAAAAGCCATGCAAACCTTGCGGCATTGGATGCCTGAATACGCTAAAGTCATCCGCAAAGGCGAACTCCAAAAAATCTTGGTTAGTGAAATTGTTCCAGGCGACATTATAGTCTTGGAAGAAGGCGATCGTGTTCCAGCAGATGCACGTTTGATTGAAGCCTTTGACTTGTGGACGAATAATGTGCCGTTGACTGGGGAATCGGAACCGCAGCCAAGAACCGCGGAACCCGCAAAAGTTGTTGAGAAAGCGTATCTGTATTCGCCTAACCTTGTTTTCATGAGCACCAGCGTTGCAAGAGGTCGAGGAAAAGCAGTTGTGTATGCTACTGGCATGGATACACAGTTTGGGAAAATAGCTAATTTGACTCAGGCAATACGGGAAGAGGATAGTCCGCTTCAAAAGGAGATTGCGTTAACAGCAAAATACGATTTTATTATTGCTGTTGTTGTCGGCTTCGTCTTTTTCGTGGCAAGCATGCTTTGGCTTCACTTGGACTTTTACAGCAGTATTCTTTTCATGATCGGCGTCATGGTTGCGTGCGTTCCAGAAGGACTGCAAGTTACGGTTTCAAGCGCTTTAGCGATTAATGTTCTGAAGATGGTGAAGCAGAACGTTCTTGTTAAGCGGTTGTCTGCGGTTCAAACTTTAGGCAGCGTCACGGTAATTTGCACTGACAAAACTGGCACGATTACCAAGGGCGAGATGACTGTGGAGAAATTGTGGGTTAAAGAGCGCACAGTGAACGTTTCAGGTTTAGGTTACAACCCCACAGGCGATTTCACTTTAAAGGGTAAGATGCTGAAGGTGTCGGAGACAGCCGCGGTTGAAAAGCTTCTTGAAATCGTTGCATTATGTAATGGCGCGAAGATTGAGCCACCTTCAGACAGGAATGCTGCGTGGGGCATGATTGGAGACCCAACTGATGGCGCGTTGCTTGTTGCCGCCCTAAAGTACGGCATCAACATTGAGAAGGTTCTTGATGAGACACCAATAGTTAACATTATTCCGTTTGATTTTAAGAGAAAAAGAATGACTACAGTTCACAAGCGCAATGGTAATTTCTTAGTTTACATGAAAGGAGCCCCTAGAGAAATTCTGTCTGACTGTGACAAAATACTAGTAGATGACAAAGTGGAAGACTTTTCGAGTGAGAACTTGGCAGTGGCAGAGGAAAGAATCCGCGAGTTCGCCGATGAAGGCTTACGCGTCATCGCGGTTGCCTACAGAGAACTGCCGAAGGATGAGTATTCGAAAACCGTAGCTGTTGAGAGAAACATGACGCTTGTGGGCTTAGCGGCTATGCGTGACCCTCCAAGGCTTGAGGTAAGAGATGCTGTCGCAAAAGCTAAGCAGGCTGGCGTGAAAACTGTGATAATCACTGGCGACTATGGTCCTACAGCACAGGCGGTTGCTCGTGAAGTAGGCATCGTAGATGCGGATTGCTGCAGCATTGTTCGTGGTGTTGACTTGGAGACGTTGAGTGACGCGGAGATTGTGGATGCGGTTAAAAGGGGCAACGTGATTTTCGCCCGCGTGTCTCCAGAGCAGAAGCTGCGCATTGTGAAGGTTCTCAAGGAAAGCGGTGAGATAGTTGCGGTTACCGGGGATGGCGCGAATGATGCGCCTTCTTTGAAGGAGGCAGATATCGGCGTGGCTATGGGTGTTTCTGGAACTGACGTTGCCCGGGAAGCAGCGGATATTGTTTTGCTGGATGACAGTTTTGAGTCTATCGTTAAAGCGGTGGAGTCAGGTCGCGCCATTTACGAGAACATTAGGAAGTTTATCGTGTATGTTTTCTCGCATAACTGGGCTGAGCTAATTCCCTACGTGCTTTACGCGTTGCTGGGTATTCCTTTGCCTTTGCTTGTGGTCCAGGTTTTAGCCATAGACCTTGCCATAGACGTTATTCCTTCATTAGCTTTGAGCCGTGAACCGCCTGAAGCGGGAATTATGCAGGAGCCACCGCGCAGCATTAGGGAACGCTTGTTCACTTCTCGCGTGTTTTTGCGTTCGCTCTACATCGGCGTGATTATAGCGGTTGGCGCAATGTACGGTTGTTTAAGCGCTTGGATGGCTGGTGGTTGGCAGTGGGGAATGGCATTGCCTGCTGATAGTGAAGTTTACATTAAAGGCGTAACTATGACTTTTGCGGGCATAGTTGTAGCTCAGGTGGGCAACGTTCTTGCGTGCAGGACAAGCAGAGTTTCCATTTTTAGGACGAAACTTTCAACTAACAAGTGGATTCTTGTCGGCATTGTGGCGCAGTTGGCTGTTTTGTCTTTTATGGTTTATGTTCCGTTGATGCAGAAGTTCTTCGGCACGACTGCGCTTGGCGTTGCAGACTGGGTGTTTCTGGCTTCGCTTGCCGTGATAGTGGTTTTGGCTGAGGAAATCCGCAAATTCTTCGCCCGAAGATTATCCAAAACGGCTTGAAAACTGATGCGCTCAGCACAAACTATGCCCCTTTGTCTGAGGTTAGGTTTGAAAAGTTTTTATTCGCAGTTCAATTATTCTACGGTTGATGTCTGGCAAAGAATTTTTCGTTGACCGTTATCGGCAGTTAGGCTGGGAATTTAAAAATGTTGAGCCGAGGCAGGCAATCCGAATAAACGTGTCAAACGCTAAGGGTAAAAACCTTGTAGAACGAATGCACGCTTTGGGTGTTCAGCTTGAGAAAATTCCTTTTCTGGAAACGGGCTACTGGGTTTGCCCCTCAAAAGTTTCCGTGGGCGCCACAGCAGAATACCTGCTCGGCTTATACTCAATCCAAGAGGCTGCAGCCCAAATCCCCGCCACGATATTCGCTGAACTTAAGCATAAGACGGTGTTAGATGCGTGTGCTGCGCCGGGCGGAAAAACTGTACAGTTGGCAGATTTGATGGACAACACTGGCGCCATAGTAGCCTTGGATGCCCAGAAAAGGCGTTTAGCTGCCTTGGCGAACCACTTGGAACGCTGCCACGTGAGCAACACAGTAGTTTACCATCTTGACGCGCGTCAAGCTTCGCGGTTAAACTTGAAGTTTGACAGGGTTCTCTTGGATGCACCGTGTTCTGGAAACTTCGCCGCTGACCATGCATGGTTTAAGCGTAGAACTTTGCAGGATGTTGAGCGAAACGCGCAGTTGCAGCGCGAGCTATTAACCGCGGCCGTGGCATGTCTCAGCGATTATGGCGAAATGGTTTATTCAACTTGTTCCTTGGAGCCTGAAGAAAACGAAGTGAACATGAACTGGGCTGTAAAACACTTGAACCTGCAGATTGAAGAGATAGATTGCCACGGTCAGAAAGGGTTAACTGATGTTTTTGGGAAGCGTTTGGATGTTTCGGTGGAGCGGTGCAGACGGATTTGGCCTGCGGAAACGCAAGGCTTTTTCGTGTGCAAACTCAACAGGATGAGTAAGCAATGAAGGCACTGATGGATTTTGCGCGCAAGCTGGGCGCCGATTTTGCTTTGAACGTAGATTTCACTGTGGAGAAGGCTGGCCGCTATTTTCTTTTGAACAAGAAGCTGCAGAATATCAGTCACAGGGACTTCTATTATGCTGGACTTTACTTGGGAAAAATTAAGAACGCGCTATTCTTTCCAAGTTTCAACTTGCTGGCGATGCTTGCAAAGGGCAAAGCTAACAAGATTGTTGTTGATAGAAAAGCTGCGTGGCTGTTTATTTGCGGTAGAGACGTTTTCCGCAGAGGCATACTGGTCCTGCATGGACCACGGCGAAAAGGCGATTATGTGTTGGTTATGAATGAGTTTGGCGAGTGCCTGGGGTTTGGCAAAATACTGTGCAATGCTGATAGTGCTGTGCAGGGCGCGGAGGTTGTTGTGAAGAACGTTTCGGATGTTGGGGATTTTCTGCGCAGAGAAATTTGAAGGGACGACGTGGCTGGTTATACCCAGCGCGGCTATTTGATGGCTTCTTTCTTGTCGGGCACAATATAAAGTGCAGCGGACATTAATTCAGTAATTTGGGCATAGTCTGAACATTTATCTATGAAAATAGAGCGATAAACTTATATATGTTTACGTGGAATGTGTTTTTCATAACATATGAAAACTAAAGATTGAAACTTGGTGTGAGGATGAATAAAAGATGAAAAATTTCAAAGACGCTGTCTGGAAGAAAAACGTAGCCAACGTCATCCGAGAAATACAAGAACAAGACATAAAATTCGTCAGACTACAATTCACCGACATAAACGGCATCATAAAAAACCTAGCCGTAGCCTCAAAAAACATCGAAAGCATCTTTGAAAACGGCCAATCATTCGACGGCTCATCCATAACAGGCTACAGACCCATCGAAGAATCAGACATGGTGTTATACCCCGACCCAACCACCTTCGCAGTTTTACCATGGCGACCAAAAGAAAAATCCTCCTGCAGACTAATCTGCGACATATACACGCCGCAAAACAAACGCTTCGAAGGAGACCCACGGTATATCCTTGAACGAGCCGTAGACAAAGCCGCCAAAGCAGGCTTCACATACATCTGCGCTCCTGAACTGGAATTCTTCGTAGTCAAAGAGAGCGAAAACGGAGGCTTACCCACGCCAATAGACATGGCAGGCTACTTCGATTTCCACCCTAGCGATTTGACCGATGACATTAGACGAGAAATCGCTGACACTGCCGAAGCGTTCGGCATAGAAATAGAAATTTCCCACCACGAAGTCGCCCTAGGACAAAACGAAATCGACTTCAAGTATGACGAAGCGGTAAAGACCGCTGACCGAGCAATAACCATGAAAATGTGCGGAAAAATAGTTGCTGCGCGAAACGGGTATCTAACCACGTACATGCCTAAACCATTCGCAGGCATAAACGGTTCAGGAATGCACACGCACCAAAGCCTATGGGACAAAGATGTGAAGCAAAACCTCTTCTACAGTGACGACGCAAAGAACGGTTACCTCTCAGACATTGCAAGATACTTCATCGGTGGGCAACTAGCTCACGGTCGGAAGATGTGCGCAGTGCTGAATTCGTGGCCAAACAGCTTTAAACGCTTAGTGCCAGGCTACGAAGCGCCCGTGTACCTTGCTTGGGCACACAAGAACCGCTCGCCGCTTATTCGCGTGCCAAACTTCGGCGGAAGAAAAAACGCTGCCAGATGCGAAATCCGCTGCCCCGACGGAGCAGGAAACCCATACCTGCAATTTGCTGTGCTTCTCGCCACAGGCTTAGACGGCATCAAAAACAAAACTGACCCAGGCGAACCCGTGGAACTGAACGTTTACCACATGAGCTACGAGGAACGCAAAGCAAAAGGCATAGTTTCGCTCCCAGAATCGCTGAAAGAGGCGTTGGATGAGCTGGAAACCAGCGTGCTCATGCGCGAAACCCTCGGCGAAACTGCCTTCGAGAATTTCCTGCGAGAAAAACGGAAAGAATGGGACCTCTACCGCATGCAAGTCACCGAGTGGGAAGTCAACAGGTACATCAAAAGGCTCTAAACAGCCGTCAGCCTCTTTTTTTCTTTTTTAGCTTCTGATTTTCTCCGCTAAACTGCTGACTGCGACGACGGTTTGCTCCCGTTTCGCCAAGTTCCTGAGAACCACAGCGTTTCGCTGGAGCTCTTTTTCACCCACTATCACCACGTAGTCCACTTGCCGTTTATTCGCATCCTCCAGCGCCTTAGCCATTTTCCGCCCCATAACCTCAAACTCCACGGGCAATCCTGCGGCTCTAAGCATTTGGGCAATCCGTAACGCGTCGCCTTTCAACTCTTCCTTAACTGGAACCACTGTCACTCGCTTGGTTTGCTTATTTTCAGGAGCCAACTTCTGAGCTTGTATTGCAAGAGCTATGCGATCCAGCCCATGTGCCACACCTGTTGCCGGCGTCGCCTCGCCTCCGAAAGCTTCAATAAGCCTGTCATATCTTCCGCCGCCGCCTAAGGCTATGTCTAACTCTGGGATGTACACTTCAAAAATCATGCCCGTGTAATATTCTAAGCCTCTGGCAAACGCTGGCTCCACAGCGGCGATTCTGCAACCGCTTTTGGTGACCAGCTCTAAGATGGCACGTAGATTCTCAGCGGAAGCTGCAGCCTCACTGTAGCTTGCTACATGCTGTTTTATTTTTTCCGCTGTTTCAAATGCGTCTCCGCTTTTCAGCTTCAGTAGCTCTTCAATGATTGCGCGGCATTTCTGCGGCATCAGTGCGAAGGCTTCAGCGTACTCTTTTTTGTCCATGCGTTGCAGAATAGCATTTTGAGTTTTATCATCCATGTTTTCTTGGCTGAGGATTCCCCTAAGCACGCCAATATGCCCCAACTTGAAAGCGTAGTTCCTTAAGCCTACAGCCTGCATTAGGCTGTTCGTGAGCAGGATTATTTCCGCGTCTGCTTCTGGCTTGCTTGAACCGATAATCTCAAAGTCTGATTGCCAAAACTCCCTGTAACGCCCACGTTGCGGCTCATCATATCGGTAAACACTGCCCACGGAAAAGGTTCTCAGCGGTTTAGGCTCGTTCCTTAAAGCGGTTGTGGCTAAACGCGCTATGGAAGCGGTGAATTCTGGTCTTAAGGCTACTGTGCGGTCGCCGAGGTCTTTGAAGGTGAACATGCGCTGGCGGATTTCCTCGCCCGACTTAGCGCCTAAAAGCTCATACGGCTCAACTACTGGCGTTATAACTTCCCTGTAGCCGTAGAGCGCGGCTGTTTCTCTGGCTTTAGCGATTACGCGGTTCAGCGCTGCTGCGTCTTCAGGCAGCAAATCGCGCATTCCGCGGACAGTTTGGAAAGTCGGCATAGCTGGTTCCCCTTGTTATTTGAATGTTAATGGTGCGACTGAGTAGTAAACTATTTCTCCTCTGCGGTTCATCACAGCTAAAATTAGCTCTTTTTTTTGGCTCTGGCACTGCAGCATAGCGTTTGTCAAGTCTTGTATTGGCACAGGCGTGCCCTCTTGAGTGCTCATAATAAGGTATACAGCTGTGTCTTTGCCGTAGGCGCCTCGTTCATAGACGCGGAAGTCAATTTCTGCGCCGAAGCCTTCTCGGGCAACGTAACCGCGGCTCCGCAAATCGCGGTAAACCAAATAGTTAACCCAAGCGTTCTCATCAGCTTTCTCGTAGCATCGGAGAAGGCTCTGAAAATCCGCTTCCTTGCCTTTGGCATCTTTAACTTCCAGCATTTCCTTATCTAGCAAGTAGAGTGCTTCATAAAAGGTAAGCGTGAAAACGTCGTTTTCCGCCGTGCCGTACCCGCGTTGCGACAGCGCGTCAATACTGCTCTGTTCGGTTATTCGGACGCCTTTTTCCGCAAGCACTCCGCTGGTCTTGAACTCTGAACCGCTCGGTGCCTCTTTGTTATCGCTCATCGGTTATCAACTATCTGACCTTTTACTCTTGGACAGTTAACTAATTAACGTTATTACTCTTCTTCGCCATAACTTGCAGAGGCGTTATCTATCTTATCGTTCTCTTAATTAAGCTCGCTTCACGCCTCGCCAATTTCGCGAAGGCAACTGCATATATCAAATCCACTGCAACAACATATTCCTCATTTGCGCAACACAATCCTTTTTTTAACACGGCAAAGTCAAAAATACACTCAGCACGCAACAATCACAAGGAAGTATTAGCCTTAAACTTGGCAAAATCCTTCTTGTAGTAAACGCAGCTTTCGCAGATTATAGCCGACACGTACTTCAAAGGCGTAATATCAAAAGCTGGATTGAGCACGCTTACGCCGCTTGCAGCGATTTGCCGACCGCCAAAATGAGTGACTTCCACAGGATTGCGCTCTTCGATAACAACATCTGCTGCTTTACGCTTTAAGTCGAAAGTGGATTTCGGCGCCGCCACGTAGAAGGGCACATCATGTTCTTTGGCTAAAACTGCAACGGTGAACGTGCCAATCTTATTAACCACAGCATCTTGCACTATGCGGTCTGCGCCCACTACAACGCGGTTCACAAGCCCTTTATGCATGACGTAGCCAACCATGTTATCCGTGATAAGCGTGACTGGTATCCCGTCGCGCTTAAGCTCGTAAGCCGTAAGCCTTGCGCCCTGCAGCAAAGGCCGCGTTTCCGTAGCAATAACGCGGATTTTTTTCCCCTGCTCCACCGCAGCCCTTATCACGCCAAGCGCAGTGCCGTACTCAACCGTTGCCAACTCGCCCGCATTGCAGTGCGTCAAGACGACATCACCGTCCCTGATAAGTTCCGCACCATGCTTGCCAATTGAGCGATTCGCTTCCGCGTCTTCATCCGCGATTCTCTGCGCTTCCTGCACTACAAACGCCTTTAACGCGTCGGCTTTCCCAGAAAAACCTCGTGCTTTGCTCATTATCCTATCGGTTGCCCAAAAAAGGTTCACGGCTGTTGGTCTCGTGCTCTTTATGGTTTTCGCCGCGTTTTCCAACTCAGATAACAGCGCCACGTTGTTTGTGGCTTTCGAGTGGTACGCTGTTAGAGCCAATGCGAAGGCTGCTGCTGCACCAAGTAACGGTGCACCTCTGACCCGCAAGTTCTTGATAGCTTCAGCCATTTGGTCGCACGTGTTAATCTCCAAAGTTATTGTTTCGAGGGGAAGCCTTGTCTGGTCTAACGTGAAAACGGTTCCGTTACGCCATTCTATTGTACGCATTCAAGGCGCCTCGTTTACTGATGAGCTTTCTTACGTGTGAGGGTGCTGTTTAATATTTCGGAAGCAACAGCGAAAAAGGTTTTAAGCGCGGTCTGTTTCGACGGGTGATTTGATGTAGGTGACCACTTCTACTGTGGCGCCATTGCTGAACTTCAACCGTTTCTTCCATTCGTCGCCAACGGCAATGAGCGAGAAAACACCTGAAATTTCAGCTTTTGACTTTTTGACGAGGTTAACCAGAGCTTCCTGTGTTTCACCGCTTTTAATCATGTCATCCACAACCAAAACGCTGTCCCGTTTTTTAACCGCTTCTTTTGGAATAAAAAGCGTCATGGTGACGCCTGAGTCTTTCCCTAGAATGTAAGTTTCTTCCAGAAAGGCTTTAACGCCGACTTCCTTGTTTCGCTTAGCTACAACAAGGTTCACGCCAAGGGCGTTGGCAACCATCGTAGCTAAAGGAATTCCGTCAACAGCCGCAGTTAAGATTTTGGTCACACGTTTTCCAGCAAAATTCGCCAGAGCATAGTTTGCAGCCTGCTGAAGTATGTTGTAATCGCCCACTATCTCAGTATTGTCAAAATATCCTGTTTCGTCAAATTTTATTCTGCTTCGCAGTTCAGTTTCTAAACCAACGAGTTTCGTCAGCACCCGCCACAACTGTTTGGCTCGCGTAGTGTTTGGTAGCACGTGCCCTTTTGCGTATCGGCTTAGAACCGTGACTGGCAAGCCTGTTTTGGAGGCTAACTCGCGGTACGTGATGTTTCGTTTATACTTTGCAGTTCTTAGAAGCTCGATGGTCATCAAGCGAAGTTTCAAGTCTTCTGCGTGAGTGCTCACCCTAAATCCCCTCTTATACACCTACACGTCAAATACTAAAACATTTACCCGCTATGATAGCTTGCCAATTTATATCTTTCGTTAAAAAAACGCGTTTGCCGTTCGACACATGTACAAAACTTGAGAACAACTGCACAAAGCGGTGGCTTTACTACGCAGTATTGTCACATCAAGGTTTTTTAAACTGGAGCACTGTTCTATCTGAGCGTGAGGCTATGATGCAGAAGGCTAAGCGGCTGTTCATCGCGGCGCTCTTCAGTTCAATAATATTTGTGACAAACTTTTTTGTGCCTCCGCCTATCAGCTACCTGCTCATAGTGGTTCAAGCGGTAATACTTGCCTTAGCAACTTTCTTTGTGGGCAAAGCAGGCGCCACCTACGTAGGCCTAGTCGGCGGCGTTCTATCCGCGCTGGCGCGCCCAGGTTTTGGTCCATTCACTTTTCTCTTCACGTTTCTCTTCGGACTATTGGTGGACGTTTTCGCCTTTGCCTTCAAAGCATCTCCCGCGAAAGATGGCGTAAACCGAAACAGGGTTATGCTTGCCATGGCGTTCAGCACTGCAATAATAGGGTTCCTAAGCTACTACGTATTTGCCGTCTATCTGAAGCTTGTTGACTTCGACATGGTGATGTCGGGGCTAGTACTTTTCGTGGCTGTAGGCAGTGGGCTTTCAGCTGGCTACGCAGCGGCTTATTTGTGGAATAAATACTTGAAAAGCATTCCCACCTGAGCATACGGGCGAGATTGGCGGGCCCGTTGGGATTTGAACCCAAGATCTCCGGCTCCGAAGGCCGACACCTTAATCCGTGCTAGGCTACGGGCCCACCTGCACAAGGAATGCATCATGAATTATTTAAGGTGGTTACGAAAATTCTTATTAATTAACAGGGTATTAACTGTTGTTGCCGTGTGCGGGGGCCGGTAGCTCAGCACGGCTGGAGCGTTCGGCTGATAACCGAAAGGTCGCCGGTTCGAATCCGGCTCGGCCCACCTGAACCCTAAAATCTTATAAATATACCTAGCGTAGAGTGTTATCTTGGTGATTATTTTGGTTAAGGATGACGAAATGTTAGCAGAACTGAAGAAAATCCGTGCTTTGCTGGAGCCTAAGCCTGCTCCGCCAGAACCGCCAAAGCCGAAGGGGTTGTGGGCTGAGTTCGTTGCTTTTCTATCCGCGTACAAAGTGCTGGGTCTTGCAGTGGCTTTCATTTTGGGTCTGTATCTTGGTGGTCTAGTGCAGGCGTTGGTTAAGGACTTTATAATGCCGCTCATCGGATTGGTTGTGCCTGGGATGGATAACCTCGCAACAATGTCAGTTGCAGTTGGCAGTCAACAGTTCGGAATAGGCGACTTCTTAGTAGCGCTGATTACTTTCATCATTGTCGCCTGCGTGATCTTCCTAGTTGTGAAAGTTGCGAAGAAATGGGAAATTGAGTAGGCTTCACTGGTTAGCGTGAGTAAGGGCAGCGGGCACTAGAAGAGCGGCTGGCGCTTTGTGGGCGCTGGCTGCTGTTTCCTCTTTTTTGTTTTGTGTTTGTTTGTTGTTGTGAACGGTTTACGGTGCACAACTTCTGCGGATGTAGCCTGTAGCTTTTTGTGTTTGGCGGTTGCGTTGTTTGTGTTTTGTTTTGGTTGTGTGGTTGTGCTCGTGCGAGTCACTTCTTCCGCTTTTTCTGCATTGGTTGACTATTAGGCTCCAAATATGTTCGCCTCACCCTGTTTTCTGCGAGATTAGAATGCCCGTGATTGTGCCTGCTAAGCCTGTTATTGCTGCGAAGACTTCGCTGTTCCATGTACGAAGTAACGCTAAATGCGCGATTTCCAATGCTGTTATTCTGCTTTTCTCTTGCTGGTGAAAACAGTTTATATTCGCTTACTGCGGCTATTTCACCACTACCTGACCCCCCCTTTTCTATTCCAACTGTTTGTAAACGGCAGAATGCACACACAATAATAGCACAGAAACACCGCTAAGAAAGAACACACGGGGCGCTCAGCAATGAAAAAAACAAACATAGCCTTAGCATCCATCATCATCGCAGTTACCGTCATCAGCTTATCCATCGGAGTTATCGGCAGCATAAACCGCAACGAGTACAACGGTTACGCGGACTCCCACTCCCCAGGGTTCCCCCATGTCCAAGGCATAACAAAAAGCAACGGCTACTACAACATTTCCATAGCATTTTCAAACGTACAAGACCCCATAAGAATAGACAACATCATAATCATCAACCCAAACAACCACGAAGACACCACCAACCCAACCATCTACGTAAACGGCACCGCAGTGAACATGTACCCCCTCAGCCGCCTAAACAGCGGCGGCAGCCTCCAAGTAAACCTCACAGTACCCACCGCCAAATACGATTCAGGAACAACACTAAACCTCTACGTCATGGGCGACTGCTTCGGATGCGGCAAAACCATTGTTCTCCCCTAACCGAATAAAAACCAAATTTTAATCCCAAACCAGCATTATGCTGTTATGTTTTTGGCTATTTGAAAAATTGTTGGAAAATCATGTAGAGGATTATTCTATTTCAGCATGATTGCGCTTCTTGAAGTATACTAGCAAACCTATTCCTGCAAAAGCCGCTATCACGACAGACGCTACTACTAACGCTGTTGGAAAATCTTCTGGCGCAAGTGCAGGTGTGGAAGTTGAACTAAGAGTTGGAGTAGGCGTTGGTGTAGCGGTGGATGTAGGTGTTAAGGTTGGGGCTGGTGTTGGGGTAGGCGTAGGAGTTGGCTGCTGAAGCAACCACTCATAATAATCAACTGCACGCTGCTTTTGAGAATCATATGGCGCACTAACTGGGTATTGCAAAACCCAATTGTAAGCTTCATTTGCCGTATGTCCTTCGTGTATGTACCACATCATGGCCATAGTTGGTGCTCTGTTTTGTCCCAGGTGGCAGTGAATGAGAACTTTTTTTCCTTCTGCAAGTTTGCTGTTTATCCAGTGAATCGGAGCTTCATTTTGCTGTTCTGTTAAATTCCATGAACCAGCAGCCCCGTTGTTAATTATGGGAAGATAATAGTATTCGATTCCAATTGAATTGAGATATGTTTCGTTGTCTTGTTCTTCGCTTCTCAAATTTACTGTTGCGTTGATACCCAAACTTTTGACTGTTTCCCATTGGTCAGAATTTTCTGGTTGACCACTAAGTGCCAACCCCATGCTGCCTAACCATCTGAAATTGTCTACTGATGATTGTTGTGCTTGGGTGAACCCTGCAAAGTAGAGAACCATTAAAGTAAAAGCAAAAAATACGCAAAACCTCTTGTTATTCACTCATCTTTTCCTCTTATCTTTGTTCATTTCTCATCTATTCCTATCTTGCCGGTTTTCTGCGGTAAACTAAAAAAGCCAGCTAACCTGCACGCAACAATATTGCTTGTAATTTATTTATAAATGCCGCTGTGACCCAACACGTAATATTAACAGCCAGAACCTCGGTTATTTAACATGTCTGCTGGCTGACTCATATTAAAAAGCCCGCAAAACGCAGAGTAACGCTTTTATCACTTCACACCACTAAGCCCCTATAACCTAACAGCATCGGTGGTGAAAACAGCAAATGAGCGAAACAATCGAAAAACGCGTGCAAAAAGCGCTCGAAGAAATAAAACCCCGCATCCAAGCCGACGGCGGCGACATCGAACTCGTAGCCGTAGAAAAAGACACAGTCAAAGTACGCCTACAAGGCGCCTGCGCAGGCTGCCCAATGGCTGCTTTAACGCTTAAACAAGGCGTCGAACGTATAATCAAAGCAAAAGTACCTGAAATACGCACCGTCGAAGCCGTACAATAAACAAGGCTATTTTTTCGTCACTACTTGAACCGATTTGCCAGTGCACTGCCTAACCGCCTGCAACCAAGCCTCAAACGAAACCCTCCGCAACTCCTCCTCGCCCAACCCGCCCCGCTCAGACGCGGAACGCCGCTTATTCCAAACCAAATCCTCATGCACCTGCACCACAGCTAAATGATCATCACGATCACTGAAAATACTAAAATGCGTCTCAAAATCCCTAAACAACGCCTGCGGATGCTTAGACTGCACATGCGGTAGGGGGCACTTGTAAAACTCGTTCTTACCCAACTTCTTCACACCATCAACCTGCGACATAGCTTAACCTCTCCACACGGGGAACCTGCATACCTTAAACTGCAAACATTTAAAACACTTTCGCTCACGCCAGAGCCTGTGGCACGCGCTTCCTGCGCTTTCTCAGTTTCACCCAACACTTTCTACAGTAAACAGGCCTAGCAGGATCAGGCTTGAACGGCACTTCGCATTGGCAGCCGCAGCTACTGCAAACCGCCGTGAAAAGACTCTCAGCCTGCAACTCCTTAAACAAGTGATACCTAGCCAAACGCGGCCAACCCGTCTTCGCATAACCCAGCATAGCGGGATTAGCCTTCAGCCACCGCATCATATGAAAGAAACTTTTCGCCCGCTTCTCTTCCCGCTCCACAAGCGGCTCATACCCCAAATTCCTTATCTCATCCAAATACGCTATCTCAGTCAGCCGTTGCGGTTCGCCCACCACCTTAACCCGCTGAACGCGGTCTTCACCATAAACCTTCCGCAACTCAGCCGCAGCATCATCAAAAACGTTGCCCTGGCAAATCTGCACCGCCTCATCAGGCTTCAGTTTTAACGCGGCAACCAGCTCAGACACGACGCGCGTGGTCTCTTGCAGGTACTTTTTTTCCTTGAAAATTTTAGGCTGGAAAAACTTCACGTCAACAACCCTGTACGTGAACTCGGCTGTTTCCAGCCTGTATGCGCCTATGACTACGCCGAAAAGCAAGTCTCCGCTGCCTGCGTCGTCCACAACTATTGTCACGTATCAGAGCCTCTTTTTGCCTTTTTGGATGCGTGCGCTCGTATAAAAAGAGTCCGCCAGCACTTGCTGGAAAGTGTATGGTGATTTTGAATAAGTATTTTGGGGAAGCAAAAGCTTTTTCTTGTTCTTCTGCAGAGTATAGTGTTGGGTGCGCTATTGCAAGTCGTACGAAAGCATAAACGTCGCAGAGCCTTACTATTACTATTCTTCCCCGCAGCCATAGTCCTCTTCCTAATCGGATGGAGCCTATCATGGATAGGCAGCCAAAAACAGCCACGCAAAACCCACGCTGAACCGCCGAAAGACCACGTGCACTTGAAAGCCATAACGCTTGAAGAACCAACAGAAATAACACAATAACTTCAAAATCAAATTTTCAGTCTCTTAACCAGCGCTTTTACGCGTTCTTCATCCTTCAAGAACTCTTCCATAATCGTGTTCGTTAACTCGTAGATTTTGATGTCGTTGAGGATTGCCTGTTTGCGGATTTCCCTGTGCAAGTCCTCGCGAATCTCCACCACTACACGCCTGTTCCTACTCATTTTTTCTTCACCTGCAACGCCCTGATTTTGCCCTTCAAGCGCAAATCGCCTTTCTCAGTTAGAACCATCAACGTTTTGCCTTCTTGGTTCAGAAACGCTAAGACTTACCCAGCTCCAGCGTCACCTCGGCACGTTTAACCATTTTCTGAAGCTTAACATCGGGAACATCCGCAGCGCTGACATTAATTGTGTCTCGCGCGTCGCTTAGGGATACATTCACCAATCAGGTCAACCTCACGCATGAAAAAAGTGAATAAGCCTGATTTAAACAATTTTCACGATAAAAAAAGCCTGATTGAAGACGGTTTAACTGAAAAGGCTTTTTAAAAATGGTTTTAACAAAAACATTTATGCTGTGCAGTTATTAGACTTTTTTCTTTTCCGTGGGCGTCGCAGCTGGTTTTTTGCGCTTGAAAACTAAGTAGCTTGCTAAAACTACGATTATGACAGATGTTGTTACGGCTACAACTGTAATTATTGGGAAAGGCTCTATGCTGAAGTGAACCGTGTCAGAAAAGCCCATGTTTCCAACATCGTCCGTAGCGTAAACTGTCAAGTTATGCGCGCCATTAGTCAACCCCGCCAAAGTGATGTTTTTGCTGGTGGTCACGTTGTCCTCTCCGTCAAGGGTGTAAGCTAACCATGGAACTGGCTCATTGACAGTGAAATTCAATTGGACTTCATTCGTGCCGTAAGCCTTGTTCTCAGGCGACAGAACCAAAATGGCTGGGCGAACCGTATCAACTGAGAAATAAACAGTACTGGAGGAACCCATGTTTCCAAAAGTATCATTGGCATAAACTGCCATGCTATGGTTGCCCTCAGACAACTCAGTCAGCGTAGCGTCTTCACCAAGGGTCACGTTCGCTATGTTGTCTAAGCTGTACCCACTCCAATTAATTGACTTGGTCGCCGTGAAGACTACGGGAATAGAACTCACATTGTACGCCCTGTTTTCAGGAGATACAACACGCAGAACCGGCGGCGTAGTCCCATACGCGAACGGCGTATACTGCTCATTGACGTCTACACTCTCGTTATTACCGTTTAGTCCGCCAATTGCATAAAAAGTATCATCTATGACAGCTACGCCCAAGTAGCTGCGCGAAGTCGGCAACTGAGCGCCAATGCTCCAAGTATCATTTTCTAGGTTGTAGACTTGATTTGAGCCATTAACAGATGCGTCGCCGCCCATGACATAGATTCGTTTTGGCGCAAACACCGCGGTAGTTGCGGCTGCAGCTGCGCCAGCAACTCCAACAGGAATGGAACGTCCATAACTCCACGAGTCATTTTCAGCATCATATATTTGATTGAGACTGCCAACATTACTACCAAACGAGTTCTCTATCACGTACATTTTGTTGTCAACAACCGCAGACGAGCAACTGTAAAGGGCAGTGGGCATTGGCGTCTTTGTTGTCCATGTGTCCGTTTCTGGATCGTAGACTTCGAGTACGTTAGAAGCGGCCAAATACAGGCCGATAAAGTATCCGCCAACTACGTAGATTTTGCCGTTAACAACGTTTGCAGTTAATTCGGCTTTGCCTCCTTTGGGCAGTGGCGCTTTGTTTTCCCATGTGTCTGTTGACGGATTGTAAACTTCGGTTGCGGCGGTGAACCCGTTGGCTGTGGCTCCGCCTATAATGTAGATTTTGTTTTGATAGACAGCTATGCCGAAGCGGCTTCTTCCCGTTGGCATTGGCTTTTTTGCAGTCCACGTGTTCGTAACTGGGTTGTACTCTTCGGTAACATTGCTGCCTCCGTCGCCTCCGAACGCGTATATTTTTCCGTTCGCAACAGCGGCGCCAAGTCCAGTTCTCGCTGTGGGCATCGGTTGCTTGACTACCCAAGAATCTTCAGTTGCGCTGGCTGGCTGCACTTTAAATATGCATAAGGAAAGCACGCTGAGGAAAACAAGCAAGAGAGCAATGCTCTTGGTCCTGTTCACGGTGCTCATTGTTCAATGTATTTACTTTTTATAGACTTATAGCTTTTGGAAAAATATATGCTGCAATATGCTGAGTTGAGTAAACGCTAGCTTTTTTGTGGCACTTGGCAGTTACTTTTCTTTTTCGCTACCACGGCGAATAGCGTGCCTATCATAAGCAGCGGCAAAATAATCCACGACTCTGGAATGACAGTTGATCCCATGATGCTAACATTGTGGGTGCTATGTGCGTATGTGAAGTACAGGAATGAATGCGTTCCGTTGGATGTTACTGACGGCGTCACTGGTGTCTCGTCTACTAAAACGATGTATGGGCCGCCTAAAAGCGAGTTATCGATTGTGATTTTGCAGAATCCGATGGTGCCGGAGGAACCGTTTACGTTGAAGCTGATGAGCTTCTGGGCTGCGTTGAAATTGAACGCTGAAATCGTGGAGTTACTAACGATGTCCGCATAGTATGGTTTATTGTTCCATGCGCCGCAGTCAAAGGTGCTGATTGGTCCCATAAGTGGATAGCGGTCGTTGTTGTCGGTGCTTATTGTGTAGTTTGTATCGCCTATTCCGTCGCTTCCAGTCTCATTCTGGTAAGGCCCACTGTTCAAGTCAACACCAGAGTAGTCACTCCAGTAGTTGCCGCCTGAAGGGTAACCATCATCCCAAACGCTCACCGAATCGATGGAAAAAACTTGCTCTGCGTTGCCTACGAAATTGTTATGGTGAATAAGGTTATTTGGATAATAATCGAGACGGATGCCATAATAGTTGTTTATTATGTTGTTTTCAGAAACGCTGTTGCTTGAAGAACCCTCGAGTTCTATACCGCTGTAGTGGTTGTCTGCTATGTAGTTCCCAGAAACGCTGTTCTCGTCAGAGTATTCGATGTAGATGCCATCTACGCCGTTGTTTGTTATGTTGTTTCCTCTTATGCTGTTGTAGTTGGAAAAGTAGTCAAGATAGATGCCATGAAAGTTGTTTGCCGTTATGTTGTTTCCGCTTAGGCTGTTATAGTTAGAAGAGCCAATGAGAAAGACGCCATAACCGTTGTTTGTTATGTTGTTTGCATATAATGTATTGCCAGGCGAGCGTGATAAATAGATGCTAGAACCATAGTTTGCTGTTATGTTGTTTGCGGATATGTTGTTACTACTTGAAAAGGAATCGAGCAAGATGCCATAGAAGTTGTTTGTTATGTTGTTTACAGAAATTGTATTACCAGACGAGCTGTTTAAATAGATGCCACAATTAAATTTTCTAACTGTTATGTTTTTGATTGTAACGTTGCTTCTTCCATCCAAAAATATTCCGTTTTCAGTTCCTGCGCCCTCAAGCACGTGTCCTGCGCCGTCAACCACAATGTTGTCACGCTCAACCACGAGGAAGTCGCTAATGTCACCTGTGAACGTGTAAACATTTCCATCACGCTGAATGGTATTAGTTCCTTCAATGCTGCCATCTGCTCGAATGTAAATGGTTCCGCCTGCATAAGTTATCCCAATTTCAGCAAGAAGAACCAACGCTGAACATAGGACAAGTAGCAGAATAAAGGCGGGCGCGCCTCTATTCACGTAGTACACCCACGATACATTCTTTCGTTCACTCTTTTATCTTTTTATGTAAGAAACGTCCGCCGCTTGTCGCTAGTTAAATAAAATGTCACAGCTCTTGTGACGTTGCACGAATTAGTTTCTTTTTCAGGGTTATGGCAAATAGTGTGGCTATCATAAGTAGTGGCAGGATAATCCACGCTGGAAACTCTGGAATGGCTTCATTATAAAAAAAGTGCAGCATATCTGCGATTAGGTTTACTGCAAGGTTCAACGATTCGCCACAGCGGTTCTTAAACGTCGCGTCGTTCCAGTTGTAGTGCTGGTCCATCCAAACGCAGGTTAAATCGCCGTCCAAGTCGAAAGTCGTGTCGTTGGCAAGCTTCAGCGCCGCATCATAAGCCGAAACTGCGCTCAGACTGCCGTCGAACACGAGGAAACTGTTAAATTCGCTTTCGTAGCTGCCTGTGCGGTCTTGCACGTAGGTTTCGTAGTCGCTGTGATGCGTTTCAGTGCCCCAAGCCGTCGATGCGCCCATCACGTGCCCGAAAACCGCCACGTCCGCGATGTAATGAGCTACGACGCCCAGCTGCTTGGCCGCCTGTGCATAGTTTCCTACCTTGTAGAAGTCAACTGCTTTGAGGAATTCGTCTCTGGCTCTGACAGCCGCTGTGTCGTCCTGCACTGAGCCATTAGCAAAAAAGTAAATGTGATGTTTAGTCGTGTCGCCTATGCCGTCTGGCACTTGATTACTATCTGGTAACTCGGTGCCGTACAGGAAACTGGCTTTGTTGTCCAGTAGGAACTGCTTATTCTGCTGCGGTAGCCAATCCAACGCGTGTTCCGCTATCCAGTCATGAGTGCCGTAATCTGGCTGATTAGGGTTTGCGCTCTAGCCGCCGTTGCTCCAGCCTGAAACTGTTGCCGCGCCAAAATTAGCTATGATTAATGCGCTTGAAATAACATACATGCAAGCTAAGATTACTCGCTTTTTCGGCATGCTTCGCGCCGTTTACTCTTGTAAGTGCATGCAAATTTAAGAATTGCCTACTCGCCCGTGAGCTGCACCGCCAAATCGCCTATGATGAGGAACAGTTTTGTTTTTTTGACGCTGCCAACTCCAACCTGAACAGTTTCAACGAGGTTAATGGTTTCGGTGACCTGCAAGACTTTATCTACGATAATGCTGCCTGCAAGGTTCACGGCGTCAGTGATTACAACGGCTTTGTCTGTTAAAACCGCATCATTCACGTCTACAGAATCAGTTGCGGCTAAGGTTTTATTTTGCAAAACAGCATCAGTCAAACCTGAAGTGTCGGCGATGACTAAGCTTTTGTTGCGGTAACTGGCGTCTGAAAGCGCAAGCGCATCCGTAACCGTTTTCAACGCAACCTCGCTTTCGGGTCCTATGTAAGCGTCAGCAACAACAACACAATCGGTATAAACTGTTGATCCTTGGTCAGTCCAACTGATACTGGATTAATATACTGCGAAAGTGAAAAGGCGAATTGTACAGCGTGTTGGGCTCTGGGTGGGCTAACGCGTGGGCTATCCAGATAGCCTAAACATTAGAAGTGATGCGTGATGCCGAGAAAATGCGTGGTTAAAGTGGTGTTTAGCAAGGAGCAAAGGGCGATTTTGAGTGAGTTAGCGAGGAGGCTGGACACGAGTGAAAGTGAAACTTTGCGGATGGCTTTGATGGATTACGCTAAAGAGTTGAGTTTGGGGTCGGAAAGTATTCACCTAGGGCAAAACCACTTTTGAATTGGCAAAATCAGGTTGAATAGAGTTCCGATTCTGATTATATGTTCGGAAAGAAATTATTGCGGATTAAATTTATATTCACTCCCGCACCATATTATAATATAAGGTTTGGCAGTTAAGGAATTTCACATACAGTGAGGTTCGAAAGGTGCCAAAAAAAACCAAAGACTTCAATGAACTATTATTAGAAGCCATTGATGAGGCTCTAAATTCTCTTGGAGAATCAGTTAAGCAGTCAATTTACTTTCATATCGAGAACAAATTCGTGTCCAAACAAAATATTCCAGACAAAATCCAGGACTTTCAGGGCGGACTTGAAAAAATCTTCGGCGCAGGCGCTCAATTCATAGAAATTCTGATCATGAAAAACCTGCATGCAAAAATTGGGATCACGCTCACTGTAGAATCAAATGACCCGCTTGAATTTGTTAACTACGTGAACACGGCAAAGCAAAGTTTTTCGAAAAAACAGCCTGAGACATAAACTGTCAAGAGTTAGCTGTCCTTTTGCGGCGCGTCGTTACTGGGAATTCATATTGGCTGTTCATAAAGGATTTATCAGCGTAAAGTAAAGCTTACAAGATAACTCAGTAGTACTCAGAATTGGAATCAAGATGGATGGAGGTGGAAACATACGAGTGAAACTGTTAGAATTCTAATAGTTGATGATGACGAGAACATACGAAGCGTATTGACAGCGATACTTGAAGACGAAGGCTACACCGTTGAATCCGCGGATACCGCTAAAAAGGGCATAGAGAAAAGTGAAAAATCTTTTTACAATTTGGCGTTGATTGACGTTCGCTTGCCCGACATGGAAGGCATTGAACTTCTCGGAAAAATACGGGACACTAAACCGAAAATGCGGAAGATAATAGTCACTGGTTACCCAACGCTTCAGAATGCTGTTGCTGCGGTTAACAAGGGCGCAGACGCTTACGTCATGAAACCTTTCGATGTAGAGAAAATCCTTCAAACAATCAAGGAGCAACTGCAGAAGCAAAAGGACGAAAAGAGCTTCAGTGAATCGAAAGTCGCTGAGTTCATTGAAACCCGCGTTAAAGAGTTAGAGGCAATGGAGCAACAGGCAGCAGCGCGTGTCGATTCTTCCTAAGCTTCTCAATTTCTCGTTTATGCTTGGCTTCATCTAGCAAAGTAATGAGCCGAAGGCTTTAGCAGAAGGGTTTTCGCTGTTGCTGCTTGTGCAGTTTTATGTTAGAAAATTTTAAGCTTTGAAGTATTTTTCGAAAATGGGGCTTTTTTCCAAAAAGCACTGTTTTCGTTGCTTTTTAATTACTGCAATTATGTGTATTTCCACGATGTTCTTTCTGGGCGATTGGCGGACTATTTCAAAATTGCTGTGGAAACAACTTATATATGCGCTAACTATAGTGTGTAGAGTGCTCTTGTTAACACTATGCTTATGTATGCACGAAAGTGCCTAAACAGCATACGTAACGTGAGAAAAAATGAAGTGCCCGTACTGCAGCTCGGAAGATTTCAAAACGTTGGAAACGCGCGATTCGCCAGAGAACACGACGCGCAGGCGCAAAGAATGCGTCAACTGTGGAAAACGCTTCACGACTTACGAGTACGTGGAAACAGTTGAGCTCATGGTGCGGAAGAAAGATGGCAAGCTGGAACGTTTCGACGTTAACAAGATAATCCGCGGTTTGCAGAAAGCCTGCGAAAAAAGACCCGTAACGATGGAGCAGATTAACGAGTTAGCAAGCCACGTGAGGCAAGACCTCATGCTGAAAGGCAAAGGCGAAGTCTCTTCGCAGGAAATCGGCGATTTAGTCATGAAGTACCTGAAAACGCTTGACCGCATAGCGTACATTCGTTTCGCGTCGGTTTACAAGCAGTTTGAAGAGCCTGAGGATTTCAAGCGTTTGCTCCTTGAAGTGAAAAAATGAAGTTCGCGCCAAATCGTTTGAGGAGGAAAAAACAAAATGAAGTATGTCAGAAAACGTGATGGTAGATTAGAACCCTTCGATCAAGAACGTATAACAAACGCCATTTGGAAAGCGGCCAAAGCCGTAGGCGGAAAAGACCGCGAGCAGCCAAAGCGCATAAGCGACCAAGTAATGGCTCTGTTAAACAGCCACTTCGGCGAAGACGGCTGCCCGACAGTTGAGGAAATCCAAGACATAGTTGAAAAAATGCTCATCGAAAACGGTCACGCGCAAACGGCGAAGGCGTACATCCTCTACAGGAAGCAGCATCAAGACATGCGGGAGTTAGCGGCTCTCCTAAGCTCCTCGGACATGGTGGATCAGTACTTGGAGGTTGAGGATTGGCGTGTTAAAGAGAACTCTAACATGAGTTATTCGCTGCAGGGTTTGAATAATTATCTTTCATCCACGGTTATAGCCAAATACTGGATATCGCGGATTTACCCGGCGAGCATTGCTGAGGCGCACTTTTCAGGGGACATGCATATTCACGACCTAGGCGTTTTAGGTCCCTACTGTGTAGGCTGGGACATAAGCGAACTGTTGCTTGCAGGGTTCGGCGGCGTTACTGGCAAAATCGAAAGCAAGCCTGCGAAGCATTTCAGAACAGCTTTGGGTCAAGTGGTTAACTTCTTCTATACGCTTCAAGGCGAAGCGGCAGGTGCGCAAGCGTTCAGCAACTTTGACACGTACTTGGCGCCGTTCATACGCTATGACGGCTTAAACCCGAAAGAAGTGACGCAGGCGCTGCAGGAGTTCTTCTTCAACATGAACGTGCCTACTCGCGTGGGCTTCCAGACGCCGTTCACCAATTTGACCTTGGACTTGACGGTGCCTGATTTCATGAAAGACGAAGCCATAATTTTCAACGGAAAAGTCTCTGAAGACACGTACGGCGATATGACTGAGGAAATGGAAATGTTCAACTCTGCTTTTGCAGAAGTGATGCGCCAAGGCGACTCGAAAGGCAGAGTTTTCACTTTCCCAATACCCACGTACAACATAACCAAAGACTTCAGTTGGGACTCGCCTGTTGCCCAAAAGATTTTTGAGGTAACCGCCAAGTACGGCGTACCCTACTTCTCCAACTTCGTGAACAGTGACATGCGACCTGAGGACGTGCGGAGCATGTGCTGCCGTTTAAGGATAGATAACCGCGAGTTGCGAAAGCGCGGCGGCGGCTTCTTTGGCGCTAACCCGCTTACAGGCTCAATAGGCGTTGTCACGTTGAACATGCCGCGAATCGGCTATTTGTCCAAAGACGAGGACGAGTTCTTCCAGCGGTTGGAGAACCTGATGGAAATCGCCAAGAGCAGCTTAGAGATTAAGCGTAAGGCGCTTGAGGCGTTCACGGAGAACGGTTTGTACCCGTATTCGCGGCGCTACCTGCGCAACGTTAAGGAAGGCTACGACAAGTTCTGGAAGAACCACTTTTCCACTATAGGCTTGGTAGGCATCAACGAGGCTGTGGTGAATCTTTTAGGCGTGAACATCGCGTCGCGGGATGGGCAGGACTTCGCAGTTAAAGCGCTCAGCTTCATGCGCGAGCGGCTGGCGGACTTCCAAGAAGAAACAGGCAACATCTACAATTTGGAGGCGACGCCTGCAGAGGGCACGTCTTACAGGCTTGCGCGCATCGATAAGCGCAAGTACCCTGAAATTGCAGCGGCTAACCAGAAACAAGTTGTGGCGCAGCACGCTGAGCCTTTCTACACGAATTCTTCGCAGTTGCCCGTGGATTTTGAGGGCGACTTGTTCGAAGCGCTGGAGCATCAGGAACGCTTGCAGACGCTTTACACAGGCGGCACAGTGTTCCACATTTTCCTCGGCGAGCGCTTGCACTCATGGGAATCCGCGGCTGAACTAATACGCAAAGTTTCGTGGAGCTCGCATTTGCCGTATTTCACTTTGACACCGACGTTCAGCATATGCCCCAGCCACGGCTACACGAACGGCGAACACAATAAATGCCCAGTTTGCGGAGCGCCATGCGAAGTGTACTCGCGCGTAGTCGGCTATCTACGTCCAGTGGACCAGTGGAACGACGGGAAACAAGCAGAATTCGCCATTCGCAGAACCTTTGACAAATCCCTTGTCATGGCCACGGCGCCTATACCCGCTTGAAAGTGACGCGCCTATGAAGTTCAGCGGACTCCAGAAAATCAGCTTAATCGACTACCCCAACAAAGTAGCCTCCGTGCTTTACACGCCAGGCTGCAATCTGCGTTGTCCTTTCTGCCACAACTGGCGCATAGCCGTAGACCCTAAACCGCCGTTTCTGCAGGAAGCCGCAGCGCTGGAAATCCTGGAAAGCCGCAAGAAGTACGTGGACGCAGTTGTGGTAACGGGCGGAGAACCAACAATGCACAAGGAACTGCCGAAGTTTTTGGCGAAGCTGAAAGCGCGAGGCTTCCTAGTCAAGTTGGACACGAACGGGTTCTATCCCGAAGTGCTGGAAGAATGCTTGGCACATGTGGATTACGTGGCGTTAGACGTGAAAACCTCGCTGGATAAGTACAAGCAGTTAGGCGCAAAGGACACCGTGGGGCTGATGCGCACTGTTGAGATTTTGAAAACTGGGAAAGTGCCCTGCGAGTTCAGGACAACAGTAGTGCCTGAGCTTGTGACGGCTGAGGACATAACGCGTATAGGTGAGCTTGTGAAAGGCGCAAAAACTCACGCGTTCCAACAATTCGTGCCACAAGACACGTTGGACAAGCGCTTTGAGGCGCTTAAGCCTTACGCGCCAGAAACAATAGCTGAATTCGCTGAAAACATGAAAAAATACGCAGAAAACGTAATACTGCGAACTTAATTTCGCTTGTTCGCCTTTGCGGCAAGCTTGTTTAATAAATGCCATCAGCTGAAAGTCAAATATGAATAATATTTAAAGAAAATATGGTTACTTGGGTTTTCCTTCGCCTATTTGTTTGGCGCGTTTTTGTATGAAGTCGGCAACTTTCTCTTCGCTGAGCCTCTTTTCATCCTTTTGCTTCTGCAGTTGCTCTTTCAGCATGCTGAGCACATCCCTCATTTTTGGCGGTTTAAGCACGTAGGCGTCTGCGTTTTTGTTTACAGCGTTAATGGCGTTTTGCAACGCAGGGTAACCCGTGATAATTATCTTTCGCATTTTCGGCGTGGTCTCTTTCATCGCAGTCAAAAGGTCTGTTCCATCCATGTCTGGAAGCCGAATGTCAATGAACGCAGCATTGTAAAAGTTCTTGTTTGATTTTTCTATTGCGTCTCTCCCGTTTTCTGCCATGTCAACGATATATCCGTTCTCTTCCAATATTGCTGTAAACGTCTCTCTTACGCTTTCGTCGTCGTCAACTATAAGGATTTTAATTCGTTCCGTCAAAGTTCGTCACCCCCTTCAGTTTGGGCTCTACAGGGATAGTTAACGTGAATGTTGTTCCTTTTCCAACAGTGCTTTCCACGGAGATTTTTCCTCCATGCGCCTCTACTATTCGTTTGCATATAGCTAAACCGAAGCCCATGCCTCTATCTTTAGTTGTGAATAATGGTGTGAAGAGTCTTTCTAAAGTTTCTTTCGGTACGCCCGCTCCAGTATCAGCGAAGGAAAATTCCACGTTGCCCCTTGTTTTTCTGCTTTTTGCCGTCAACTTTCCGCCTTTAGGCATTGCGTCAAAGGAGTTCTTAATTAGGTTAACAAAAGTTCTTTTCATTTTATCTATGTCAACAGTTATCTTCGGCGTATCTTCCGTAAAGTCCAGTACCTGAACATTTGCAGGTATATTCACAAGCTCCAAAGCTTCCTTCAGTATTGTTTTTGGAGTGCTTTCCGACAGGTCCAGCTTTATTGCTCTCGAGTATTCCAGAAGGTCATTCACAATCTTATTCGAGTACTCTATGTCTTTATCGATAATATCCAGCATTTCGGTTGCCTTAGGACCCAAATTGGAACCTATTTTCATCCTCAAGTAGTAAGCTGCGTTTGCTATGCCTGTCAACGGATTGCGCAAGTCGTGACCAACCATCGCCGCCACTTGCTCGATGGCCTTGAGGTGCTCTTCCATCATAGAGTCAATCGCACCAGCCAAAAAAGACAGTTCATCCTTATTGTCCCACGACAAATGCTCCGAGAAGCTACTGCTTTTTTCTATGTTTTTGACATCACTCGCGAGTCGATCCACCCGAGATATCACGTACTTCTCTAGTATCAATATGACTGCTATGGCAGAGACTGCGCCAGTAACTATTTGCGCCATAAGAAAATAAGCGACGGTGGCTTCTCCCTGTTTATAGATGTCTCTAGGCATAGTTTCTCTTAACACGAGAAATGGATTTTCATAAATATCCGTTAGGAGGGCATATCCAGCAACCGTGCTTCCGTTCAATGGTTGCACAAAAACGGGGTTTTCCTTCGACAGGGATTGGCGTGCTGCATAGAAGTCGGAGTTAGTTTCTGAATCGTTGAAGCTGCTCAAAGAGAACGGTAAATGTACTGTTTGACTTAAGTATTCTATTTCTTCAGAGTCGAGGTAGCGCCCCATGATTAGCACGCCACGAATTGGACCCTCATGCATACTTGTCAATATAGGTCTTGAAGCAATCAGCAACGGGTCCTCGAGAGGAACAATCCCCGTTATTTCGCCCGTTATGCTGGAATGACCCCAAAGGGCATCGTTAGCTGAAAGTAGATTCAAGAGGCTCTGCGGGATTGGTATTGTCGTCCCATCTGGTTGGAAAACGATGCCAAAGACTACTTGACCTGCAGTGTTGATAAACACAGCAACGTCAACTCTTAGATTAGCCCAAGTAGGCGCGTCAAGATTATTCTGGATGTACTCTTCGTTTCCGTCTTGAACGAAAACATAGGTTTCATCCCAATCCGCGTAGTCGCGGGCTCTGCTACTCAAGTCAGCAAACTCATTGGACAAAGTGCTGCGGGTTATTTCAATGCTCTCTTGGACCTCTTGTTCCTCCAATTTTGCAAAGCTGCTTACTATTATGAATTGTGAACCGACATACAGCGCCAAAGTCCCAGCAATAACCGAAATGAGCGTTATGGCAAGCATTTTCGTGCGCATCCGCATTTTTGTCACTGTTCCATTGTTTGTTTGACCGCAGCTACAATTTCGACGAAAGTGAGATTCTTGAATGACTCTTCTTTGCCCTTTACCCCTGCCTTTTCGTAAAGTCCTTTCAAAATTAATGACTCAAGAAAATTGGCGCCCATCCCAAAAAGCTTTTCAATCGCAAGAATGAACTCTTCAATTTTGCATGGGATTTCCTGTTTCTTGACGTTGAAGACTTTTTCCAGATGATAATAAATTGCTTGCTTTGGTGATTCGCCCATTGAAGCCATAGCCTCATCTATTGCTTCGAGCAGAAGCTTGTCGAAATTAGCCTTCGCCATGTTACCCTCTCGCAAATTTTTGTTGCGAATCTTGTAACTGTATATACAAGACTCAATAAATTGTTTGTGATGTTCTTATCTGTATTGGGGATTTGCGGTTGGGAAACACATTTGCCTTAAGTTAAACGCGTATTATATGTATTGCCTTGTAGAACGCTGAACATGCAAAAAGCGAATCAACAGTACAGCCTGCTGGTAACATCATCACTTTTCGAACCATAAAGTTTAAGGGTTGAGGTTTTGTTTAGTTTTCGCGTATTCTACATTAGAGGGTTTGTGGTTTGAGCACTAAAGGCGAAACAGTGGAAGAGCGCAAGGCTGAAGTCCTAATCAAACTTAGAAAGTACAAGCTGATTAAGAAAGAGAAACATGAGGGCGCGTTAGCCTACATCATTGAGATTCCCGGAGAAAAAGGAAGAGCAATAGTATGGTGTATTTTGGCTGAGGCTACAGTGGGCATAAACGCGATGAATACTCTTTATAAGGTTATGAAAGACAAAGAGATTGAAAGGGCCATCGTGGTCACGGAAGGCCGCTACACGCACGCGGTTAAGCAGGGCGCCAAGAAAAAGAACGTAGAGCTCTTGCCTAAGTCTTTTCCAGTTTTCGACATTTTTGAGCATGCGCTGGTTCCGATGCATGAAATTCTCGGCGAGAAAGAGAAAGAGCAGCTTCTTGCGCAGTATAAAGTTCAGCCTTACCAGATGCCGCAGGTGAAATCCACTGATCCAGCGGTGAAAGCCATAGGCGCCAAACCAGGCGACATACTGAAAATCATAAGGAAAAGCTCTACAGCGGGCGAGCACGTGGCTTACCGCTACGTAGTGGAGTAAGCGTTATTTTGCAATCATGACTTCTGTTGACTTCACGATTGCTTCCACTTCGTCGCCTACTTTTATGTCCAAGTCTTCAACTGCCTCTTTCGTAATTACCGAGGTAACCACGGCGGGTACCATAATCTGAATCTTTACTTTCGCCGTGATGACGCCTTTTTCAACTGCGGTTACTTTTCCTTTGAGGCGGTTTCTTGCGCTTAACTTCAAGTTTTTCACCTCCCATGTTTTTCTTTTCGGATAAAAATTCACTTAAGCAGTTTTCTAAACGCGTGTACTCAGCAAGCAGACTTTTGCCAGTCTCCGTTAGTTTTGCGCCTCCGCCTCCAGCTTTGCCGCCCCTGTAGGTGTCTACAATGGGTTCGCCTATTGTTTTTTCGATTTTTTTAAGGTAGTTCCAGACGTAACGGTAAGACATGCCCAGTGTTTCAGCGGCTTTAGAAATCGAGTTTTCCTTCGCTATGCCTTCTAAGATTTCTGCTCCGCCTTTGCCGATTAGGGGGTTTCCTTCGTATTCTATCCATACTTTGCCTGAGAACTTATGTTTTGTGTGAGTGCTCATCTTATTTAGTGTTAAGCACGGTAAAGTTTATAAGGGTAGTGACATGAATGACAAAACATAACGGTGTTTATAATGAAAATATGGCTAAAGATAGTTATAGTCGCAGCACTGGCAACTATCATAGTAGTCGCTGGCACACTAGTTTACTTAAACTACTTTGCCAGGAGACGAGTCTTCATTTCCACAACTACAAGCCTCTACGACACTGGTCTGTTGAACGAAATAGAGAAAGACTACGAAGCAACACACAATGTTGACCTCAACATATTAGCCGTAGGCACAGGCATAGCCATCCAGCACGCTCAGAACGGCGACGCTGACATCGTCCTTGTTCACTCGCCATCAGTGGAGAAAACCTTCCTCCAAGACGGCTACGGCGTAAATAGAAAGATCATTGCCTACAACTTCTTCACCATCGCAGGACCAGAAGCTGACCCAGCGGGAATCACAGGGAAAAATGCAACCGAAGCAATGAAAAGCATATATGCTTACGGAGAAAGCATAATCGACCCGACAACCCAAATCTATATTTCTCGAGGAGTAAACTCTGGCACAGACTCCAAAGAGCAGAGCCTTTGGAAAGCAGCAGGCTACAATTACACAATCATATCTGGAAAGTCATGGTACGCAACTACAGGTCAAGGAATGGGTGCAACATTGACTGTGGCAGACCAGAAGGGCGCTTACGTTCTCTCGGACATAGGCACATACCTGAAATTCTACACTGACGGCACAATAGCCTTGCCAGCATTGATAACTGAGGAGCAATCGTTGCTTAACGTTTACAGCGCTATGGCAGTAAACCCAACAACAGTTGCGGCAAATCAATCCGTTCACGCGCAAATCAGCTTTAGTGATGCAATGGCATTCATAGAGTACTTGGTTTCAGATGCAACTCAGAATTTAATAACTAACTATGGCAAAGACACGTATGGACAGAGCCTCTTCACGGGCGCTGTGCAACAACTAAAGGATAATGCGCCGCAGCCTATTGTCGACTGGATAAAAGCTTACGCGTTCTTTGACGGCTCCGAGTGTCCACCGCAATATAGAAATGGCTACGAGGACTTGTACAGTTAGAGGAACATTGTATTGGCTGATGTATTCGGCGGCGTAATAGAAGCCTTAGGAAAAATAGTTACAGGCGACCCAGAACTCTACGGAATCCTTTACCGCACCCTCTTTTTTTCTGGAACCGCTGTCATATTGGCCGCGCTATGGGGAACGGCAATCGCGATGCTCATTGCATTGAACGAATTTCGAGGAAAAACCTTCATTAAAACATTTTTCAATTCCATGATGGGTTTACCAACAGTAGCTTTGGGTTTAATACTCTTCCTACTCTTCTCAAAAGGCGGACCACTAGGCTTTCTAGGGCTACTTTACACTCATGCAGCTATAATAATAGGTCAAGCCATACTTGTGACGCCATTACTCATCAGTATTGCAATTCAAGCTATTGAAGCGGTTGACCCTGAGATAATGAACTTGGCCAAGACGCTGGGCGCTTCGGAGTCCCAAGCATCAATAGCAGTTTTAAAGGAAGCGGTGAGCGGTTTTCTCCTGAGTAACATTGCGGCTTTCAACCGAGCAATAGGCGAATTGGGGGTAGTGAGTCTGGTGGGCGGTAGCATAGTGGGAGGGTTCTACAGAACCGATGTGATTACAACATCAATATCATTTAACACAAACATAGGCAATCTTGGACTTGCCGTAGCTCTGGGTATATTCCTAATGATTATTGTCTTCATTGTAAACATCTTGATGCTTGCTGTTAGAAATGCACCCGCCATAATGGGATTCATTAATTTGCCCTTAATTCTAAAAATTAAGCTTGCAATTAGGAAGACTAAAAGATGACGATAATTGCTGAGTTGAATAATGTAACCAAAGCTTACGGAAGCAAAAAAGTCTTAGATGGCATTAACCTGCAAATCCACGAAGGCGAAATACTAGCACTAATTGGACCTAACGGTTCAGGAAAAACAACATTATTGAAAATCCTTGCGTTCCTCGAAAACCCGGCAAGCGGAGAAGTGAAGTTCCAAGGCGAAGCCGTCAACTCCAAAAACACCGAAAAGGTGCGCATGCAAAGCACGCTTGTTTTTCAAAAAACAACAGTCTTCAGCTCTTCAGTATACAACAACATTGCTTACGGCTTGAAAATAAGAAAAGTACCAAAGACTGTGCGTAATGCGGAAGTGAAAAAGGCGCTGGAAATAGTGAAGCTAGAAGGCTTCGAGAAGCGACCTGCACTTAAACTTTCTGGTGGGGAACAACAGCGAGTAGCAATAGCCAGAGCCTTAGTTCTCAAGACAAAACTGCTACTCTTGGATGAACCAACAGCGAACTTGGACCCGAAAAACGCAGACATACTTGAAGAAGTCATTAATAATGTAAATTGTGAAAACAAAGTCACCATCGTTATGACAACGCACAATATGTTTCAAGCTGAAAAACTACCACATCGTATCGCGTTAATGAACGAGGGCAAAATAACTGAAATTGGCTCGCCAGCAGACGTTTTCGGCAAACTCTCCAAGAACTTGGCGCGCTTCGCTGCTGTAGATAACACGTTTGCTGGAGCCGCCACGGCAACGTCAGAGGGCACAACGATGGTGGACATAGGCAACGGCGTGCGAGTTGAAGTCACATCTCAAAGGCAAGGCGAAGCGTCTATCTTCGTGAATCCGCAGGACATTATCTTGTCTAAATGTGCCATTAAGTCCAGCGCCCGGAACGTGTTCATGGGCAGAATCACTGAAATCACGGATTTAGGCTCTCTTGTTAAGCTTAAGGTTGACGTTGGCAAGCTTTTCACTGTTCAGATAACTAAGCGTTCCTTCCTTGAAATGAGGCTTAACTTGAACGCTGAAGTTTGCATTGCCTTCAAGGCATCAAGTGTCCAAGTGTTTTAAGCTTTGTTTTTTCTTTCTTCCGCCAGCTCGTGCAGGATGACTAGTGCTTCGCCCAGGGGCATGTTCAGCCTCGTTGCCAATTCAGCTGGGGCTACGTCGGGTTTTTCGCGCAGTATCTCTTCTCGCGTGTACGCCTTGTGCGCTGGGTACATCACTGCAGCGTGGACTGCCTCAACAAGTATAAGCCAGAGCTGCTCCTTCGTGTACTCTTCCAGGCTCATATAACATTACCAAATATAGTACACACAACTCGCTATTCAGTTTACCGCAAAGTATATCTCCTCTAGAGGTTTCATCAAGGGCGAGCATGAACCCTATGCGCGTGAAAGCTGTAATATTCGATTTAGACGGAACCCTCGCCAACTTCAACCTAGACTACAAAACCGTCCGCGCAGAAGTCAAAAGCTACCTTATAAAACGAGGCGTTCCCGCTTCAGTCGTATCAGTGAAAGAAAGCGTCTTCGAAATGCTCAGAAAAACCGAAATCTTCGCAAGAAACTCAAATAAACCCGCCAAGTTTCTGGAAGAAGTCCGCAACGAAGCCTTAGCTATGACTGAAAAATACGAGTTAGAAGCCGCCGCATCCACAAGCCTGATGCCTGGCGCATTGGAGACGCTGAAGGCTTTACGCAGAATGAACTTGAAAATTGGCTTGTGCACCATCAACAGCGAAAAAGCCGTGAACTACATCCTAAACCGCTTCGGAATCAAAGACTACTTCGATGTAACAGTTCCAAGAAACAAAGTGAACCAGTTTAAACCTCACCCCGAACACATCGAAACCGCATTAAAAGCCTTAGGCGCATCGGCGAATGACACTGTGATAGTTGGCGACAGCATCACAGACATGCAAAGCGCCAAGGAGTTGAAAGCTTTTGCCGTCGGGTTGCCCACGGGCGTTTCCACGATGGAGCAGTTGATGCGCAACGGCGCGAACTACATAGCAACCTCCGTAATAGACCTGCCGCTTCTCATAGAAAAAATAAACAAAGACTCAGCCTCGGAAAAAACGTAATTTTTTGTTATGTTGTATCCAACGGTGCGCTAACGTCACTCTGAAACGCGAAGCTCTTTATAGAGAGACTACACAAACTGTATTTTCAGTCAGTGAACCACGATGCCTGAACAAAACCAAAAAACAAACGGCAGCTTCTCAGATTTGCTTAAGGCATCATGGATGCGCTCCTCAATAAAGCTGGCAATAATCCTAACCGTAGCAGGAGTAATCATAATCGGGCTTCTAAAAATCTTCAACATTGCCGAAGCACCTTTGTTCTCCAGCATGGAAGCCTTCTTTGTGAATTACGGGCTTGCAGGCATATTCCTCGCAACAATCATAGCTGGCACCATAGTGCCCTTGGGAAGCCCAGCGCTGGTTGTAGCCGCAGCAATGTTCGGCGTAAACCCCATACTGCTCATACTTGTAGCCACCACAGGCTTCACCATAGGCATGACAATCAACTACGCCTTAGCTTACCGTCTAGGAAGACCTTACGTCTCAAAAAAAATCTCCCCCGCAACCATAGAACAAGTGTCAAACGCTTGGAACAAGTGGGGATGGATAATTTACACAGTATTCGGCTTAATCCCCGTTCTACCCGTGGAACTGCTCGCCTTCATCTGCGGACTCCTGAAGACACGTCTCACAATATTCATAGCACTAAGCTTTGTACCCAGACTCATAATTTTCACCCTTCTATCCTTCTTCGGGCAGTCAGCAGGCGCTTGGCTAGGCGTTGTTTAAATCAATTATACCAGCATCACACTAGTTACGCCCAGAAAAATCCAGGGTGAAAATGCGCACATTTTAGTTACCCGAATACACACAGGGCACTGCGGAGAACACACACTATGGTTTCCCTAAGAGCATTAGCACCATCATTAACCCGAATCACAATCGCCGGCGCAATAGGCGCCGCACTGCACATCGGACAAGGAAACTGCGACTTAATAGACGAAAAAGCAGTGGAATTCTCAAGAGCCGCCTTAGCCCAAACGGACATAGAAGGCGAAGTCATCGCGTGCGAAGGACCAAAAGACCACGCGCCAGCCTTTATCCACCGCGAAAAAGTGGGCACAGGACACGGACCCAAAGTGGAATTCGTCGTG
>Ga0256868_10000103_pt1 | contig 48933 bp, 48 predicted proteins | sample RVTome_13_FD_187341 | JGI IMG/M metagenome (GOLD analysis project Ga0256868, IMG submission 187341) | Soil microbial communities from uranium-contaminated site in the Upper Colorado River Basin, Wyoming, United States - RVT92D227 HiSeq ...
CCCAGTGAATGTTGACTCTATTGTGTGCAAGGGTCATTTGGCTGCTGCTCTCGGCCAATTCGTGCAGCGTGACTTAACCGTTCCCTATGCTGTACTATGGTTTCCTCATTTTATATGCCTTCACGGCAATGCTCAGAAGCTTCGTCAGTGCCTGGCTTTCCTCGTCTTCTACATAAAACTCCTTGCTGGACTGTACCTGCACATCCTTGAAGCCAGCTTTCCTTATCTTTTCCAAGTATTCCTGCTGCTCCAGAGCCCCGCCGATGCAACACGCCCAGGCATTCGAGTCACTCTTTATCTTATCGGGGAGAGCTCCTTCCGAGACAATATCAGACACTGTGAGCCTTCCGCCGGGCTTCAAGACCCGGTAAGCCTCCTGAAAAACCCTGGATTTATCCGGTGACAGGTTTATGACGCAGTTGCTTATAATCGCATCCACAGAGTCATCCTCGACGGGGAGTTTTTCGATTTCCCCCAGGCGAAAATCTACATTGTGGTAGCCATGTTCCCTGGCGATACTTCTTGCCTTATCCACCATCTCTTCCGTCATATCAATCCCGATAACCCTGCCGGTGGGGCCGACTCTATTAGCTGCCAGGAATACATCTACTCCTGCTCCCGCCCCTAAATCCAGGACCACCTCACCTGTCTTCAGGTCCGCTATAGCAGTGGGGTTGCCACACCCCAACCCCATAATCGCCTCTTGCGGGATATGCTCCAAATCCTCTCTCGAGTATCCGACAGCCTTAGCTTGCAGCAAGGAACTGGCCCCACAGCCACAGCTCGGGCAGCAACTCTCCTGGTCTTGTTTGGCTATCTCAGCATATCTCCCCTTCACCACCTCTTTGATTTTCTCTTCTTTCATAATTCACCTCCTGACATTTGCATGGCGATAGCTCCTTCATCAGAGCTTCGCAGTCAATAATCAACCTGGCTAATCTGGCATCCGTAAGCTTATAGTAAACCTTTTGGGCTTCTTGCCTCTCTTTCACAATATTACATTCCTTCAGAGCTTTCAGGTGATGCGAAATCAGGGATTGCTCCTTGTTCAGAACGCTGGCGAGTTCACCAACGCATCTCTCACCTATAGCCAGCAGCTTGAGTATCTGGAGTCTCGTCGGCTCCCCGATGCACTTCAGGAACCTTGCCTGGTCTTCAGCCATTGCCATATGAATCTCCGTTTATATGAATCATAGTTCATATATTTTGAAAAGTCAATAAATTGCACTCGTTCATATGATTGGTGACACCTCTTTTCCCCAGCGGGGAGCGAGATTCCTTGCTTACGCTTCGGAACAGACTCCGCAATTCCCCTGTCTCATTGCCAGTAGCCAGAGGCGACGAATCAATCTGGGCGGGACAAGAGATTGCTGGGCCGAGCACTCATGGCGCTGAGTGCTCGGCCCAGCAATGACGGAAAGAGGAGGGGTTCGCAATGACGGGCAGGTCGTTACACAACATCACAAACATATTAGGTGTCATCCGTCTATTTTGAGTAGATCAGTCTTTGAAACTTTGGGCGACCTGAGATATGATTCGCTGGATAAGGGTGAGCCGATTGTCAGTCACCCTCCGGGAGAAGCAGATGAAAGTATTTAATACCATGACCGGGAAAAAAGAAGATTTTCATCCCCGCGGCGAAATGGTGACCATGTACGTTTGTGGAATTACCGCTTACGACGACTGTCATATCGGGCATGCCATGGCTTACGTAGTCTTCGATGTGATAAGGCGCTATCTAATATTCAAGGGGTACAAAATCAAACACATTCAGAACTTCACCGACATAGACGATAAGATTATACAGCGTGCCAATCAGTTAGAGATCCCGCCGCTAAGGCTAGCTGAGGAATACATTGAACGATATTTCGCTGACATGGATGCGCTAAACATAGAACGGGCCGATATCTATCCCCGGGCAAGCGAGGAAATCCCAAAAGTTATCGAAATTATTCAAGGTTTGGTCGCTAAGGGCTACGCGTATGAATCTGAGGGAAGTGTTTACTTCCGCGTCAGGAATTTTACCGACTACGGCAAACTAAGTCATCGCAACTTGTCGGACATGATTTCACAAATGTGCACCTATGAAGAAAAGAAAGAGTACCCCTTGGATTTCGCTTTGTGGAAAGCCTCAAAGCCTGGTGAACCGTTCTGGGAGAGTCCTTGGGGAAGAGGTAGGCCGGGGTGGCATATAGAGTGCAGTGCTATGGCGTTAAAATACCTGGGCAACAGCATTGATGTCCACGGCGGCGGACAGGACCTTGTCTTTCCTCATCATGAGAATGAGATAGCACAATCAGAAAGCTTTGCTGAGGAAGTTCCTTTTGTCCGATACTGGCTACATAGCGGGCTATTGCAGCAAGACAAGCAAAAGATGAGTAAGTCCACTGGTAATCTAGTAGGTCTCAGAGAGATATTAAGACGCTTTAGCCTTGATGCTATTCGCCTTTTTATCCTCAGCTCGCATTACAGGAATCCGCTCACCTACAGTGAAGAAGCCTTGGAAGCAAGCGAGAGGGGTGCAGAGAGATTGCGCTGGGCATTGACTCATCAAGCTAGTGCAGGCGAAGGAGTAACTGTATTAGATGCAGAGCCATTTGAACAGAAATTCGTTGAAGCCATGGATGACGATTTCAATACTGCGCAGGCAATAGCAGTGCTCTTCGAATTGACGAGGGAAACAAACCGCGGCGCTGAACAGGGTGTAAACGTAATTGAAGCACAGCATACCCTGCTGAAGTTAGCAGGCATCCTGGGTCTGACTCTAAAAGAAAAGACACAGCCCGCACTCGACACAGACGCATTTATCGGTCTCCTGGCATCCACCAGAGACGATCTGCGTCGAAACCAGCAGTGGCAGCTAGCGGACAAAATTCGAAAAGGATTGGCCGATTTGGGAGTGACCCTTGAAGATACCCCTCAAGGAACAAGGTGGAAGTATAAGAGACAGGTATAGCCTGATGGCTATAGCAATTTACAGGAATTATGACGCAAAAGTCATTGCGAGCCGTTTTTCCCTTCCAGCCTGCTACAAGAAAACTGCCACATCTCTCTGAATTTTAATGGAAACTTAATATTTAAATGTTACGATGTTAATTGGGCCTTGTATTGTCCCCTTTTGCCCTCTTATTGCGAGGGGCCGAGACTGCTCGCTTATGCTTGGGCACAGGTTCCGCAGTCTTGAAGATTGCCAGGCCCCTGTACGCTCGGCTTGCGATGACAAGAAAGTGAAGGGCCCGGCTGGCAAACCGGGCAATTGCAGAAATACGGGATCCAGAAGTAAGAAGAAGGATAGTTGTGTGCTATAGTGTATGAGGATTAAGTTGCTGGAGGCGATTGGCTGTTGACGGGTTTTCTCCAGCACGAGTGGTTAGCTCCGATGGAATTGGAGTAGCTACCAACTAAGACAAGGGTTAATTGACAGTGAAAAGAATTATTTTTCTGATTATGGTCAGTCTTCTAGTCATAGGATTGGTCATGCCGGGCTGTGCCGGTGAACCAAAACCCCAGCCGGTGCTCTATATTTTCGAAAACGGGAAGATCAATGCTGGGATAGCCGGGGAACTGAACGGCACGGCTGGTGCAATGCAATGGGTAGGCGCTGCGCTCGCGCAGGAGGAAATCAACCGCAATGGTGGGATAGACATAGGTGGCGTGTCCTATATCCTGGAATTGGTCCCACTGGAGACTGGTGAAGAGACCGTGGACCCTACCGGCCTCACCGGCGTATCGAATCTTACGGCAGCGATAGAACACGTGGACTTTATCCTGGGTGGTTTCCGGCCGGAAGCCGTCGAGGTTTACGGAGATGTGGCTATGGAGAAGGGCGTGATTTTCATCAACTGTGGGGCTGCCGCAGAGACGCTACAACATAGCGTAGTCAATGATTACGCGGGCTATCGGTGCTGGTTTAAGGGCACGCCGTACAATGAGTATTTCTTAGGACAGAGCGTTGTGAGAACACTGGGAGCGATCGCGATAAAGCTCAGAGAGGAAATGGGAGTAGCAGCTGATTATGCGCTGAAAGCTGCCATAATCGCTGATAATTTGGCATGGGCTTATGATCAAGTAGTAGTTATCGCGGGACTATTACAGAGTATAAATGTGAGTCTTGTGCACAGTCCCTATTGGGTAGATGCGACGGGAATCACAGGAGGAATGCAGAATGCACTGACCTCAATAGCAGGCTTGGATCCTCAGTTCATCATCCCTGTATTCTCCGAGGATGCTGGCGTTCTCTATGATGTGCTGCGGGCATCTTATGCGCCAAATGCCATGTCGGTGGGCATTAACGTAATGGCTCAACTTAAGGCTCCTTGGAGTGCCAATCTTACCACAGCTCCGCCTGGTGGCCCGGCTTGTGCTTATGAGGTTATATTGGATACGTGGGCAGAAGGGCTAGAGCAAACCGAGAAGACGGGACCCTTCCTTACTGCGGTTATGAATTTTACCGCAGAAGAGTACCCACTCAATACTGCAGCTACCTATGATGCTCTGCTGGGTCTGAAAAAGGCCATCGAAGCGGTGGCGTGGTACGATGCGGAGGAGGGGGCTGCATGTGCGTGGGCTGATGACATTGTTCGATGGATGGAAGATCCGGCAAACGCTCAGGTGACGACGAGGGGCCTGATCACCTATTATCCCCGGCCGGGAACCACGGCGGCCGGGAAGCCAGCACTCACTGAGGCCCAAGTACGCTCATTGTATGATCTCGATAGCTATAATCAGACGTATACGTATGACGTCAAGGACTGGACGATGCCGGCGCATACCACTCACGACCTGGCCTATGGTCCAGGCCTCTTGACCGGCATTGGCGCCCAGTGGCAGTGGGATGGCGAGGCTGGTCAATGGAAGAAGGTTGGCGTCTGGCCAATGGATTTTGGAGACGAATACGACGAGGCGTTGACTGACCAGTACGGCTGCTGGAACTTTGCGTACAACGGCACGAAGCCCCTCGTAATACCGCAGAACATAATTGACCACCACAAGCCGTAGAGCACCCGGGGCAATGACCTGGGAGTGAAGATTTTTCCCCCACCAGCCGCTATGAAAAAGTGTCACATTCCTAAACGTTAATAGAATTCTAATAGTTAAATGCAAAGCTTTAATTGGCTTTGCTTTTTGTATTGATACCTTCCCCGGACTGCTTCGAGACTGGCTTTAGCCAGCCGAAGCAATCTCGGTGGAAGGCAATGAGATTGCCGCGCACCTTTCAGGTGCTCGCAATGACTAAAAAAGAGGGCTCATAACGACAAAAAAACAGAAGGCACGCAATGACAAAATCCCAAGTGGCTAGACATTGCGTGACGATAGGGGTATACTAGCTGCCACGTCTTCAAAGCTGTTGCTCCGATAGCCAGAGGGAGGCTGATCAAGGATGGATGAAGTTATTATTTCACGTGCCATTGTCGAAAGCTACATGAAAGACTTCATGGGAGCCATGGAGGTTGATGTCGCTGTAGCTGGGGCGGGTCCGGCTGGGCTTGTTGCTGCATATTACTTAGCGAAGGAAGGGGCCAAAGTGGTGGTATTTGAGAGACAGCTTCGTGTTGGTGGAGGCATGCCTGGTGGGGGGATGATGTTCAACCGCATCGTCGTTCAGGAAGAAGGCAAGCAAATATTGGATGAGTTTGGCGTGCCAAGTGAAAAATACCAGAAAGGGTACTATGTCGCTGATTCACTGGAGGCCATTTCCACTATCTGCTCAAGGGCGATAAGAGCCGGGGCCAAGATCTTCAATTTGATTAGCGTTGAAGATGTCATGGTTCGGGAGAATGACAGGATAACCGGGCTTGTTCTGAATTGGAGCGCTGTTTCCTGGTCCAAGCTTCATGTGGACCCTCTGACTATAAGATGCAAGGTGACTGTAGATGCCACCGGGCATGACGCTGAAGTGTGCTGTATCGTGGCGAGGAAAATAGGTCCGAAGTTAAGGACAAAGACGGGTGAAGTGATGGGAGAGAAGTCTATGTGGGCTGAGAAGGGTGAGAAAGAGATATTGAAGAATACCAGGGAAGTCTATCCCGGGTTAGTGGTCGCCGGCATGACGGCCAACGCCGTTTTCGGTTCCCCGAGGATGGGGGCCATTTTTGGTGGCATGCTTTTATCCGGCAAAAAGGCCGCCCGAGTGGCTGTGAAATTACTTCAGTAAGGTCAAATTTGCCATGGCGAAGACAATAGCGGAAATCAACGAGAAAATCAGAAAGGGCAAGGCTGTCGTGGTAACTGCCGAGGAAGTGATTAACATCGCCAAGGAAAAAGGCGTAAGCAGGGCAGCCGAGGAGATAGATGTCGTCACCACCGGCACCTTCGGCCCCATGTGCGGGTCTGGTGCTTTTCTCAATATCGGACACTCCAAGCCCAGGATAAAACTGGGCGGCGGCAAGGTCTATCTTAACGATGTCCCGGTCTATACCGGAATAGCTGCTGTGGATGTTTTCCTGGGGGCGACCGCTATCCCCGATGACGACCCCAGAAACAAGTTCTACCCTGGCGAGTTTAATTATGGTGGTGGCTACGTAATACAGGAGCTGGTAGCGGGGAAAGACATAATTCTTACGGCCACCGCTTATGGGACAGACTGCTATCCCAGGAAGAAGCTGGAGACCCTGATCAACATTAAGGACATAAACGAGGCAATTCTATTTAATGTCAGAAACGCTTACCAGAACTATAATGTAGCGGTGAATCTCTCCGACAAGATTCGCTATACCTATATGGGGGTGCTTAAGCCCAATCTGGGAAATGCGAACTACTCTACGGCTGGGCAGCTCTCGCCGCTGTTTAATGACCCTTACTATAAGACAACAGGTGTGGGAACTAAGATTTTCTTAGGGGGAGGGACTGGTTATGTTGCCTGGCATGGGACGCAGCATAACCCCACCGCTCTCAGGGCAGAAAACGGCGTGCCGCGGCGGGGGGCAGGGACGCTGGCCGTGATTGGCGATTTGAAGCAAATGAAGCCTGAGTGGTTAGTCGGGACAAGCATGCTCGGTTACGGTTGCACATTAACTGTGGGCATAGGCGTCCCGATACCCGTACTTTCGGAAGAAATTCTCCGCTATACTGTAGTGAGTGATGCTGACATCCTGGCTCCCATTGTGGACTATTCCGAGGCTTATCCGCAAAGAGAGCCTGATATCTTGGGAGAAGTCAGCTACGCTGAGCTCAAGAGTGGTAACATAAGAATTCGAGAAAAGGATGTGCCCACAGCTTCCTTGTCTAGCTATCCTAAAGCTGTGGAAATTGCCAATATCTTGAAAAAGTGGATAGAGAATGGTGAGTTTTTGCTCACCGAGCCTGTAGCTCCGTTACCTGGAGTGGAGTCAGGCATAACCTTTAAGCCACTCAAGGAAAGGCCAGTATCTTAAACAATAACAAATGACAAAGCTCAAATGGCAAAGATAAGTGCGTTTGGCATTTAGACATTTGGACTTTGTTTGTCATTTGGATTTCGATATTTGGATTTATTTACAGAGTAGGTTTTTATAGAAATGAATGTTTCCCGAAGAATAGTGCTTCACTTCCCGCCCAATATGACAGGGCAGCCGGTCGTTTGCCGTCTGGTCAAGGATTTTGGCCTCACCTTTAATATCATTAAGGCTTCAATATCACCAGGACAAGAAGGATTACTGATCCTAGAGCTAACCGGTGAGCGAAAGAACTACGACAAGGGCATCAAATACCTCACCGAGACCGGGGTAGAAATCCAGTCCTTGAGCCAGGATGTGGTCCGTGACGAAGTCAAATGCACTCATTGTGGAGCTTGCGTTACCATTTGTCCCACCGAGGCTTTTGCTCTGGAGCCCAAAACGAGGAAAGTGCTCTTTGACCATAATAAATGTGTTGTCTGCGGGCTGTGTGTCAAGGCTTGTCCTCCTCGAGCGATGATATTGTATTTCTGACGACAGAAATTCAAAAATCAAAGGTCAAGGGTAAGCATGATCAATCAAGATGCACTGATTTTTGACTTTTGCCCTATCGCTTTGCATTTTCATTTCTGCAATTTGCATTGGGATCTCGCAGTTGACCATGCCTGAGCCACGTTTCTACCGCCACTGGATTAAAGACACTGATTTAGTTTCTTTTGAGGTAGCGGTAAAGCAAACGGACTTATACATCCGCTCCCGGCGTAATTTAAGAAACAAAGCTCTTGATTCCGTGCAAAAACATCGTGGGTCTCTGGAGACATATATTGAGCGTCACCCTCTTTTTCTGACCACATTGGACCCTTATCAGGCCGAAGCTGAAGCCCCGGCCATAGTCAAGGAAATGGCCAGGGTCTCACAGCTAACGAGTGTTGGTCCTATGGCAGCGGTAGCTGGCGCTATCGCTGAAGCGGTAGGCAGAGATTTACTCGCCTTCTCGCCGGAGGTGATTGTGGAAAATGGCGGCGATATTTTCTTGAGAATATCTGAGAAGAGGTTGGTGGGAATCTATGCCGGGCAATCCGCTTTTACCAAGAAGATTGCCCTGGAAATTATGCCCCGAGAAACACCGCTGGGCATATGTACTTCTTCAGGGACGGTGGGACATTCTTTAAGCCTGGGCGGTGCTGACGCCGTTATTGTCCTCTCACCCTCGACAGCTTTAGCCGATGCCACAGCCACAGCGCTGGGCAATATAGTCAAGGATGCAAACGACATTCCCATCGCGATTGAAAAAGCCCAGGGTATTGCGGGGCTACGTGGTGTGATCGTTATTGTGGGTGACAAGATGGGTGTCTGGGGCAAAGTGAAGCTTGTGCCCATTGACTAAACCACTTCACGAAAATCTTGCGAGTTTCGTGGAGGCCCTGTTAGTTTGGGATCGAATTCTAGTTGGGTTAACCTAGTCCTTTCCTTTTTGGCCCGAGCAGTGATAAAGTTCTAAACAATGAGGAAGTCACCCAATCTGCACGTGCAATTAGCCCCCCGGCATACTAAGGGACTAGCTCTGTCTAATCCTGTGATGATAGCCGCTGGCATAGCTGGCTATGGCATAGAGTATGCCGAGATTGCTGATATACAAAAGCTGGGTGCCGTTGTCTGTAAAGGGACAACCCTTATGCCTAGAAGGGGTAATGCTCAGCCACGACTGATGGAGATTCCTGGCGGTCTGCTTAATTCGGTGGGCTTGGAGAATATCGGTATTGACGCCCTGATTAAAGAAAAAGCGCCTGTATGGGCAAGGTGGCAGGTCCCGGTTATCGTTAATGTTGCCGGGGAAACGATAGACGAATATGTGGATGTGGCAGGGATGTTAGAAGGCGTGCCTGGAATCAGCGGCATTGAGTTAAATATTAGCTGCCCCAATGTTTCTGCAGGAGGGATGGAATTTGGTGTTGACCCCAAGCTTGCTGCTCGGGTGACTTCAGCAGTCAAAGCTGCTACCAGTTTGCCGGTTATCGTTAAGTTGAGTCCCAATGTAACCGACATCAGGGAAATCGCTTTAGTCGTGGAAGAAGCCGGAGCTGACGCTATATCCCTGATTAACACATTGAAGGGCATGGCGATTGATATAGACCGAAGGAAGCCTTGCCTGGGAAACATTGTAGGTGGCGTTTCTGGTCCTGTTATCAAGCCTGTGGCGCTTCATATGGTGTTTGAGGCAGCCAAAGTCGTCCGTATTCCAGTGATAGGATGTGGTGGCATTGCTTGTGCTGAAGATGCCCTGGAGTTTATTATGGCTGGGGCTACTGCCATACAGATTGGCACAGCCTGCCTCACTAGTCCTGACATCTGTCTCACTATACTGGACGGGATAAAGCATTTTATGGTGGACAAAGGGGTGGAGAACCTCACTGACCTTATTGGCGTCGCCCAGCAATCATCATACTGAGTGCTGGGTTGTCTCCTTTTGTATGAAGCGGACGATATCCTCTGTGGAAGTGCCCGGCCCAAAGACAGCCTTTATGCCCATTTGTTGAAGGGCGGGAATATCGTCCTCAGGTATTATGCCACCAGCGATCACCAGGGCATCTTCTCTGCCTTTTTTTCTCAGTCCCTCTATGATTGATGGGAAGAGCTCTAAATGGGCTCCCGACAGAATGCTCAACCCAATAACATCTACATCCTCCTGGATAGCTGCCTCGACAATCATCTCGGGAGTTTGTCGGATACCAGTATAGATTACCTCCATGCCGGCATCACGCAAAGCTCTGGCAACCACTTTGGCACCCCGGTCATGCCCATCTAAGCCAGGCTTGGCTAGCAGAACACGAATCCTACCTTTGTTCATAGTCTGCTCCCTCTCTATCTTTTCTGACAAAGCTCAACCAGTACCCCTCTAAGTGATTTGGGGTGAATGAAAGCCACCAGGCCATCGAAGCCAGGGCGAGCCTTCTTATCAATTAATTCTATCCCACTTTCGGAGAGGTGGCTAAGCTCCTTATCTACATCGTCAACTTCAAACGTTATGTGATGAAGTCCCTCTCCTCTTTTCTCCAGGACCTTAGCCATGTTGCTGTCGGGAAGCGGTTCCAAAAGTTCCAAATTAGCGCCATGTCCTAAAGAAAGGATGGCTGCCTTTACTCCTCGCTCCGAGAGGGTTTCAATCTTGCCAACCTCAACGCCGAAACAATCCTCATAAAGCTTTATCGCTTCATCGAGGTTGCTGACTAAAATCCCGATGTGGTCAACTTTTTTGGCCATTTCACCTCCCTTAGAACTAGCGCCATGAATCTCGAAGGCTGTGTCTCAAAAGACCAGGAATTCCTTCTGGGTACCAAAAACCTTGCGCAGTACGTCACATATCTCACCCTCGGTGGCGTAAGCATCCACACATTGAAGAAAAGCCGGCATGGTATTATCCTTGCTTCGGGCGACATCTTCCAATCGCTTAAGCGCCTGCTTGACTTTGCCGTTGTCCCTGTCTCTCCTAACCTGGGCAGTCCTCTCCCTCTGTCTTTTCTCCACTTCGGGCTTGACTCGTAGCAGCCCCACTATTTTGGGATAAGGAGAGACGAATTTGTTTACCCCTACCACGGTGCGTTTTCCGTTTTCAATTTCTCGCTGGTAGCGGTAAGAGGAGTCCTGAATTTCCCTCTGTTGATATCCTTGCTCTATGGCAGATACGGCACCACCAAGGCTATCAATCTTGGCGATATACCCCCCGGCTTCCTTTTCCAGGCTGTCGGTTAGATGCTCTATGTAGTAAGAGCCACCGAGTGGGTCAACAACATGAGTAATGTCACTCTCGTAGCCCAGGATTTGCTGAGTTCGCACAGCTATGGTCACTGCCTCTTCAGAAGGCGGCGCATAGGCTTCGTCGAAAGAGTTAGTGTGCAGTGATTGAGTACCTCCTAAGGTCGCCGCCAAGGCTTCTAAGGCTGTCCGCACAATATTGTTATGCGGCTGCTGTGCGGTGAGGCTGCACCCCGCAGTTTGAGTGTGGAAGCGAAGCATCCAGGAACGTGAGTCTTTAGCCCCGAACCTCTCTTTCATAATCTTCGCCCACAGGCGTCGTGCCGCTCTAAACTTGGCAATTTCTTCAAGGAAGTTGATGTGGCTATTGAAGAAGAATGATAGTCTGGGAGCGAATACATCTACATCAAGCCCGGCATCAATAGCCGCCTGAACATAGGCGATACCATTAGCCAGGGTGAAGCCAATTTCTTGAGCCGCGGTGGAACCGGCTTCGCGTATATGATATCCACTGATACTGATGGTATTCCAGCGAGGGACACTCTTGGCACAATAGGCGAATATATCGGTGGCCAATCTCATAGAAGGACGGGGCGGGAAGATGTGGGTGCCCCGGGCGATGTACTCCTTAAGTATGTCATTTTGGGTAGTGCCGTTTAATTCAGTGGACTCAACCCCTTGTTTCCTGCCCAGGACAACATACATGGCCAGGAGGATCGGGGCGGTGGCGTTTATGGTCATGGAGGTGCTTACCTTATCCAGAGGTATATTCTGGAACAGAATCTCCATATCCCGGAGGCTGTCTATGGCAACACCAACCTTGCCCACCTCGCCTCTGGCCAAGGGGTGGTCGGAGTCATAACCAATCTGTGTCGGCAGGTCGAAGGCTATGCTCAGGCCGGTCTGCCCTTGCTCCAGGAGATAGCGGTACCTCTGGTTAGTTTCCTCAGCAGTACCGAAGCCGGAGTACTGGCGTATTGTCCATATTCTGCCGCGGTACATGTTCGGTTGGACACCCCGGGTGAAGGGATACTCTCCCGGGAAGCCCAAATCTCGAATATAGTCAAAATCTGGCAGGTCCTCCTGTGTGTAAACGGTGTCAATCTCCGCGCCAGAGCTGGTTTCAAATCTGTCCTGGCGCTCGGCAGCACGCTTCAAAGCCGGAGCCAACGTAGTGTCACGCCATTCCTGCTTGGTCTTATTGGCCATAGCAACCCCCTGAGTTAATAAGATTTGCCCGATGGAGCCTTCTTAGGCGCAGCCATAACCCCTGGCAGCCGAGGATTTAGCATCCGCATCAAGATCTGAACTACCGGTAGAGCCTCCGCCCAGATTTGGCATGTCCCCATTTTATCGGGACTGACGCAGATCTTGTCGTACTACTTACCTTTCTCTGATTTGCCGGACTTCTCCAACACTGGAGCCAGCAGATCCATGGGCAGAGGGAATACGATAATGGTGGTCTTTTCTGTAGAAATGCTGGATAGGGTCTGTAAATAGCGAAGCTGGAGAGCTGACGGCTGGCTGGAAATGACTCTAGCAGCCTCGGCCAGTTTCTCTGCCGCCTGGTATTCACCCTCGGCATGAACTACCTTAGCTCTTCTGTCTCGCTCAGCCTCAGCTTGAGCGGCCATCGCCCTCTGCATCGTTTGCGGCAGTTGCACATCCTTAACCTCTACCATGCTCACCTTTATTCCCCAGGGATCGGTGCCTTCGTCTACTGCCGTCTTTATCTTTTCGTTAAGCCTGTCCCGCTGGCCTAATAACTCATCCAGCGTAGATTGTCCGACAACATTTCGCAAAGTGGTCTGAGCAAGCAGCGAGGTTGCCTTGATATAGTCCAGCACCTTGAGAATGGCATCTGCAGCATTGACCACCCGAAAATAAACCACGGCGTCAACCCTGACCGTAACGTTGTCTACTGTGATACACTCTTGCGCGGGAACGTCCATGGTAATTACCCGAAGGTCAACTTTCCGCACAAGCTCAATGAAAGGTATAATCAGGACCAAACCTGGTCCTCTCAGCCCCACGAATCTCCCCAGTCGGAAAACGCCCACTCTTTCATACTCCCGAACGACTTTGATAGCTGCCGATAGAAGTATTATTACTACTACTGCGATAAGAACATAGATAAAATAGTTCATTTCCTCTCCTTTTCTTTAGATTTTCTGGTCACCCACAGTTTCAACCCTTCTGTTCTGGTTATTATCACCTCCTCTCCGGCTTCTATTGTACTATCTTCAGCTATGGCTGTCCATAACTCTCCTTCCGCCAGAACCGTGCCCTGGGGATGGAGGGTCGCTCGCACCACAGCTTCCTTCCCTATCATCTCCTCTACACCGGCTGACAGTTTTCGCCTCTGGCCTTTTACGATGGCGTAGATAACGAAAGCGATAAAGGCGGCGGCGAAGACTATGGCTACGATGATTGGGCCTGTCATTTCCACGGCACTACCTCCCTATTCTTTTGGTTTCTTTGCCACCCATAATTTCAATCCCTCTACTTTGGTTATTGTCACTTCTTCACCGGGTGCTACTCTACCGCCTTCCGATGCCGCTGTCCACAATTCTCCCTCGGCGAGAACTGTGCCTGTGGGATCGATAGGTGTTTTGGCTATGGCTGTTGTCCCAATCATTCCCTCAGCTCCGGTAGCTTTGCGTCGTCTTTGCCCGCGGATAATGGCGCCGAGGACAAAGACAGCGAAAGCGGTAAAGCCTACTGCAACGCCGGCGATTAGCCTCCAATCTACCTCTATCCCCGGGCTGTGGCTGAACAATATCAGCGAGCCTGCAACCAGCGAAATTATACCTCCGGCGGTTAATAGCCCAAAGCTACTAGTGAAATACTCGGCGATAAAAAGTCCCACGGCAAGTAGAATGAGTGCTATGCCTCCCCAGTAAGCATTAAGCACACCTAAAGAGTAAAACGCCAGGAGTAAGCTAATGCCACCAACTACCCCGGGGAAAACCATCCCCGGGTTGGAAATCTCGGTAATTAACCCTATGGTAGCCAGGGTAAACAGGATATAGGCAATGTTGGGGTCGCTGATGGTTTGCAGAAATTTCTCAACGGCATTCATTTCGTTTCTAGTCGTACCATATTCCGTGGTATCAAGGATAACTTCCTGGCCGCCGGCCAAAGTGACATTCCAGCCATTGATTTGGGAAATAAGGTCTGCCAGATTCTCAGGTCGCAGGTCGATAAGGTTCTTTCCCAGCGCATCAACATCCGTGAATGATTTGCTTTCCGTAACTGCTAACTCAGCCTCTTCCATGTTGCGTCCGCGTTCTTCAGCTATAGTCCTCATCCACTTCGCCGAGAACTCGACAATTTTCTTCATCTGATCTTCCGGTATTTCCTCCCCTCCAGCAGATACAGGATGAGCAGCGCCGATAGTCGTGCCCGGCGTCATTGCTGCTATATGAGCGGACAGGGTAATGAAGGTTCCTGCTGAGGCAGCCCAGGCACCTTTGGGTGAGACGTAGACCACGATGGGCACCCTGGCATTCATAATCCTTTTGACTATCTTGTCGGTTGAGTCCAGAAGCCCGCCGGGGGTATCCAGCTCAATTATGCAGACAGTAGCGCCGTGCTCCTCCGCCTGGCTGATACCCCGGTCAATGTAGTCAGCTATCACGGGCACAATTGTGCCATCCACGGTCAGGACTTCCACAGTAGTAGGGCTGGCAGCAGCCAGCAGGCTGCCTCCTAGACCCGCAACCACGGGCATCACAAGCCATGCGATGAAGAAAACCCTGAGTCCAGTTCTAAGCATCTCACATTATCCTTATGCTAATTATAAACTAAGCAACTGAAAGCAACAAAAAACGAGATTCATCATTGAAGCTGGACAAAGCTTGGTGTAGAATAGGTTGAATATGAAGAACCAGAAATGTAAGGGAATGCAAGACTTGCTCCCCGAGGACATGTTGCGCTTTCGCCGCATTGAAGATACCTTCCGGACTTGTTGTCGTAGCTGGGGCTACCAGGAAGTGAGGACGCCAACCTTGGAGTATCTCTATTTATTTACAGCTACGGGAACACTCACTCCAAGCATGTTAAGCAAGGTATATTCCTTTCTCGATTGGGATGGTTGGAGTGGTGAGCGGGTGGTCTTGAGACCAGATGGCACTATTCCTGTGGCCAGGCTCTACATCGACAATCTGAGTGGGCAGGAATTAGCCAGGCTTTTCTATGTGACTAACATCTTCGCTTTTGAGGGAACCGGGAAGGAGAACAGGGAGCGATGGCAATGTGGTGCGGAGTTATTCGGGGGTGTCAAATTTGCCCCGGACGTGGAGATAATTCTGCTGGCTGAAGAGGTTATCCGCAGGCTTGGCATCAGAAATGTTGCGCTGCGATTATCTCACGCTGGCCTGGTGAAGGCCTTGCTCAAAGAGTTCAAGCTCAGCCCGGCTGAGGAAGCTAAGATGACAGGCCGCATTCTGGAAGGAGATTGGCAAGCATTGACCAGGGTGAAATCCACCCGCCCCGAAATCGACAGGCTCATGGCTATATTACTGAGCCTCAAAGGGAAATCGAGCAGCTTCCTATACAATGTCAGAGCTTCATTCCCCAAAGCTTCGCGGGATTTAAAGTCCAGCCTGGAGGACTTCATAAACGTTACGACATTACTGGATGACCTGGGCTGTAGCTATGAAATTGATGTCACGGCGATGCGTGGGTTTGAGTATTACACTGGAATCTGTTTTCAGTTTCTGGTTTCAGGGGAGAGGATAGGTGGCGGAGGAAGATATGATAGCCTTGTACCCCTTATGAATGGAAAGGAGATCCCCGCCTGTGGATTTGCCTTATATTTGGACCCTATAATGAAATTACTTCCGTTGGAGAAGGAGAGAAAAGGCGAATCTGGGATCCTGGTTAGAGGTAAGACATTGACTCCAGAAGTAGTAAAGACGTGCTTTGCTGTGGCGGGATCCCTTCGTGATGCCGGGCAACCGACAGAGCTTTGCTTCGGAGAGCGAGAAGACGCTAGTTACAGGTGGGTCGTCCTAGTCTCGGGCAAAGAACCATCCCCGTTTGTGCTCAAGGATTGCATACAAAAGCGGCGGCGAGAAGTGGCTTCTCTGGCAGAGGTTCTCAAAGTGGTAAATAGGGGATGAAGGACTACCAAGCTGGCTATGTCAAGTTCGCCCTTCCTAAAGGCAGGTTTTTGTCACCGACAGCTAACTTGCTTGCTGAGATAGGCCTGGGATTCGAGGGTTATAGCGACAAAACAAAGCAGTATCGCCTTTGCTCGGCAACGTTTCCTGACCTCTCCGCTAAGATACTTCAGGAAAAGGATATTCCCATCCAGGTGGCTGTCGGGAATTACGACCTTGGTATCTGTGGTTCGGATTGGATTGCGGAATACCTGGTGAAGTATCCCGCAGGAGCTCTGGTGAAAACAGCAGATCTAGACTATGGGGAAGGCAGTATACACGTGGTTGCCAGTGCCCAGGCGGGGATAACCAGTCTCAATGACTTATCAGCTCGGCAAAATGATTGTCGTATAGTAAGTGAGTATCCTAATCTGGCTGAGGCTTTTGCATTGAATCTCAGGATGAGAAGGTTCAGGATCTTCCCTGTGTGGGGAGCTGCTGAAGCTTATCCCCCGGAAAATGCCGATTTAGTGGTGCTCTGGGGGAGAAGTAGAGCGCATATAGCAGCTCAAGGCTTAATTCCCCTTGAGAGATTGCTCCCTGTTACGGCCTTTCTAGTAGCTAATCGGGAAAGCCTGGAGAACAAGGATTTGAGCCAGATATTGATGTGTTTTGACTCCAAGCTTAGCGCCGGGTCGCAGACATCGACGGAACAGGAGCTTGTTATCTGTAAGGAACTGAAGATCCCTTGTCCCTCGTGGCAGGCAAGGGAAATTAACATGGCTCTACCCGACGGCCACCAGCAAATACCTGCTGCGCAGTTTCTCAAGCGAGTAGGGCTGGCACTTCAAGGGTATTCTGAGGAGCTTGTGAGTCGTCGTCCTACCGCTGATTTAGATTGGCTGGGCGTTAAGGTAATCAGGCCCCAGGATATGCCTCTCCAGGTGGCGAACGGCAATTTCGACCTAGCCATAACCGGTGAGGATTGGCTGCGTGAACACCTCTATCGCTTCCCGTCAAGCCCGGTGAAGAAATTATTTGCTCTCGGCTTCGGTACCGTCAAAGTTGTGGCTGCTGTGAGCCAGGAAATGCCCGTGAATAGCATTGATGAATTAAGGTCGCTTGTTGAGCGAAGCCCTGATGTAATCGGGGCCCCTCTAAAAGTAGCCTCGGAGTATATAAATATTGCCGATAAGTATCTTCGGGATAATTACATTAACCCGTATAAGCTGATTCCAACTTGGGGGGCGAGCGAGGCCTTTTTGCCCGAGGATGCCGATATGCTTATCGATAACACTCAGACAGGGAAGACTCTGGAGCAGCACAAGTTAAGGATTCTTGATGTGCTATTCCAATCCTCGGCTTGCCTGATTGCCAACAAGAATAGTCTGGCATCTTCTCACAAAAAAGAGAGAATGAAATTCTTGACACAAAGATTGCGAGCGGGGCTATTATGAGAAGAATCAAAGGATTCAATAAAGCAAGACGATCACTGGCCAGGGAAAATTTCTGGGAGCCTTTCGCCACCTCACAAGGGCTGGCACCGCAAACAAAGCAAGTCTTTCTTTCAGTTCAAAAAGCGGTTGACCGTATTATGGGCGATGTTCGGGATAAAGGTGATGAAGCTCTCTTTGATTACACCGAAAAACTGGATGGAGCGCGACTGGACTCCCTGGAAGTAGATAGACGGGAAGTTGTCGCCGCTTATGACGTAATAAATAAGGAGGTCGTCGCGGCTCTAGAGTTTGCAGCCGGAAGGATATGGGACTTCCATGTTGCCTGTGAACACAAAACCGGTGTATTCCCCGTCGACAAGCACCTAAGTCGGCGGGTTCTGCCCCTGCAAAGGGTTGGCTTGTATGTGCCTGGCGGCCGTGCTGCCTACCCATCTACGGTGTTGATGATGGCCATACCAGCCGGAGTGGCCGGTGTTGAAGAAATCATTATGGTTTCGCCACCCGGTAGGGATGGCAGAATTCCTGCCCCGACGTTGGTCGCCGCCGATATTGCCAAGGTCAATCGCATTTTCAAGCTTGGCGGTGCTCAGGCAATTGCGGCACTGGCTTTTGGTACTGAGTCAGTACCCAGAGTGGATAAGATTTGCGGCCCGGGGAACATTTTCGTGACCCTGGCTAAGAAAATGGTTTATGGCACGGTGGACATTGATGGCCTCGAGGGTCCCAGCGAAATAGTAATCGTCGCCGACGAGAAAGCCAAACCATCCCTTTGTGCCGCCGACCTCCTGGCCCAGGCTGAACATGACCCCCTGGCCTCAGTCGTCTTAATCACCACCTCGGCCGACCTCGCTAAGCGAGTGGACGAGGAAATTGAGATACAGTTGAGTAAATTAAAGCGGCGCTCTACTATTAAAAAGGCTATTGATGCAGGAATGCTTGTGATTGTCGACGACATGAGCCAGGCGGTGGAGTTGGCTAATCTCTTCGCCCCTGAGCACCTCTCGATTATGGCATCCAACGCCTCAGCTTTAGTCCGCAAAATTCACAATGCCGGCTGTATTTTTGTAGGTGAGAATTCGCCTGTCGTTCTCGGCGATTACGTTGCCGGTCCCAGCCATGTATTGCCCACTGGAGGCAGCGCCCGGTTTGGTTCTCCTCTGGGCGTCGCGGACTTTCTGAAGGTCACCAATATCATCTCTTTGGATAAGCCTGCCATGCGAAAACTGAGCAAGGCTGCTAGGGTAGTAGCTGAAGCTGAAAGGCTCGATGCCCACGCCGAGGCTGTAGCCCGCCGTGTCATTGCGAGCGACCTGCCCGCCAAGGCTCGGCAGGCGGGAGCGAAGCAATCTCGAAGATTTCCCTCTCGCTTGAGGGGAGAGGGGCATGGTGAGGGGGAAAAGTAACGTGGACATCAAAAAACTCATCAGGCCCGAGCTAATAAACATGAAGAGCTACACGCCTATCGAGCCTACGGAGGTTCTAAGCCAGCAAGCCCAATTGCCTGTGGATAAAGTAGTAAAGCTCGATGGTAATGAGAATCCTTATGGCTGCTCTCCCAAAGTCTATCAAGCTCTGGCTGCTTATGCCTATTATCATAATTATCCTGACCCGGAGCAGAGGGAGCTTCGGAAGGCTTTAGAAGAGTATACCGGCTTGGGACGCCAGCACATTGTCTGCGGCATGGGCAGCGATGAGCTTATTGACCTTATCCTCAGGCTTTTCCTCAAGCCCGGAGAAAAAGTCATCAACTGTTCACCGACATTCGGTATGTACCCATTCAGCACCGATGTTTGTGGAGGTAGAGTAGTTGACGTGCCGCGCACCGAAGATTTTGCCCTTGATATGACTGGTATGAAGAAAGCGTTGACCAGGAAAACGAAGGTCATCTTTGTCGCCTCGCCCAATAATCCCACTGGCAATACTACCCCTGAGAAGGAAATTATTGAGCTTGTTGATACTGGAAAAATTGTTGTCGTAGACGAAGCCTATTGTGAATTCGGTAACGTAACCGTCGCCAACTCAGTGCCCTCTTACCCCAACTTGATAGTTTTACGCACCTTCAGCAAATGGGCCGGGCTGGCTGGCTTAAGGATAGGCTACGGCTTTTTCCCCATAGAAATCGCCGATTATCTGATGAAGATTAAGCAGCCCTATAACGCCAATGCCGCAGCCCAGGCTGCGGTGCTAGCTTCCCTGGCAGATATAGAGTATCTTCGTCTCAATGTTATGAAGATAGTTATGGAACGGGGGAGACTGTTTGGCAAACTAAAGGAGCTGGGTTGGCTAAAGCCTTATCCCTCTCAGGCTAATTTCATCCTTTGCTTGCTGGCCGATTTTCTTCCTTGTCGTTCTGAGGGAGCAAAGCGACCGAAGAATCTCGCCAAAGACGTCTGGCAACAACTGCGGCAGAAGGGCATATTTGTTCGCTATTTCGATATTCCCAGATTGAGAGACTGCCTGCGAATTAGCGTGGGCCGACCTGAAGATACCGATGTTCTGGTTAAGGCATTAAAGGAGGTCAAACATGGCTGAAAGAAAGGCAAAAGTAGTTCGCGAGACTGCCGAAACAAATGTTAAGGTGGACCTCAACATTGACGGCAGCGGACAATTCCAAATCACCACTGGCATAAGGATGTTCGACCACCTTCTTACTCAGCTGGCCCAACATGGAGTATTTGACATAAAAATCTCAGCCTCAGGTCCCGACCAGCACCACGTAGTCGAAGATGTAGCTATCTCGCTGGGCAAAGCTCTTAACCAGGCGCTGGGGAAAAAGCAGGGCATTGTCCGTATGGCGCATGCTGTCGTGCCTATGGATGAAGCTCTGGCAGTGGTGGCTGTGGATATCGGGGGCAGGGTCTATAGCGCAATCGAGGTGGAGTTCGACGAAGCCAGCATAGGCGATCTCGAAGCTGATTTAATCCGCCATTTCCTGGTCTCCCTGGCCTCCGAAGCCAAAATTAACCTTCACGCCAAGGTGCTCAGCGGCATCAACGACCACCACAAAGCCGAAGCCCTGTTCAAGGCCCTGGCCCGAGCCCTGGACTCAGCCACCCGCATTGACGAGCGCATCTTGGGGAGAATTCCCAGCACCAAAGAAGTTATCGAGGGGTAGAAGGTTACAAAATGGTTTTGAATCCTGCTCTGGGCAGTTTTGCTTTTGCCAAACTTTTCGAGGAGGTTAGGAATGTGGGAGTACATTGAACAATTAGCGGCCTTAATTTTTAGTTCTTCGGCAATAATTACTGGAGTCGCTTTATTGCTCATTTCCTCGTGTTGGAAGACCTTGAAAGAAGTCATGCAAACATTACCTCCAGACGAAAGGAGAATCATTTTCCGCCTGGGACATATACATGATAAGCGTAAGAAGTACAAAGAAGAACTTAAAGGCTCTTTGTGGCTCGCAATTCTTTTTCTTGGCCTAACAGTTATCAGCAATCTGATGGCTATGGGTTGTGTAACGCGGACGATGCTAGGTATGCACGGTGGAATCTACGAACTACAGGATTTTGTTGTTGGACGATGGGCCGTCATTGCGGGTATGGGTTTTCTCACGATGTCCATTTTTGTTCTCGGTTACTACAGATTTTCCGAGTTTTGGGCTCTTAGAAAAGGTAAACTTGAGATTATTAAGGAATTATCCTATGACAAAGTACCCACAGAAAATAATGATAACACAGAGCTCGAATCCAAAAAGGAAGGGAAGGACAGGACCAGATCCTACAGTTTGGAAACCGTTCGTCAGCGATACCCAAGAGCGTATGAGAAATGGACTGAAGATGTGGATGCGCGTTTGAGGATTGAGTACGGCAAGGGCTTGAGCATCCAACTACTATCAGAGATGTTTCAAAGGCAGCCAAGTGCTATCCGTTCCCGTTTGCGAAAACTGGGCATTCTAAAATAGTGTTTTCTAGTGTAAAGGTAGCTCCTTTTTTACCCTTTGCCAAGCTTACGATAATAAACATAGTGACAAAAGTTTGGATTTTCCCCTGCGCGGGGAGCAAGTTTGCTATTTCCGAACCTGATAGATAGAGAAATGTGACCTAAGCTTAACAAGGGAGCAGATGAAAGTTCTGAAGGAAAGCAAATACGCCTATTTGCAAACAAAGTACAAGCGGAACAGGAAGTGGTGCATTATATTCTCAGCCGCAAGTATCCCTGCATTTATTCTGGGAGTTTACCTTGCTCAATTGATACTGTTGCTTGTAGGGTTCATATTGTTAGGCGTTGGTGTGACATATTTGAGTCGCGCGCTTTCATATAGGGCGGGCATTCAGGGCGAGAAAGCGGTGGTGGAAGCCCTCCAAGAGCTAGATGACTCCTACTATCTAATCAACGACATCATGGTAGGCGAGAAGAGAGGCAATATTGACCATGTGTTGCTGAGCCCCAAGGGCATATTTGTTATCGAGACCAAGAACTACACTGGCGATGTTAGATGCGAGGGGGATCGTTGGAGTAAAAAAGGAGAACGCAGGCTCTATGAGATACGCAGCGTCAGTAAACAGGCAACTAACAACGGGAATTACTTGAGTGGCCTGATACGTAGAGAGCTCAATCTCCGTATACCGATTAGGCCTATCTGCGTATTTACGAATCCCCGGGTGGAGTTGAAGCTCCGCAAGCCTACTCTACCAGTCTTGCGGTTACCTGAGTTAGTCAAATTTGTCAGAGCGGCCCCACCTCTGACCACCCTCACAGACTCTGAGATACAAGCTGTTTCTGAATGTATACTCGGAAAGCCCTACAAAGAAGGCGTAGCAGCTAGTGAGTGAAGTATGTGGCAGGGCAGCACACTGATTTCTACTTCGACGGTCAGGCAGAGCCGCTATGAAGAAAATTTCCAACAAAGTTCGGATTTCCCCTCGCCCGGCGCAAGTGCTTCCATCCACTACTGTGCTATAATCAGAGCGAGGGGAAATAGGAATGGAATATACCGTTGTAATAAGAAAGGCACCTGATGGGTTCTATATAGCCAGTTGTCCTTTTATTCCAGAAGCAAAGGCTCAAGGTGAAACACACGAAGAGTGTCTGGCTAATATCAAGGAAGTGCTTGAGCTTTGCCTTGAATGCCGAAAAGAGCGGGGTGAGGAAATCCCGCAGGAAATTGACACAAAGAAGGTTACTGTCACCATATGACAAGGCTACCTCCCCTTAAAGCCAGGGAGGTGATTAAGGGGCTTCAAGCATTGGGGTTTGAGAGAATTCGACAGAAGGGTAGTCACGCTGTATTTCACCACGAAGATTGTCGCAGGGCTCCTATCCCGATTCATCCGGCTAGAACGATTAGCCCCTACTTGCTCTCCGATACTCTCAAGCAGCTTGAAATCGAAGAGGACGAGTTCTTGCGAGCTGCAGGTCGGAGATAGTGGCCCTTTTCTTCATTGCCAATCCGAAGACAAACTAGACATCACCGGAAGTGAAGGATTTATTCTATATTCAGAGGCAAACTTCTACGGCCTTATCTCAAACGGCAACTCCTCCTGTATAATATCGGTGAGATCGTCAGCAAGGTAATCTTCATGAACCGTCTCTTCAGGATATTCGTCGCGGCGCTCTTTGCACTGGTAGGAGCAGCTTTTGTTCTCTCTTTCTTAAGTCTTCTGGGATGTTCAGTTCCTGGCAATTCAGATGTCATTCCAGTCTATACGTATAACATAACCAATACCTACCCCCATGATCCCGATGGTTTCACCCAAGGGCTGGTTTTCGAAGATGGCGTTCTATATGAGGGAACGGGACTTTATGGGCAATCCACACTGCGCAGAGTGGAATTGGAAACCGGAGATATCTTACAAATTCGTGAGCTATCAGCTGAGTTTTTCGGTGAGGGCATAACCATTTATGGGAACAAGATCATCCAGTTGACCTGGCAATCCAATATCGGGTTTGTCTATGACAAGAACAGTTTTGAGTTACTGCAAGAATTCAATTATTCAACTGAAGGCTGGGGCATTACGCATGATGGAACACGCCTAATCATGAGCGACGGTACGTCAACATTACATTTCTTAGACCCGCAGACCTTTGAGGAAATCAGTCAGCTCGTGGTATTTGACAACGATGGTCCCGTAACCCGATTAAACGAATTAGAATACGTCCAGGGAGAAATCTATGCCAATGTCTGGCAAACAGACCTAGTTGCCAGGATTGCACCTGAGACGGGTCGAGTGATTGGATGGATAGATCTGAGTGGACTCCTAACCGCAGAAGACCTTAGTGAGCCGGTTGATGTTCTCAACGGTATTGCATATGACGCAGAGGCTGCTCGCTTGTTTGTGACGGGAAAGTTGTGGCCTAAACTCTTTGAGATTGAACTGATTTCTCCAGGATAATTGATGATTCCGTCTCTCGAGCTAGGTTACTGCATGATCGGTGTTAGTGCTACCGGGTCCTCGGCTCGCTTTCCTTTCGGTGCGCATGGCGCTTCGGCCTAGGCGCTTCTCACAGTGACAAGAAAAGTTACGGAGAAGACTTACTCTGTTTCCCAGGCTACTCCTCCAATAACCCATTATCCCTCTGCTGCTGTATCTCACTGAGAAATCCCGGGCACACTTGACAATAAATAGTGACCAGTCTATAATGCAAAATACCTAGTATAGCGATGTAGTTTTTGTACCGAGAATTACCCGGAGCCGACAAGGGCATGATGGATAGTGGAGTTGACACGGCTCCTAAAGGTGATTCGAGGGTTATGCTGAATGAAAGAACCGCATACGGTGCGTCGCTTGGGGGATCTGGCCCGAGCCATCGTTTACCGGCAAGCGTTAATAAAACATGAGTGCTGGCCCCGCGCCAGGCTCGAGGAGTTACAGCAGCGGCGGCTAGCCGATCTTCTTGGTTGGGTAACTCAGAAGTCTCCCTTTTACCGTGAATACCGCAGCACACACCGGCTCGGTCCGCCCTATAGTCTTCAGGACTTCCCTATCCTGGACAAGAAGACCTACATGAAACAGTTCGACCAAATCGTCACTGACCCCCGGTTGCGGCTCTCCCAGCTACAAGAGCACATGGCCCATATTTCCGGGGACGAGTATTACCTGGGCCAGTATCGTGTGCTGACTACGGCAGGCAGTTCCGGGCTGAAGACGGTGATGGTATTCAATCGTAAAGAATGGAGTATTCAGGAAGCGACGAGCATGCGGATTGCAAGCATGATGGGAGTGGTTCCCTTCTCACTGAGACGTCCCACGATTGTGACCATCGGCTCCCACAGTCCTCTGCACGATAGCTGTCGCCTCCCCATCAGTATGGATATCGGTCTTTACCGTTATCACGTGCTACCGGCTACCGCTCCTATTGAAGAGCTGGTCCAGCGATTGAATTCCATTCAACCCCATATTCTTCGAGGTTTCCCATCCATGATTGGACTGCTTGTGACGGAACAGCTTCAAGGGGGCTTGCATATCAATCCTCCTATTATCGCTGGTGGCGGCGAGCCGCTGACCAGCGAGTTGAGGAAGCAACTCCAGACTGCCTGGCCGAAAAGCTCGGTCTTTGACATCTATGGCACTCAGGAGGGACTCCGTGCTATGGAGTGCAATCCTGGCCAGGGGATGCACATCTTCGAAGATTTGGGCATTATCGAGGTGGTAGATGAGAATAACCAACCTGTGCCCGACGGTACTCTAGGACACAAAATTCTGTTCACCAGTCTATTTGGCTTCACGCAGCCCGTCATCCGCTACGAAATATCTGACATGATGCTACTGGCTCCGGAGCCGTGTCCGTGCGGCCAGCCGTTCCGACGCATTCTGGCCATCAACGGCAGGAATGACGATGTTCTCTATCTTCGCGGTCGAGGGGGAAAACAGGTTGCCGTTCATCCTGTCCATTTCTGGAACGTTCTGGAAAGCTTTGGCGATATACGGCAGTACCAGGTAGTCCATGAACCGGATGGTGTCTGCTTGCGATTGATGTTCGACGAGGGGAATGGACACGTAGCTGGTAGCGTCCAAGAACAGATGGCACGGAAGTTATGTGCCCTGGGCGTTGACCACCCATCCATTCGTATTGAACTGGTGACCGCGCTGGAGGACCGCTCCCGCCATATGGGGAAGTGGAAGAATATCATCTCCAACGTCAACCATTCAGCGCAATAGCCGCAGATTACTGGTGATCGGACTGCCGGGCGTTCCAGCAAGTCATGTCTGCAAAAGCGGTATGATTAAGCGGTGAAAGCGAGTTTCCAGGGCGATAAATGACATCTCTTCTGGTAGCTATTATACAGGCCCTGTTGCCTATCATAAACAAAGTCCACGCAGTAGCCCTCGGCATCAAGCCTCTCGAAAGAAACAGCATCATCAGTGTTGAGGTAAGACGTCACAAAGGCGCCCCTATTAAGTTGGAAAACGGTTGCGAGGTTAAGACTGGTGACCCTGTCATCAAACTGCACTTCAATAATGCGTGGATTGCTGAGAGACAGCGGTCAAGCCCGGAGTCAGGGAAAAGGGTCTTCCCGCGGGGATTTGTCCTGTACTCAAAGGAGGGCTTGCAGCTCCTGGCCAGGGAAGTAGCCGATGGAAAATATGGTGGCATCGTGGCAATATACGGTTGGACTGCCTTTCATACTCATGCTAAACGGTTGGGATTCCAAGTCGTCGATTTGCCGAATACTCTGCGGGTAAAGCTGGCGCGGCTCCACATCACCGCACTGATGCAGACCCATCAGATCTCCTGGTTTAGGAAGTATACAACCTCTCGTAAATCCGTGAAGGTTAAGGCGGTTTGGCTTTCCCGCGCCGAACTCTTGAGAATCCACGGCTCGGCCTCGTGATGCTTCTGTCTTAATAATAACAATGCTAGGGGCGGACCTGGCCAGTGCCCCAGATGATCCACTTGTAGCTGGTTAGCTCTTTCAAAGCCATAGGCCCGCGGGCGTGAAATTTCTGGGTGCTTATGCCTATCTCCGCACCTAAGCCAAACTGCCCGCCGTCGGTGAAACGGGTGCTGGCATTGGCATAGACACAGGCAGCGTCAACTTCGTTGAAAAACCGCATTGCTGCCGAATGGTCTTCGGTAACGATAGCTTCGGAGTGCCCCGAGCCGTACCTCTCGATATGCTCCAAAGCTTCATCAAGAGAGTCAACCACCTTGATAGCAGCCTTCAGTGAGAGGTATTCTTTCCCCCAGTCCTCGTCTTTTGCAGGAACTAGCTTCAAGGACGGAATGGGCTTGAGTGTAGCCATGGCTCGCTTGTCACAGTGCATTTCCACTCCGGCTTTAGCCCACTCGTTGGCAATAGCCGGCAGATAAGCCGGGGCAATCTGATTATGAACCAGGATGCAATCGAGGGCATTGCACACGGTAGGACGCTGCACTTTGGCATTATAGGCAATGGCTACCGCCTTATTTACATCGGCACTCTTATCTACGTAGGTATGGCAGACGCCGATGCCGCCGGTAACTACCGGCATAGCGGCATTTTCCGAGACCAGCCTTATCAACTCAGCGCCGCCGCGGGGAATCATCAAGTCAATTACTCCCTTCATCTTAAGCATGTGCTTGACCAAAGACCGCTCTGTGGACTCAATGAACTGGATGGCTCCCTGGGGTACGCCAGCCTGGTCGCAAGCCTCTTGAGCTACTTTAGCCAGGGCTTTATTAGAATTTATGGCTTCCTTGCCACCGCGAAGGATAACGGCGTTACCCGATTTAAGGCACAGGCTCGATATGTCTATGGTGACATTGGGGCGACTCTCATATATCGCACCGATGACACCCAGAGGGACTCGCCTCTTACTTATCTGTAGACCATTGGGCAAGGTTCGCGCCTCAAACACCTCGCCCACGGGGTCGGGCAGCGCCGCCACCGTTTTTGTGTCCTGGGCTATACCTTCGAGGCGGGATGGCGATAGCATAAGCCTGTCCAGCATGGCTTCACTCATCCCTGAAGCCTTCGCCTTTTCATAGTCAATCTTATTGGCAATCAGGATGTCATTCAGTTTGTCAATGAGAGCATCAGCAATATTGAGCAAAGCCTTATTCTTGACCGCCGTAGAAAGAAACGCCAGCTTCCTCGAAGCTGCCTTAGCTGCCCCTCCCTTTTCTTCCAGCTCTTTTGTGGCGGATTTCATGGTTTTACTCCTTGCTATTCACCCTATCGCCATATTGTTCCGGTGAATCACTTCGTCGCCGTAGTCGTAGCCGAGGAGGCTCGCGATTGTATCGGAATGTTTACCTCCGATACTAGCTAAATCAGAGGAGCTGTAGTTGGCGATGCCACAGCCAATGCGTTTGCCCTTGTCGTCGAGGATATCCACGATATCGCCGCGCCGGAACTTGCCCTCTGCTTTGATGACGCCGGCAGGGAGCAGGCTCTTGTTGCGCTCCTTGAGGGCTGAGACAGCGCCTTTGTCCACCATGATTTTGCCTTTGGAAGCCAGCCCGCTGAGCATCCACCTTTTTCTGCTCTCCATCTTATTTGCCTGAGCAGGGAAGAGAGTGCCTGTATCTTCTCCCTGGCTAATCTTTACCAATACATCGGGTTCTCGCCCATCGGCAATGATTACGTTGACCCCTGAACAGGTAGCCAGCCTGGCTGCCTCAACCTTGGTGGTCATGCCGCCAGTTCCCTGGTGGCTGGCAGTATCACAAGCCATGCGTTTGATTTCGGCGTCAATTTTGTCCACCCGGCGAATCAGTTGAGCCTGGGGATTGTAGTGTGGGTCGGCGGTATACAAGCCTCCGATGTCGGTGAGCATTGCCAGCAGATCGGCATCAACCAGGTTGGCCACCATGGCGGAAAGATTATCATTATCCCCAAACTTAAGCTCTTCAATCTCATCAACGGCGACGACGTCATTTTCGTTGACAATGCAGATTATGCCAAGCTCGACAAGGGCAAGCAGAGTATTGCGGGCATTAAGATAGCCACTGCGGTCACAGAGGTCTCCCTTCGTGAGCAATGCCTGGGCTACGGTTATACCGTACTGGTCAAAGAGTTGTTCATAGGTGTACATTAGGTGACTTTGGCCCACCGAAGCCAGGACCTGCTTAAAGGGAGTGTTCTTGCGTTCGGGGACTTTCTTGAGCTTCTGTCTTCCCGAGGCAATAGCTCCGGAAGAGATTATGACTATCTCTTTCCCTTGCCGGTGCAGTCGGGCTATCTGCTCCACCAAACTTGACATAACCTGCAAGTCGAGATGGTCAGTGCCGGAGGTCAAAAGGCCTGTGCCGAACTTAGCCACTATGCGGCGGTAAGACATTGACATAAATCTAACAGGTTTGGCTCGTACTGACAACTAAGGTAAGGAAGGAGCAAGGCATTAGGAACTAGAAGGGGGTATGATAAAATCACCACGAAGCAGAGGCATGGCCGTTAGAGTGTCTCTATTCGCAAAGGCCTAATTATCCCACTTTCGCTGGCTACATACAGCACTTGAGTGGTGGGTATGGCAAAGGAAGCGCAACGGAATAATCTTGAAGGAGGTCGTCATGACTAATAAGATATTTGGCACCGCCATTAACTGCATGGATGGGAGAGTGCAGATACCTGTAACCGACTGGTTAAGAAATCAATACGGAGTGGATTACGTAGACATGATTACCGAGCCTGGTCCGGTGCGATTTCTGGCAGAAGGTAAAGACTCGTGGGTTATTGCATCAATACAGAGGCGCCTTGAAATATCCGTGAATCGCCACAAGTCAGAGCTTGTTGCCATTGCGGGGCATCATGACTGTGCCGGAAATCCGGTGCCAAAGGAAACCCAGCTGGAACAAATACTTGCTGCAATTAAGACTGTGGAAAGGTGGAATTTCAAGGTTCGGGTCATTGGGGTATGGGTTAATGAGAATTGGGAAGTGCAGGAAGTAAATTAAGGAGTAGTATCGGCTGTTAATTCTGGGCTTGTTAGGCCGCTAGAGCTATTGTCTGTTCTGGCTCGAAAGGTTTTATGATGTGGCCTACTCACCCAATATCTGAATGGCAACCTTTCTGGACCTGGGGCGATTGTCAAAATCTACAAAGACTATCTGTTGCCAGATGCCCAGAGTTAACTTCTTGTTCGAAAAAGGTATCGTCAGTGAAGCTCCAAGCGTGGAAGCGCGCACGTGGGAATGGCCGTTCCCATCCCCCCAGGTTTTATTATGCTCATAGGGGATATTCTGGGGTATCACCCTATCCCACATATTCCTGAAGTCGGAAAGCAGATTTGGTTCATACTCTATGGTGGTTATTCCGGCCGTGGAACCGACTACAAACAAAGTCACTATTCCGCTGTTAATCCCAGATTTCTCGACGTTCTTGGCCACCTGAGAGGTTATATCTATGATGTCGCAGTTGCCTCTTGATTGAAGGGTGATGTCGTTGGTGACTACAGTCATATTCTTACCTCCTGCCATATGATATCGTCCAACTCAAATACGGGACCGTCACGGCATATGCGTTTTAAACCCTTCCTGGTGTTTATGGTGCAGCCGTAGCAAGCTCCAAAACCACATCCCATCCGTACCTCGAGGGAAACCTGACATTTTTTTAATTTGAGATTGCCTTGCTTCTCACCCTCACCTTTTTCCTCTCCCTTCAAGGGAGAGGGATTAAGGAAGAGAGCCATCGTCTTGTACATATCCACAGGCCCACAGGCATATATCTGGTCAGCCCAGTCCAGGAAATCAGGCAGAATGTCCGTGGCTCTGCCCTTCTGTCCTATGCTGCCATCCTCGGTGACAGGAATAAATTGGACTCCGTTTGGTAGGGGCGAGAGTTTGCTTCGCTTCTTACCCGGGGAAGAAAAAGGATAAAGCTGAGCAGCAGTGCTCGCTCCGTGAATGAGAGTCACCTGGTGCTGAGATGCAACCTGCCGCATCATGAAAACGAGCGGAGCGATACCAATTCCTCCAGCTACCAAGAGCAAGTTTGTTGATTTTGGTCCGATAGTAAACCCATTGCCCAAAGAGCCCAGGATGTCTATTTTCTCGCCTGCTTGTCGCTGTGACAGCCAGAGAGTGCCTTTGCCTGCCACTTTGAACAGAATGGCAACCCGAGATTGCTTCGTCCCGACTGCATCGGGACTCGCAATGACATCATTGTTCCCAACTCGGTGAATGCTAAAAGGGCGACGCAATGTAAAATCTCCACACCGCACTGTGATGAACTGCCCCGGCTGAGCGGCCGCTGCTATATCGGGCGCCTCAATCCACATGAGATATACGCCGGGCATGACCTCCACGTTAGAAGCTATGGAGCATAACGTTTGTTTCATGCTAAAACCTAAACAATATCAAAGTTCAAAGATAAAAAAGCAAAATGACAGAGCAAAAATCAAAAACGCCCCTTTTCCCATTTTGAATTGTAATTTTGATTTCTAACTTTTGCCTTTTGATTTTCTTAAATACTCCCGGAGTGGTTGAACGTTAAAGATTTGGCTACTACTCGCCAGTGCCTCTATAGCTACCCGGGCGGTATCCAATGAGGTGAAGCATGGTATCCTCTTTTCTGCCGCGGCACGCCTGATAGCTAACCCGTCTTTGAGCGGAATGCGTCCTCCAGTGATAGTATTGATCACTCCGCTCACAGAATTATCTTGAATTATATCAACGACGTTAGGATGCCCCTCGCTTAGCTTCTTGGTCACCATTCTTACCGGGAGCCCCAGAGATTCAATCATGGCTGCGGTCCCCTCGGTGGCGTAGAGTTCGTGGTGAAGGGAATGCAATTGCTTAATCAGAGGCTCGGCTTCGGCCTTGTCCTTGTCGGCAATGCTGAGTAGCAGACTACCTCCCTGGGGCAGCATCAATCCAGCAGCTAGAAGTGCTTTAACGAGGGCTGCCTCAAAGCTGTAGTCAATCCCCATAACCTCGCCTGTGGACTTCATCTCAGGACCGAGATAGCTATCTACTCCAGTCAATTTGGACATAGAGAAAACGGGCGCCTTTATGCCCACCAATTTCTGTCTCTTCAATAACCCGCCTTCATAGCCTTGCTCCTTGAGGCTAATCCCAGCCATGACCTTGGTGGCAATTCTGACCATGGGCACGCCGGTTACCTTGGAAATGAAAGGCACAGTCCGGCTGGCACGGGGATTTACTTCAAAAACATATACCGTTGAGCGCCCATTTTCCCTCATGATTACCATCTGGACGTTCATCAGCCCTTTAATCCCCAGAGCCGGTCCAATTCTGATGGTGTAATCTACCATGGCGTTCACTTCGTCTTGAGTAAGATTAATTCCCGGGTAGATAGACAAGGCATCACCGCTATGTACGCCAGCTCTTTCAATATGCTCCATCACGCCAGGAATAAGAACCCTTTCCCCGTCGCAAATGGCGTCTACCTCGACTTCTATACCGTGGAAATATTTGTCAATAAGCACAGGATGCTGGCTATCCATTTCCAGAGCCAGTGTCAAATAGCGGATTAACTCAGGTTCGTTGTACACGATTTCCATAGCCCGGCCCCCCAAGACATAGCTAGGGCGCACTAACACCGGGTAGCCCAGAGTCTTGGCTATATTCAATGCCTCTTCAACGGACGTTACTCCAGCCCCCGGCGGCTGAGGAATTCCTAGTCTGTCCAGGAAATCTTCAAAGCGACGGCGGTCTTCAGCTATGTCTATGGCTTCGGCACTCGAGCCAAGTATGGGTAAATTGTTGCGAGCCAGGACCCCAACCAGATTGATTGGCGTTTGTCCACCAAGCTGAACTATGGATGGTGGAGCAGAACCATTATCACTCTCATTCTCAAGTACATTTCGGATGCTTTCCTCGTCCAATGGTTCGAAATAGAGACGAGTACTGATGTCGAAATCAGTGGATACTGTCTCAGGATTAGAATTGATCAGGATGCTCTTTATTCCTATCTCTTGAAGCGCCCAGGCTGAATGAACGCAGCAATAGTCAAACTCAATTCCTTGCCCGATGCGTATAGGCCCGCTGCTGATGACCACAGCTTTCTTCTCAGCCAAAGGCTCAGCTTCATTTTCCTTCTCATAAGTGCTGTAGAAATAAGGGGTCTCGGCATCAAATTCGGCAGCGCAAGTATCTACCATCTTGTACACCGGCCGGATGTGCCATTGGTGGCGAGCCTGTCTCACCTGCTCCGGCAACCTATCGGCCAAAGTCCCCACTTGCTCATCGGAAAAGCCCAGCCTTTTTGCCTCCCATAAAAGCTCCGGTGTCAACGGTTCGGAAAGAAGCCTCCTCTCCATGCCCACAATATTCTGGAACTTATACATGAACCAGGGGTCTATACCGGTGATTTGGCAAAGCTCTTCGGGCGTCACTTCCCTGCGCAGCGCCGCCATAATCGCCCACAGTCTTAAGTCGTTAGGGTGAAGCGGATAGGAATTAAGCCCTTCCCCTTTGCTCCAGGCCGGGTCTTCCCAGAGCAGGGTGCGTTTGCTAAATTCCAGGGAGCGCACCGCCTTTTGCAGAGCAGCCTCAAAACCCCTGGCAATGGCCATTACCTCGCCGGTGGCTTTCATCTGGCTGCCAATTTTTCGGTCACCCAAAGCAAATTTGTCAAAGGGCCACCTGGGAATCTTGACGACGCAGTAATCCACGGCTGGCTCGAAAGACGCCAGCGTTTTGCCCGTGACCTTATTAGGAATTTCATCTAATCTCTTGCCTATGGCTATTTTGGCAGCCACCCGGGCGATGGGATAGCCGGTGGCTTTACTGGCTAAAGCTGAACTGCGGCTGACACGAGGGTTGACTTCAATTACGTGGTATTCGCTTCTGGCGACTCCCTTTTGGTCTGGAGCCCATTTTTCGGCAACTATGGGATGCGGAGTAAGGGCAAACTGTATATTGCAGCCACCCTCGATTTTCAGTGCTCTTATGATTTTCAAACTGGCTGACCTGAGCATCTGGTATTCCTTGTCGGTGAGAGTCTGACTGGGGGCCACCACGATGCTATCCCCAGTATGTATACCCATGGGATCAATGTTCTCCATGATGCAGACGGCGACGCAGTTGTCGGCAGCGTCCCGCATGACTTCGAACTCAATTTCCTTCCAGCCTAAAACGCATTGCTCCACCAGAACCTCATGGCTCATGCTAGAATCCAGGCCGCTGGTCACAATCTGTTCAAGCTCTTTCATGGTATGGGCGATGCCGCCACCAGTGCCGCCCAGGGTGTAGGAAGGGCGGATGATGAGAGGCAAGCCAATTGACTTGACCAGTTCTAGAGCTTCCTTCACCGACTTCACTGTCTTGCTTACAGGCACAGGCTCACCTATATCGAGAAGAAGCTGCTTGAACAAAGACCTTTCCTCGGCCTTCTTTATCGTGTCTATGGGTGTGCCCAGAGACCGCACCTTATACTTGTCGAGTATACCGGCATCGGCTAACTCCACCGCCAGGTTTAGCCCTGTTTGCCCACCAAGGGTGGGCAATAAGCCATCGGGGCGCTCTCTTTCAATTATGCGAGCTATGACTTCTACCGTGAGAGGCTCGATATAAACGATGTCAGCGATGCCCTCATCGGTCATGATGGTGGCCGGGTTCGAGTTCACCAGGACTGTGGTCACGCCCTCTTCCCGTAGGGCCCGGCACGCCTGAGTCCCGGAATAATCGAACTCCGCCGCCTGCCCGATGATTATCGGTCCCGAGCCAATTACCAGAACTTTGCTTATTTTTTCTGCCACTCTTCGATCACCTTCCCTAGTTGTTTCGTTAAAACTGCGACAGCTTGTTGTGTATTCGCTGGAAATAATCCCCTCTCTGGGAGCACTATGGTTGCCTCACGCACGTTGGGATCAGCTGGATTCCACTCGATAACTTCGTAGATTGTGGTTGCATTGTCTAAAACGCCCTTTCGTTTCAGAAACCACAATAGAAGTCTGTACTTAGAGGCACTCCTTCGCGCTGATTCTCTTGTTCCTTCTTTTATTTGTCGTTTCACGAACTTACTGTATTCGTCTTTAGAGGCCTCTGGCACCCATTCTGGAATACTGATTTGTTCCAAGCCGTCGCTTCTTTGCTTTGGCTCTTCACTGAAAGGACTGAGCACATGGAGTATCAAGGTCTTTTTCCCCGCAAAGTACGGATCGCTTTCCAAGCAGTAAGCTAGTTTGAGCGCGTTAGTACAAATGCCACTTTCTCTGCGCATCTCAAACTGGATCAGCACCACGTGCTTATTGTCCTCCCCATAGAGATCAACCGACGTCCTGAATTCCTTACCTTGGACTATTTTTTCTCGGTCAGGCCACTCAAAATCCGAACATTCAGAACGGAGACACTTCCTTAGCTCCGATACACAAAAATCAGTATACGCGTGCACAAGTACCCCCAAAGTTATCATTACGATTTTCAGCCACCATCTCCAGAAATCGCTCAAACAGGTACATGTTGTCCAGTGGGCCCGGGGCAGCCTCGGAGTGGTATTGAATGGATAGGATGGGCAAGTCTCGATGCTGCAAGCCTTCCACCGTACCGTCGTTCAAGTTTATGTGGCTGACCTCCAGCCCCCCTTTCAAGGTGTCGGCGTCCAGGGCATAGCCATGGTTCTGAGCGGTGATATAGACCCTGCCGGTAGCTAAATCCCGCACCGGATGGTTGCCGCCGCGATGCCCGAATTTGAGCTTGAAGGTCCGGGCTCCCAGGGCTGTACCTATGAGTTGATGTCCCAGACATATGCCCATTATTGGCTTCTTACCTATGAGATTCCTTACCGTGTCGGTTATATCGTCAAGGAGAGTAGGGTTGCCAGGACCCGGCGACAGAACAATGCCACCGGGATTGAAGGCCAGGATGTCTTCCGCGGAAGCAGTGCATGGGACAACAGTTGTCCGGCAGCCAAGCTGGCTCAAAATGCGCAGTATGTTGTATTTCAAGCCCAAGTCGATAACTGCGATACGAGATTGCTTCGTCGCTGACGCTCCTCGCAATGACAGGGAAGGCAGGCTCACAGTGGCAGGCGCATTGGATTGCCACTCATATGATTTTTCGGTGCTAACCTGGCGAACAAAATTAACAGAATCATATCTGGGTAAGCTCTTTAGCTCTTCTGATGCCTCCTCAACAGCCAGTTCCGATGTAATAATTCCCATCATCACTCCGGCTGACCTCAGACGGCGAGTTAATGCACGGGTATCTATGCCGCTGATGCCAGGAATGCCATAAGCCAGGAGGAACTCGTGCAAAGTCCGTGTGCTTTGCCAGTGGCTCGGTCGGTGGCAATATTCTCGAACAGCTAAACCTCTGACCTGAATTTGCCTGGATTCAAAATCGGATTCGTTGATGCCATAGTTGCCAATCAAAGGATAAGTAGGGACCAGGATCTGGCCGGCAAACGAGGGGTCGGTGAGCATTTCCTGATAACCGACCATGCTGGTGTCGAAAACCACCTCACCATAGGTAGTACTCCTGGCACCGAAGGCCTCGCCTTCGTAAACCGAGCCATCTTCGAGAACTAAAATCGCTTTCCTAGCCATGAGACTTCACCCTAAAAATTCTGCGAATTTTCAGGGGACCCGATTGCTTCGCTCTGCTAATCACCCTCACCTACGTCCTCTCCCTTCGAGGGAGAGGACGTAGGGATAACAAGGAATCATCTATGTAAACTATCTTGCCATTGGCTACAGTGGCCATCACCTTGCCCTTGAACTTATAGCCATCGTAAGGAGTATTTTTGCCTTTGGAGGCGAAATTGCGGCTATTTACTATCCATTCCCGGTTAGGGTCAAGTATGGTGATGTTAGCTGGGGCGCCTGCTTTTAAGGTACCCAGTTCACCATTTCGACCGATGACTTTTGCCGGCTCACAAGTCAGCTTGGAAATCAGCTTAATAAGGCCTATTTTTCTTTGGTGCACCAAGCTCATGAGGCAACCAAAGGCGGTTTCAAAGCCACTGATGCCAAAAGCAGCTTGCTGTAGCCTGCAATTCTTGTCCGCCAGGGTATGTGGCGCGTGGTCGGTGGCGATAGCATCGATTACCCCATCTTTAAGTCCCTTAATCAGGGCTTCGATATCCTCTTTGGTTCGCAGCGGCGGATTTACTTTGGCATTGGTGTCAAATGATTTGTTGGTGGGCTTGCCTGTAGTTCTATCCTCGGTTAACGTGAGGTGGTGGGGCGTGGCCTCGGCAGTTACTGAAATCCCTTCTTCCTTGGCACGGCGAATAAGCTCCACAGAGCCCCTGGTGCTGACATGGGCAATGTGAAGTCTGGACCCGGTCAACTTTGCCAGAATCAGGTCACGGGCGACCATAACCTCTTCAGCAGCGGCGGGAATCCCTTTCAGTCCCAACTTAGCAGACATCTGACCTTCGTTCATGATTCCGTTGCCGCTCAGAGCCTTGTCTTCACAATGGTCAATGATTGGCAGGCCCAGGTCTCGGCCATGCTCCAGGGCATGACGCATAAGCTGTGAACTTGCCACGGAAGTGCCATCATCACTGAAAGCAACCACCCCGGCTTCAGTCAGCCCAGCCATATCGGTTAATTCCTCACCTTTTCTACCTTTAGTGATACAACCTATGGGAAGAACCGTAATCAAGCTATCCTTGCCTGCTTTTCGCTTCACCCAGGCTACAGCAGACGGGCTATCGAGGGGAGGATTGGTATTTGCCATGCAACAGACAGTGGTAAAACCACCTATAGCGGCAGCTTTGGTCCCTGTGGCGATTGTTTCCTTATCCTCAAAACCTGGCTCACGGAGATGGCAATGGAGGTCTATAAAGCCAGGGCAAACGACTAATCCTGTGGCGTCTAAAATCTGTACCCTGCTCGGAACGACAGTGCCCCCTATCTGCACAATCTTGCCTTCGGCAACAAGCAAGTCACCAACCCGATCCAAGCCCTGGCTGGGGTCGATTATATGACCGCCACTGATAAGCAGGGAAATGGCTTTCTTATTCATTGTTTGACGTAGCTGCTAGGCTTAAACTGCTGAGCCCGAGCCTCATCTTCCGAGGCAAAGATAATCAGATTCTCGGGTCTAATCTTCAGGGCAAAGCGGCTATCGGCACTGTGGTATCTCTTGTTCTCCAACCTCCCCTCATGCCAATCTGAACTGGCGACATATTGAGGATGAAGTTCATGGTCGCAATAGACACACCGCAACGTCAAAGGCTCGCGACTCACTATTTTGAACTCAGGCTTTATATACCTTACTTCTGTTTCCTGGTTCGAAACACAGTTTCTATTGGGGCACTTGACCCCGGAGTCCCGCTTATAAACGGGATAATCTATCTTCCGCACAAAAGAATCCTTTTCTTTTGGAATTGTAACTTCCCTGGCGCCCGTTAAGAGAGCCAGGAGCGCCATTCTGACGGGCATCCCGTAAGCTGCCTGTTTGAAGTACATGCTCCGAGGGTCGGCATCCACTTCATGGGTCAACTCATCGACACGGGGCAGCGGATGCATAACAAGTGTTTTCTTAAACACCTTGCCTTTGAGGAGTTTTTTGTCTACCACAGGGTAGCCCTTCTCCAACTCCTGTTCCTCCACCGTGGGCGATTGCCTTTCCCTTTGGAGCCTGGTGACGTAAAGGGCGTCAACCCCCGCCTTCAGTTCCACTCGGATGCTTATATCAGGCAACATGGCAAGCTGATGCGGGCTGCTGGGAGTCAAGTATATGGCGTCGATTGGGACGTGCCTCGTCTCCAGTTCCTGGTTCAGATTCCTGCATCTTTTCAACTCCCCTTTATATTCTGTGCTTAATCTCCTCAGGACATGGTCCGGCATCTCTAGCCCTGGGCCGGGGCAGAAAAGGATAGTTGCACCAAACCTGGCTAAGGCATAGATCAGGGAATGTACTGTTCGCCCGTGTTTCAAATCCCCCCACAGGGCAATCCGGAGTCCCTTAATGGTCTGTCTTTCTTTCCTGATAGTGTAGAGGTCGCACAAGGTTTGAGTGGGATGTTCATGGCTGCCGTCGCCGGCATTTATCACGGGGACGCCAGCGTAGTCGGCAACCACTCTGGCAGCTCCTTCCCAGGGATGCCTGATAACGATTATATCGGCATAGCTCCCGACCACCTTCGCCATATCGGCAATGCTTTCGCCTTTGGCCAGAGAGCTCGCCCCTATGTCGACGGCGGTTATGACGCGCCCCCCGAGTCTGAGCATTCCAGCTTCAAAAGACAGCCTCGTCCTGGTGCTTGGCTCAAAGAACAAGCTGGCCATTATCTTCCCCTGGCACAGTTCGGCTTGCTTTTTTGGCGAGTCGGCCATCTCGTCTGCTAAGGAAAACAGCGCTTCGATTTCCCCGTTGGATAAATCGTCTATGGTCACCAGACTTCTATTTGCTAGATTCATCGTGTCTCCACCCCCTCAGTTTTTTCTAATTGGCTGCCCGTTCGTCAGGCTCTCGATTACCACCTTGTCTATACCGTCAACCTCTTCAAGTTGAACTTGTATCTCCTCATCCTTGGAGCTTGGTATGTTCTTACCTACATAATCCGCCCGAATGGGAAGTTCCCGATGGCCGCGGTCGATAAGTACAGCTAATTGAATAGACTTCGGACGCCCCAGGTCCATCAGGGCATCCATAGCGGCACGAATGCTCCGTCCGGTGTAGAGAACATCGTCAACCAGGATTACTCGCCTATCGGTGATACTGGTGGGAATATCAGTGTGGCTCTCGGTTGCTGATTTTAATTCTGAAGGTGAAATGTCATCGCGATAAAGGCCAATGTCCAGAGTACCCACGGGGATGGGGGTTCCTTCGAAACCTTCGATTATTTCAGCTATGCGCCTGGCTAAAGGCACTCCCCGAGTTCGCATGCCTACGAAAACAACCCCTTCCGCGCCCTTATTCCTTTCTACAATCTCGTGGGCGATGCGAGCTAACGCTCGCTCTATCTCCAGTGAGGTCAAGAGAATCTTTTCAGGCATCAAAAAACCTCCTGCCATCAAACTGACAAGAGGTCTCACTTGGTGCTTCTGTTGCGGTGTGCTTAAGCATATTTCCCCTTACCAGCCTCACTGGACTGATTTAAAGGCCTAATCGGTTATTATGCCACAATTATAAGAATAATGCAACTTTTGTCCGCTTCTGACAATTGTCAACTATTTGGTGGTGAGGATTAGGGAATATCGTCCTCAAAGCCTCCTCAAACCTTCGAAAGACAATTCATTATAGTAATAGAGGAAGGAAGAGGGTAGCGGGAGCTACCCCCTTCCCCCTATATGAGGCTTAGGTCTACTGTCGAGAGATTCTGGCTGGCTCAGGGGTGACTGGTGCAGGAGCCTGAGGCTTGTTGTCTAAGCGAGAAGCTGGAAAGCGATTAGCCCGACGCAGGAAAGAGGGCATGTCGAGAGCATCACTGCCGCCTCGTATTAAGCGGCGAAGCTCGTCGGCGCTGCGTATTGCCCCGCCAGATGCCTTAGCGAAGCCAGTAGCGATAACAGTGATACGGAGTTCGCTATCCATCTTGGGGTCGAACACCACACCAAAGATTATGTTGGCATCGGGGTCAACTGCCTGGCTAATTACTTGGGCAGCCTCGTTACACTCAAACAAGGTGAGGCTCGGGCCACCGGTAATATTGAATAACACCCCTGTGGCTCCGTTTATGGATACGTCGAGCAACGGACTGGCCATAGCAGCCTTAGCTGCTTCAGCAGCGCGACTTTGTCCACCCGCCTTGCCCACGGACATCCAGGCTGGACCGGCATCTTTCATTACAGATTTAATATCAGCGAAGTCTAGGTTGATCAGCCCGGGGACGGTAACTACTTCGGAGATAGCCTGAACCCCCAAACGAAGAGCATCGTCAGCCAGCCTGAAGGCGTTGTCCACAGTCGTCTTGGCATCACAAAGCTGGAGAAGGCGGTCATTGGGTATGATGATAAGTGTATCAACCTTGCTGCTCAGCTCGACCAATCCTTCCTCGGCTACTTCCCTCCTGTGCATGCCCTCGAAACTGAAAGGTTTGGTCACCACTGCGATGGTCAGGGCGCCACTCTTTTTGGCGACGTCAGCCACTACAGGGATGCCACCCGTGCCTGTGCCACCGCCCATGCCAGCGGCAATAAACACCATATCAGCACCTTGCACGATCTCTTCAATCATGTCGATGCTTTCTTGCGCTGCCTTGCCTCCAACTTTATGGTCACCGCCGGCGCCCAAACCCCTGGTCAATTTCTCGCCCAGTTGAATTCTGGTAGGAGCCTCGGCCAGAGCCAGGGCTTGACCATCGGTATTCATGGCTATGAAGTCAACGCCCTTTATGCCTTCACGGACCATACGAGTAATAGCATTGGAGCCGCCGCCGCCAATGCCTATAGCTTTGATTCTTGCTGGACTCGGAGTAAAAATTTGTTTTGCCATTCTAACCTCCTTTCACAAATCAGGCACGAAACAGCCTTCTAAATAGACTTACAAAGTTGCCCCAGACACCAGCGCTTTTTACTTGTAAAGCCCCCTCTTTGCCTCGTACCGGCCATAGGAGTAATCCCACGGCGGTAGCGTAAGCCGGGTCCTGAAGGATATCGGAGATGCCATAGATGCCAGCGTTCAAAGGTCGGCCTCTGCGTACTGGAATTCGCAAAAGTGACTGTCCTAACTCGTCAACCCCGGGTAGGTTAGCTGTGCCACCTGTGAGCACTAAACCACAAGGCGCCAAAGCATTGTAATCGCTAGTGGGCATCTCCATTAATATGAGTTGGAGCAACTCCTCCATGCGAGCCCGGATGATATTGCAGAGGTCTTTATAAGAGGCGCTATGACCATTTTCGGTACCCACCTGGACCGTCTCGTCAAACTCTAAAGTGGGGGTGACGTTGCCATATCTCTTCTTCATCTTTTCCGCAATATTGAAGGGCAGGCCCAAGCCTATAGAGATATCGCTGGTTACCTGATAACCGGCTACCGGAATGATAGCGGTGTGATAGATGCTGCCATTCTTAAATACCGCTATGTCCGTGGTCCCGCCCCCGATGTCAGCCATAATGACACCGGTGTCTCTTTCCTCCGGAGTCAATACTGCTTCTCCACTAGCCAGGGGCTCAAGGATGAGGTCTTCAACGTCAACACCAACACTGCGGACGCATTTAGCCAGGTTTTGTATCGAAGTCACTGAAGCAGTGATGATATGGGTTTCTACATCTAACCTGCGCCCATGCATGCCTACCGGCTGTTTCACTCCCTCCTGTCCGTCCAGTGCGTAAGAGCGAGGAATGGCGTGGAGCACCTTCTTTCCTTCAGCGACGGTGACATTACGAGCCGCAGATAGCGCCCGCCTAAGGTCCTGCGTGCGCACCAATCGATCATCTCGCGGGATAGATATTACCCCTCGATTATTCAGACTAGTTATATGTCTACCGGTAACCCCAACATAGGCAGAATCTATACGTATGCCACTAACTCTTTGAGCTTCCTTTATCGACGTGGCAATGGATTGTTTGGCTTCATCCATATTGACTACGATGCCTTTATGTAGGCCGTGAGAGGGAACGACTCCCACTCCTAAAATTTCAATGTCATCTTCGGCTTTGACATTAGCCACGAGAGTGGCTATTTTAGTTGTGCCCACATCAATAGCTGAAATGATTTTCTTTGCCATTTTCACCTCCTTTTTTGCTGGGAATGCTGCCTAGTTGAGTCGCTCAGCTATCCTTAGTTTAGCGCTGCGGCTGCGTGGGTTGGATTCTGTCTCCAACGAGGTAGGTTTGATAACCTTCCGTGAAATGAGTTTCAAGGTGGGCACATGCCCGCAACGACACACTATTGTCCCCGGAGGACATAGGCAGCTGCTAGCTGCGTAGCGCATGAACTGCTTGACTATACGGTCTTCCAGAGAATGATAACTAATGACTGTTAGTCTGCCCCCGGGACGAAGGAGGTTGGGGGTTTGTCTGAGAGCCAGCTCCAGATTCTGTAGTTCACTGTTGACCGCGATGCGAAGCGCCATGAAGGTTCTTGTGGCAGGGTGAATTCTGGCACGCTTGCCGCCCAAAGCTTGCTCTACCAAGTGGGCAAGCTCCACGGTGGTAGCGACGGGGCGGCTTTGAACGATGTGCCGCGCTATCCGCCGGCTGTGACGCTCTTCACCGTATCTTTCTATGAGCTTAGCCAACTCTTGCTCAGAGAAGCGGTTAACGATGTCCGATGCGGTTAACCCTTGCCCGGGATCAAACCTCATATCTAGAGGAGCATCGAGGTGGAAGCTGAAGCCACGTTCGGCTGTATCCAGTTGCAGAGAAGAAACACCAAGGTCGAGAAGAATACCATCAACCGGATGAAGATGGTACCTTCTGCAGATTGCCTCAAGGTTAACAAAGTTATCATTAACCAGGATGACTGCTTTGCCATAGTCGCTAAGTCTATCCTGACTTACTTTGATGGCTTTAGGGTCTGCGTCAATGCCTAAGAGCTTTCCTGAAGGTGAGATTTGCTCCAGTATGGCTGCTGCGTGTCCGCCCAAACCTACCGTGCAGTCAACGAAGTAATCTCCTCGGCGAGGCTGTAGCGCTGCTATAACTTCATCAAGCAGGACAGGCACATGGACAGGCAAAGACATGGTCACACTCATTCGCTATGCTCCAAGACCCTCAATTATCTGTGACGCCTGCTCTTCGGCCGCTGCTTGCTCAGCCTTCCATCCCTCTTCGCTCCAGAGTTCAACGCGAGCATTGGCACCGACAACAATCGCCGTATCACCAATCCCGGCGTACACGCGCAGAGTATCTGGCAATTTAATCCGGCCTTGCCCGTCAAATGAGGCGCTGAAGGCGGAGCCATGGATAGCACGAGTCAGCCTCCTCAGATTGGCTCCAGTTAGTGCCTTCTCAGCAAGCTTGTCGGACACTCTCTTCCATTCTCTCGTTGTGTAAACCGCGATGCATTTCTCTCCCATTCCCTTGGCCAATACCACGCCCTCCTTGAGCTCTCGCCTGAACTTTGGCGGCAGAGGGAGTCGTCCCTTTTCATCAACCTTATATTGATACTCGCCAATGAACATCTTAGTCTCCTCGGTTCCCCACAGAACCCCCGAGTCTTAGGCCATTCATCTTACCTGTCATGTGATGATCCACCCTTTTTCCCCACTTTTCCCCACAATGCTATTATAAACCCTGTCCTTATTTTGTCAATAGTCTTTGGCTTCTTTTTCTGAATTTCTTGACAAATTTCGTTTTGTGGCTTGAGAATACGGTGGTGTCAAATGTAGGCCACGGGCTGCACTTTTGTCTGAGAGCCAAGGCTATGTGAAGGACGAGACCTTCCTTTATCGGCGCTTACATGGTAAGATATGAATTTTGAAGGTTTTTGTTGGGGGATCCATGCGTATTGATATTTTGTGTCTCTTCCCTGAAACGTTTGTCTCTCCACTCAACCAGAGCATCATCAAGCGTGCTCGGGAACAGGGGTTGGTGGACATCGTGATTCATAACATTCGTGACTATACCCATGACAGACATCATACTGTGGATGATTATCCTTACGGTGGCGGACCAGGCATGATGCTCAAACCCGAGCCTATCTTTGAAGCAGCAGAGGCAATAGAACAGCAACTTGGTGTAACCGAGGTACCTATCATATTACTCACCCCTCAAGGTAGGCTTTTTTCTCAAGCTGTGGCCCAGGAACTGGCGCTCCGCCCTCATCTGATGTTAATTTGTGGCCATTACGAAGGCTTCGACGAGAGAGTATGTGAGTACCTAGCTACTGACGAAATCAGTATCGGTGATTATGTACTTAGTGGAGGAGAATTAGCTGCCCTGGTCGTGGTGGACGCTATTGTTAGGCTTATACCGGGAGTACTGGGCTCAGAGGATTCTGCCAGCAGTGATTCTCATAGCAACGGGCTTTTGGAATATCCCCAATATACCAGACCTCAGGTATATCGAGGTTGGTCAGTACCTTCGGTTTTGCTTTCAGGAAATCACGGAGAAATTGCCCAATGGCGACGCCGTCAGGCTATCCTGCGAACGGCGAAACGACGCCCTGAACTCTTGGAGAAGGGTAATATTTGCGATGAGGAAAGGAAATGGATATTAGAGAATTCGTTAAACCCAAAATGAACCCCAACATTCCTCAAATTTCCCCTGGCGATACGGTCAAGGTTAATTTGAAGGCTATGGAAGGGGATAAAGAGCGACTGCAACACTTTCAAGGCATGGTGATTAAGATGAGGAAGGGCGTTGCTGGTGGAAGCTTTACGGTGAGGAGGGTATCTTATGGCATTGGAGTGGAACGTACTTTTCCCCTCCAATCCCCCTCCGTGCAAAGTGTGGCGGTGCTCAGGCATGGACATGTGCGCCGAGCCAAACTCTATTATATGCGCAGGCTCAGCGTTAAACAGGCCCGACTTAAGGAAAGGCGAGAGCGAGCGCTGGAGCAAGCCATGCCTCAAGAGGAAGAACCTTCCAAAGAAGAACAGCCCTCTGAATGAACTACGCCGAGGTGGCGGTCAATTCACCGGGGAGCCGGTCAACTTTCTGCTATACCATACCGCCGGCGTTCAATATTAGCGTTGGGCAAGCGGTATGGGTGCCTTTTGGCTCCCGTGTCATTCAGGGGATTGTGCTCCGATTATCAGACGAACCAGCGGTTGAAGAGACTAGGGAAATAGCTGGCATTGTCACTGATGGTCCTTTGCTTGCCCCGATACAGGTAAGCCTTGCCCAGTGGATAAGCGAACACTATTTTGGCCCTCCTTTCGATGCCCTGACTCTAATGCTGCCTCCCGGATTCGAGAGGCGGACTATTACTTGCTTCCAGCGAACGGATTCCCAGGCAGACTTGCCCTTAACGCCGGAGCAAAGTCAGATTCTTAATATTATTGAAGGGAAAAAGAAGACAAGTTTGCCCGAGCTGGAGAAAGCAATTGGCAAAGCAAAAGCCAGGCAAATCACAAATCAGCTAGTAGGCCGTCGGCTAATAACACAAACTCTGGAATTGGAAGAAGCAAGGGTAAAGCCTAAAACAGTTCCTCATGTAAGACTAACAGCTGGCAGAGAAGAGATTGAAGCAGCGAAGGCCCGTCTGAATAAGTCCAGAGCTCATAAACAGGCGGAACTCCTGGAATTCCTGGCCGGGCAGACTCGACCGATTTCAATTAGCGAATTGAAGGAGCGTCTCAATTGCTCTCCTGCCACTACCAAAGCTTTGGAGAGCCGCCATCTGGTCTCGGTGGAAAGGCTCAGAGTAAGACGTGACCCCTTATCTTACCTCAGCCTCACAACTTCTCCACCTCCGGTTCCCACCTCAGCTCAACAGGCTGCCTGCGAATTGATCCAAGATGTCATTGTGAGGAAGGCGAGGCAATCTGACAAGCCGCCGATCTTCCTCCTTTTCGGCGTTACCGGGAGCGGCAAAACTGAAATCTACCTGCGAGCCTTGGCCCAGGTTATTTCCACAGGTAAGAAAGGCATTTGCCTTATCCCGGAAATTGCCTTGACCCGACAAACAGTAGAGAGATTTGCCGGTCGCTTTCCCGGGCGTGTGGCAGTATTGCATAGCGGCCTTTCTCCGGGAGAGCAGTTCGACGAATGGCAATGGATAATGGAAGGAAACTGCGATGTCGTCATTGGGCCGAGGAGCGCGCTATTTGCGCCCCTGCCCAACCTTGGTCTTATCATTATTGATGAAGAGCATGAGTGGACATACAAGCAAGAAGATAAATCGCCCCGTTATCATGCCCGAGACGTGGCCATCGAATTGGCTCAGCTCAGTGATGCTGTTGTCATCCTGGGCAGTGCTACCCCCGATATTGGCAGTTTCCACAAGGCACAGCAAGGCGAGTATTATCTTGTAGAACTGAAGGAAAGAATTACTCCTCGCGGTTATTCTCCTCTCCCCGAAGTAAGCATTGCGGATTTAAGGGAAGAACTTAAAGCTGGAAATACGAGCTTGTTTAGCCGTTCCTTATCAGCTGCCATGAAAGAGACTCTGGCGCAGGGCGAGCAGATAATTCTTTTCCTTAACCGCCGAGGCACAGCTACTTTTGTTCGATGCCGCAACTGTGGCTTTGTCTTGCGCTGCCCTCGCTGCTCCATAGCCCTCACCTACCATTCAGCAGAGAAGAAACTAATTTGCCATCGCTGCCGCTATCATATTCCGGTATCCCAAGACTGTCCCCGGTGTTCTCGGCGCAGTCTCAGATTTCTGGGCATTGGCACACAGAGGGTGGAAGAGGAGATAAGGCATTTCTTCCCGGAAGCAAGGGTGCTTCGCTGGGATAGAGACGTGATTACCAGGAGATATGCTCATGAGGAATTGTTAAAGAAATTTCGTGACCACAAGGCAGATGTACTTATTGGTACCCAGATGATAGCCAAAGGCTTAGACCTGCCTCAAGTGACCCTGGCCGGGGTGATCAGTGCTGATACCGGCCTCAATTTTCCTGATTTCCGAAGTGGCGAGCGCACTTTTCAGCTCCTGTGTCAGGTAGCTGGCAGGGCGGGGCGTGGGGTCAAAGCAGGAAAGGTCATCATCCAGACTTACTCCCCCGATAACTACATTATTCAAGCTGCTGCCAAACATGATTATCTTGGGTTTTATTATAAGGAAATGGATTATCGTCGCCGATACAACTATCCCCCTTTTAGCCAGTTAGTTCGCCTTGTTTATAGCCACGCCAATGAAGAGTTCTGTCGTCGTGAGGCAGAGAGGGTGCATCGTTTAATTCTTGATGAGAAGGCGAGAGAGGATCTCATTGATTTCAACATAATTGGTCCTGTGCCGACTTTTGCCTTCAGAGCCAGGGGCAAGTATCGCTGGCAGCTTTTCCTTCGCGGCCCTGACTCAGCCCGGATATTATCCCGGCTTACTCTGCCGCGGGGCTGGACTATAGATGTCGACCCCGTGGGGATGGTTTGATTTCCTGAAACTATTGGCAGACCACGAGGTCTACTTTATTGCTGAGTGAATTTAGCGGTGGAGTCTATCCCCGCCTTTCCAAAACCGCTATCCGCCGATGGCAGGTGGGAAGATGTGGAGCACATCTCCTTCCTTCAGGTTGTTGCTCTCAAGATTCCGCAAGGTGATACCGTTCAACAGAATGAGTGAATAGTCCTCGATCCTCCCATCTAAATGCACCCCAGCAGTCTCGAGGCTCTCACGGAGCCGCCGACCAAACTTCTCTTCGAGCTGAGCTAGTGCGTCTTGTATGTCGTCAGCTTGCAACGTGGTGCTATCTGTGCCGAGATAAGAACGCCACAGACTATAGAAGCGCACTGTAATCAACGCCATGTCCTTAACTTCCTAGTTGAATTCTGTCAATAGCACATTCCCTAGCATCCACCAGGATGATCTGGTTACGTACAGGTGTACCGACTCCGGTGATGATTTTTACTACCTCCTGGACCTGCAATGCGGCAATCATGGCTACCGTGGCTGGAGGGTTACCGATTTTAGTCTCCATACCCTGTTCGGGCAGGGTACGGGAGGATGACCCATAAAGCGAAGACAGCCCCACGTCTTCAGGAAAGATGGTCATGAGTTGTCCACTGAAGCCGGCGATTGAGGCATAAACATAGGGTATGGCCAGTTGACGACAAGCCTGCTCGACCACGAGGCGTGATGACAGGTTATCAAGCCCATCAACCGCCACATGGGTGCCACTAAGGAGACTCTGAGCATTGTCTCCGGTCAGCCTTTCTCGAGATGTGGTGACACTGGTTGCTGAATTTATCTCCGTGACTCTTTTTGCGGCCACCATAACTTTGTATTCCCCCAGATTTCCTTCTGTGGACATAATCTGCCTGTTTAAGTTCTGCTCTGTGAAGCGGTCGTCATCAATAATAATCAGATGCCCAATTCCTTGTCTGGCTAATAACTCGATAACGGTGCTACCTAATCCCCCCGCCCCTACCACACCAACAGTTGACTGCAGCAGCTTGATCTGCCCCTCCACCCCAATTGTGCCTATATTGCGGAGATACCGACAGGGAATAATCCCCTGCTGCAGCGCTGTTGTTTCCACCTCCTTGACAGGTACTCCTCGGGACTTGGAAATTGAAGCTGCCGTCTTCAGGCTGATGACAAGATAGGTCTTGCCATCCGGAGCAACATATGATTCCGCTGATTTGGCAATGTATCGGCGGATGTCTTTGTCGGCTCTGTTGGTTTCCACAGAAATGCCTTCACAACTGTCATGACAATTATAATATAATACCCTGTGAAGGGATAAATCGGTGAGAAATTTTGCGGGAGACATCCTTGAAGGAGGTATATCGAAGATGGCTGAAGTCAAGGCGAAGACAGGGGAAGAACTGAATGGTCTGGGCGCAATGCTCAAGGAAATTATGGACACAAACCTCAAGGACCCTAAGAAGTATAAGAGCGTTGAGAGGGTGAAAGCAAGCGTGGTCATCAAAGAATCGACGTCAGGTGTAGCTGTTACGCTACATCTCG
>Ga0256868_10000106_pt1 | contig 48616 bp, 42 predicted proteins | sample RVTome_13_FD_187341 | JGI IMG/M metagenome (GOLD analysis project Ga0256868, IMG submission 187341) | Soil microbial communities from uranium-contaminated site in the Upper Colorado River Basin, Wyoming, United States - RVT92D227 HiSeq ...
AAATTAAAAGAGCAAAATGTCCTTCGACACTGAGGCTCAGGACGAAGTGCAAAATTGCAGTTGCCCAATTCATTGGGCTCGATGAATCGAGCAACTACAATATTACATTCCCGTCGAGGGAGGGGATAAAAAAGGTAATATGGACAAAGAAGATAAAATCAGCTTAATCCAGAAAGAGATTCAGGCAAGCGTGGAGCTGAAAGAGCGGGTGAAAGAGGAGCTAGCGGAGAAGATAATTGAGGTGGCGAAAGCTCTGGCGGAATGCATCAATAATGGGGGGAAGATTCTACTCTGTGGTAATGGCGGCTCTGCCGCGGATGCCCAGCATTTTGCAGGTGAATTGGTGGTTCGTCTGACTTCCGACTATACCCGCACCGCTTTACCAGCCATCACCCTCTCCAGCGATAGTTTCATCCTCACCGCCTGCGCCAATGATTTTGGCTTTGAGCAGGTATTCTCCCGACAAATAGAAGCATTGGGGAAGCCGGAGGACGTTTTGGTTTGTATCAGCACGAGCGGCAATTCACCCAATTTGATAAAAGCCGCCCAGAAAGCAAAAGAGAAGAAGATGAAAACGGTGGGGCTTTTGGGGGGAGACGGGGGCGAGTTAAAGAAGTTTACCAACCTCTCCCTTATTGTCCCCTCCCATGCCACCCCCCGAATTCAGGAAACGCATATTTGTATTTGTCATATATTGTGTGAGTTGATAGAGAAGGAGTTGTTTTAGAGTATTAAATCTTAGAAACAAAATATATCTTGATTTTTGTGAACACATATTACTTAAGCATCCAGAAAATAACTACATAATTCAGGAAGGGGGATAAGATGAATTTTGAAGAAGCTGCCTATCAAATCCTCAAAAAGATCAAAAAGCCATTATCAGCTAGAGAGATAACCGATATTGCATTAAGAGCAAAAATGATTATATCTGACGGTAAAACTCCTCATGCGACAATGGGTGCGAGGATTTATACAGATATAAAAAAACGAGGAAATAAATCAGTTTTTATTAAGGTGAAACGTGGACTGTTTGGCTTGAAGGAGTGGAGTTCATTAACTAGTCACAAGAATGAAGAGATTGCAAGCAAACCTTTAGCAGCAGATTCTATCATCCGAAATCTGAAAGTGACACAGTTCAAGAGTGATTCACCAACAGATTTTGAGGAAGCCATAAAAGATGGTTTTGTTTTCTTGGGTTTCGAGGGTGAACTAATAGGAGGAAAAGGAGATACGGATGTCTTGCTTACTGCAAATATTGGAAGAGAATCTTTCAAGATTAATGTTGATGGTAAAACAAGCAAGTCAGGCAAAATAATAGATAGACAAATTGACTGGATTTCCTTGAGAGACCATAAAAGAAAAAACCAAGCTGATATTATAGTTGTAGTAGGACCAAATTTTTCTGGTGGTAATTTAGAGGAAAGAGCAGATGAATACAATGTTTCTTTGTTAAGAACAGAGGATTTAATAAAGCTTATCGAAGCCCATGCAAAATTTCCATTTACTTTATCAGAATTAAAGGATTTGTTTGCTGGCAAAGGTGACAGACTATCACAACTTGAAGATCTGCTGACTCAGAATCTTTCCCGTAGGAATATATTACAGCAATTCAGAGCAATCATTGAGGAAATGCAAGCCTTACAGGATAAGTTTGACTATTTTACAATTGAAAGTCTAGCAGGAAGAGAAAAGATAGAGAGTCTTGAAATAGGGGTTGAAGATATTGAATATATCATTAACCTCTTGAAGCTACCATTTATTAATGGTATCAAGGAGATTTCGGAAAACAAGTATATCCTAACTATTAAAATTAAAGATATAGCTAATATTTTCCAACAAATTTCTAATCTACTTATTACAACTAAAGATCAAGAATCTCTAATGACTTCCCCAATTCCAAAAACAGAAAAAGCACTTATTCCAGAAAGGAAATTTGGATCTAAATACTTCAAATGGTTCAAAAGAGAACATTCAATTGTTGCCGTAGCGAGAAAGAACAATCCTTATGAACACTATTGTCCTATAGATCATATTCAAACCATTTTGAAGAAAATAATTGACGGATTCAAGAATCTAAACATAATAAACACTGACCTGATTTTCTCTATGCTTAAAGGACAAAACCTGTCGGTAGATAGACCTTTCAAGGGAAAACCGGAAGAGTACAAAATTAGGATGACGATGGGTATTTTAGAAATAGAAGGATTAATCAAATGGACTGGATCAAAGAGACCCATTGAGTTCAAATTAAACGTTCCAATAGAAGAAATCGAAAATTGGGTAAGTAAAAACATCAAATAAGAAGATTGAAAAATGGGAAAGTACGACCATCTTACGATATTGAAGAAAACAAAAGCGAGGTCTTACCATATTTGCCAAAGGTGTAATGAAGAGATACTCCAAGGTGATTACTATTATCGAGAATTCATTGAAGATAAATTTCTTCATAAGTTGCATAGTAAAAAATATTGTTCTGCTTGTTATGAGAAATATGGGCAGGAGTTAATGACTTCAACGGAAAAAGGAAAAAAGAAGTATCGCTCAAGTTCCTCACCTAAGGTGTCGTCGCAATCAGAATTGCCGTTTTAGGTCGAATATCTGCACCTGAATTCTCTCCAAAACTGGAGCTTTTACATCTTGTCCATCCACAAAAAAATCGCCAAAAACGCTGTTTATAATTTCCTCATTAAAGCCATCACTTTGGCTTTTGGGTTTATCGCATCGGTGGTGGTGGCGCGGTTTTTGGGACCGGATAAATACGGGGTTTACAGCTTTGTAATGTGGCTTTTGTATGTAGTGGGGCTTTTAGTCAACCTGGGCATCAATACCACCGTCACCAAATACGTCTCCGAATACTGGGGAAGAAAAGACCTCTCCACCATCTCGTCCATCTTCAAAAAACTGTTCAGATTCGAAATCTTAGTCGGCGCGGCGGTGAGCTTGCTTTTGTTTTTCTTCGCGCCGATCATTGCCCGCTGGTATAAAAATCCGGAGCTTTCGCTTTACCTGAGGGTCGCTGCTACCGTCCTTTTACCATTGGGCTTGATGTGGCTTTATAACGGTCTTTTCTGCGGTCTGCAAAGATACGACCTGATTGCCAGGATCAACCTGGTTGTCTCACCTTTGACCGTGGGAATCATTCTTCTGGTTATGTATCTTAGCGGAAAGATGGAGTGGTTCGTGGCGGTCAGCACGATGACCAACGTGCTTTTGGTGATAAGCTATGTTTATCTTAAAAGGACGAGATTCGATTTTCGACCGTCGACTGAAAATGCTTTAAGCAGCAAACTGTTCAAATTCTCTGCCAGTGTATTTGTGGTGCTGGTTTTGGATGCGATAGTCTGGGAGAGGTTCGGGATTTTGTTCTTGTCCATCTTCAGCACAACTACAGAGATTGCATTCTATAACGTGGCTTTTATCCTCTCCAGCCGGACCATGATCCTTCTGCCGGGGGCATTGACCGGCATTTTGCTTCCCGCTATGTCGGAGGTATATGGAGGTGGGAATAGAGAGGAGCTGGCAAAAGTACATTCCAACTCCACCCGTTACTTAGCCATGCTCTCGTTTCCTCTATGTCTGGGAGGTATTGCCATTGCCCACCAGCTTTTGCCGATACTGTACGGACCATCCTATCAACCCGCAGCTCTGCTTTTTGCCATCTTGTTGATCGGAGGAGCGGTCGGCTCGATCTCCACCTCCAGCTCGTCACTTTTGTACGGGACGGAGCTTCAGAGAATAGTGGTAAAAGTGGGAATATTGTCGGCTTTGGTCAATCTTACCATCTGCCGGCTTTCGGTTCCCGCCTGGGGCGCCAAAGGGGTGGCTTTGGCTACGACTCTGGCTCAGGTTATATCGGGCATGTCTTTGATGTTCTACGCATACAAGAAACACATGAAACAAAGATTCCCCCGATCCGGCATATTGCGTATACTGCTTGCATCCATCCTGACGGCGGTCGTTGCATTTATTTTCGCAGAAGGGTTGAAAGGGATGGTCGGGGTGGTTTTGGCATTGATCGTATCCTTCCCACTTTATATATTGGCGCTGTTCTTCACCCGGAGCTTAACAGCTGAGGATTTAAGTCTGCTGGAGGCAGCACTCAACCGGATGCCGGAATCGTGGAGCAGGAAGGTTAAACCAGTGCTCTATTGGCTGGTCCATTCATTTTATCCGGATCGATAAACCCGTATGTCCAGTTCCCGTGACGTGAAAGTGAGTATCATCATTCCCACCTACAACCGGGAAGAAATACTCCCTCAAACCGTCGATTTGATTCTACAAAATGACTATCCTGAAAGCGAATTGATCATAATCCATCAAAAACCCAATCTTTCAGCGGAGTTTAAAGAATTCCTAAAGCGAACGGAAAACCGGATTCGCTATTTTACCGTAGACTGGACCTCCGTTCCCAAAGCGTGCAATTTCGGGATCGAGAATGCCCGAGGAGAAATCGTCTTGATGCTGGACGACGACATCATTCCCGATCCTAAGTTAGTCTCTGCCCACTTGAAGAATTATGAGGACCCCAAAATCGGGGTAGTGGCAGGAAAGATCGAAAGCCCGCATCCGGTCAAGTTTCCCGAACATGTGGGTCGGATCGGGGGACTGGGTCCAAAACACGAGACCTTTGTCTCCTCGAAAAGACAATTCGTTGAGACCGGCAGGGGAGCCAACATGTCTTTCCGGAAGGAGTTGTTTCAAAAACTGGGCGGTTTTGACACAAACTATATCGAGAACGCTCACCGGTTTGAAAGCGATTTCTGTTTCCGCTTGCGGAGATCGGGTTATCTGATAGTTTATGAGCCGGAGGCAAAAGTAGAACATCTCGAATTCAAATCCGGCGGAATCAGATCGTGGGTCGGGGGGGTGACCAACTCCCCGTCATTCTATCGTAACGAAATGCTGTTTTATTTCAGGAATAAGCCTAATGGCTGGCTGGGTCGATATCTCTGGCTAAACTACATCCAAAGGGTCCCCTCCCGGGATATCAAGAATCTTATTGTTCGCCATTTTGCGTTTCTTTTAGGTGCTATTTGGGGAAGCTGGGTATATTTGTCTAAGTATAAATTGAAATCTGATAAATACGATGAGCATAAGAAAGGGAAAGGTGCAAATTCGTAGTTGCACAATTAATTGGGCGTTTTAATTGCTCGATGAATCGAGCAACTACGTTATATGATTCTTCTAAATGTTTACTGACGCTCAATCTGTGACGATTTACAGACCTCATACCCTGAAACCCCTTCTGCTTAGTAAGAAGAGGGGGAATAAGGTGGAGAGGTATAAAGGATTTTAAATCATGCGAATCGGAATTGACGCATCTCCCGTTTTGAAGGAAAGAGCGGGAGTGGGAAATTATACCTATCAGCTGATAAGACAATTGAGCCTCATCGACCGAGTGAATCAATATGTCTTATTTTACTGCCACCACAAAGACGTCCGCGACAAGATAATGAAGCTGGAGAATCCCAACTTCGAAAGTGCGACCGTGCGCTTTCCCATCAAGATCATGAAGATGTTCTGGGCATCGGTCAGGCGGCCCAAGGTGGACCGGTGGGTGGGGAAGGTGGATCTTTATCATTCTACCGCCTTCTATCTTAATCCTATCTCTGAAGGGAAATCGATTTTGACTATCTTTGATGTCAATTTCCTGGCCATGCGAAAGTTCACCCTCTGGTCCGGCAGGTGGCACTTCGCTCCCAAGATGAAGGATTATGCCAAAAGGTGCCACCACATCATCACCGTATCCGAAAGCTCAAAAAGGGAGATAATAAAATATCTAAACGTACCGGAAGGGAAGATCTCGGTGATATATGGCGGTTACTCGGATATATTCCAGCCCAAATCGGATGATCGTCTCTCCGGTGAAGTCAAAAGGAAATACCAGATAACAGGAAATTACCTTCTTTACGTGGGGACCCTGGAGCCCCGGAAGAATCTATTAGGGCTTATCCGGGCATACGCCCAAAGCAGAGCCAAGGACGATTTTATTCTGGTTTTAGCCGGAGGCAGGGGATGGCAATATGAAAACATATTCAAACTGGTAAGAAAATTGAATTTGGAAAATCGAATAATTTTCACCGGTTACATACCGGAATCTGATCTGCCCGGATTATATCAAGGTGCTTCTCTGTTCGTTTATCCCTCTTTCTACGAAGGTTTTGGGCTCCCTCCGCTGGAGGCAATGGCTTGCGGACTTCCGGTGATAGTTTCTAATACCACCTCGCTCCCCGAGGTGGTGGGGGATGCGGGAGTATATGTCGATCCAAACGATATCGAGCAGATATCCTTTTCCATCGACACGGTGCTGTCCGATCCCGAGCTCCGCCAAACTCTTATCCGGCGTGGTTTGGAAAGAGCCAAGCTTTTCTCCTGGGAGAAGACGGCAAAGAAGACTTTGGAACTCTATGAGCAGGTTGTTAATTGAAGGTTCAAGGTTTAAGGTTCAAGATTCAAGCAATTTTGAATTCTGCTTTCTAAATCGGAATCACGTTTTTTTTTCAATCCAGTAGGGGCAATTACAGTTAATTGTATGATTTTGCATATATTTATGCCGTATAGAAAGAAATGTTGACAAAATAACATTATTGCGTATTATATTGTTTTGGTTTTTATATCCAAAACCAGATTGACGGCGAATAATCTTAAATTTAGAGGAGGTTTTTGTGAAGGATTTCAAGATCGAACAGATCAGAAACATAGGAGTGGTAGGCCATGGGGGTGTAGGTAAAACCTCCCTGGTGGAGGCGATGCTCTACAGCGGTAAGATTACCACACGGTTGGGCAAGGTGGCTGATGGAACCAGCACATCCGATTACACCGACGACGAGATCGAAAGGAAGATATCCATCGGCTCCTCGCTTTTGCATCTGGAGTGGAAGAACCACAAGATAAACGTTGTGGACATGCCCGGTTATCAGGACTTCATCGGGGAGGTGGTGGGAGGCCTCAGGGTTACCGAGACCGCTTTAATACTCCTTTCAGCCCAATCCGGAGTGGAGGTGGGCACCGAACAGGTCTGGAATATTGCCGAAAACTATAAGCTGGCGCGGATGCTGTTTGTCAACCGGATGGAAAAGGAACACGCCAACTTCGAGAAAGCCCTCAAGGAGGCCAAGGAAGCCTTTGGGCAAAAGGTGGTGGCTATCCAGATTCCCATGGGTGAAGGGCTGAACTTCAAAGGGTTGATCGATCTGATAAAGATGAAGGCGCTTTATTTTGATCCGGACGGCAAGTACAAGGAGGATAAAATCCCAGCCGAGCTGGAGGGAAAAGCCAAGGAATCGCAAGAGAAACTGATGGAGGCGGTGGCGGAGACGGACGATACTCTGTTGGAGAAATTCTTCGAAAAAGGCGAGCTGACCACCGAAGAGATAATCGACGGTTTGCGAAAGGGAATTATAGCTTGGAAGATCTTTCCCCTCACCTGCGGCTCCGCTTTGGAGAATACCGGAATAACCTCCCTTTTGGACAGCGTGGTAGCATATCTCCCCTCCCCTGCGGATTTTGTCCAGATATCGGGAAAAGTACCCGATACCGAAAAAGAGAAGCTGGTGAAGATAAGTGCAGATGCTCCTTTGTGCGCTTTTTCCTTCAAGACCGTATCCGAGCCGCATGTAGGCGAGTTGAGCTTTTTCAAAGTTTATGCCGGAAAACTGCAATCCGGAGTGGACGTATATAATTCCACCCGGGAGGTCTCGGAACGCATCGGGCAGATTTACGCTTTAAACGGAAGGGAAAGAAGAGAAATCGGCATTGTGAATGCCGGGGACATCGCTGCCATAGTCAAACTGAAGAACACCAAGACCGGCGATACCTTCTGCGAGAAGAAGGATCCGGTGGTATTGCCTCCGGTTAACTTCCCCAAGCCGGTGATCAACATGGGAATTAGGCCCAAGAACCGGGGGGATGAGGAGAAACTCGCCAACGGGTTTGCGAAACTGCGGGAAGAGGACCCCACTTTCATCATGGAGGTGGACCCGGATATCAGACAAACCATTATCTACGGACAGGGTGAACTTCATCTGGACGTTATGATAGATCGCCTAAAGCGGCGATTTGGGGTGGATGCCGAGCTGGAGAAACCCCGTATTCCTTATAGGGAAACCATAAACACTAAATCCGAAGCTCAAGGAAAATACAAAAGACAATCCGGTGGCAGGGGACAATACGGTGATGTTTGGCTCCGGCTGGAGCCTCTTCCCCGGAGTACCGGATTTGAGTTTGTGGACGATATCGTGGGGGGAGCGGTACCTTCCAAGTACATACCCGCAGTGGAGAAAGGAGTAGTGGAAACCATGGCGGAGGGGTTCTTGGCAGGTTATAAGGTAGTGGATTGCAAGGTAACCATCTACGACGGTTCCTATCACGAGGTTGACTCATCCGATATGGCTTTCAAGATTGCCGGTTCGCTGGGATTTAAAAATGCAGCCATCAAGGCAAAACCGGTGCTGCTGGAGCCGATCTATAACCTGGAGGTAATCGTGCCCGAGGAGTTCATGGGAGACGTGATGGGCGATCTCTCCAGCAAGCGCGGTAAGATTCTGGGTATGGACCGGGAAGGAAATTTCCAAAAGATCAAAGCTTCGGCGCCTTTAGCCGAATTATATAAATACTCCACCTCTTTGCGCTCCATGACGCAAGGCAGAGGACTCCACCGAAGAGAATTCTCTCATTATGAGGAGGTGCCCAGAGAAATTGCCGACAAGCTGATCAAGGAAGCGCAGCAGGAGAAAGAAGCGCAGCAGAAGTAATCAAGATCAGAAACTGAGATTTGAGATAAAAGTATTGATCTATTGACTGTCGACGGTGGACGGTGGACGGGAAGCTAGTTCAAAAGTTCAAGGGTTCAAAGGTTCAATTGATGGAATGTTCACTATAAGTGAACAAGAGTGGAAGTGATGGGTTTTAGCGGCGGTCGGTGGACGATGGACTGTGGTATGCACCATACGATACATACCGGAGGACGGGTTTAATCGCCGATGTAGCTCAATGGTAGAGCAACTGATTTGTAATCAGTTGGTTGGAGGTTCGATTCCTCTCATCGGCTTAAGGCAATAAACAAAGCGCCCCAGAGAATACGGGACGCTTTTTTATTGCTGGTTATCGATTCGTAGCCCCCAACACCCAACCCGCCATATGTAAAAGGGAGTATATCAGCTGCTTGCTGATGCGGTTTTAAAATATGCACCAGATGCTAACAAAAAAACTCTTGACACAGAGGATCTGATTTAGTAATATGAATATAACCTTTAAAACGCGGAGGGCTAACAATGGGACTTTTTACAATTTTAGTAATTATCGTCGTGGCATTAGGTTGCTACCTTCAATATCTGTATAATAAGGATAAGCTTTCTGGCTATCGTCGTTACTTCCTTCTGCTTCTGCTTGTATTATCTGCCATATTGGTAATTCGTCAAGACCATGAGAAAAAAATGCTTTATAACAAATTAGAACAATTCGTGCAATTAGCTCAAGACAAGTATCCTGGATTAAATCAAGAAAAGGCATTGGCTCAGCTGGCATTTGACATTTCAAAGATGCACCCCAAGTTGGTTTTCTTGACACAAACAGAACCACGACGTGATCCCGTATCGAATCTCTTTCATACAAATTATGGTTTTAGGTCTGAACCAACCAATGGACTGAAAGATGTTCAGATCGAAATTAGATTTAATGGACGTTTTGTCTCCATAACCGGAGGCAAAAAAGGAGATATTGTAGAGGGAGGAGAACTGCTAACTCCTTATCCTGATTCCACAGGTTTTAACTACACCACGCGATACCTTAATGAAAATAATGATATAGTGATTACTGTAACGAGCAAAGAACCACTGAAGATTGTATCAATGACACTATTGCCCCAATAAGCGTTTTTGATTTGGAGTGGGAAGTGTCGGGAAAAGCTACGGACGACGGTCGGCGGACTGCCGACGTTTTTTTTCATGGGCCCAGTAGGATTTGAACCTACGACCCACTGATTATGAGTCAGTTGCTCTGACCAGCTGAGCTATGGGCCCAAAAGAAACTCGTTACATACAATATTACGCCGGAGAAGCATCTAAGTCAAGAATATTTTGTTTTGTCGTAGGGGCAATTGCCCCTACAAATTCCTCTTCAATCTCTCAAACTCTTTCGTCAGCTTATTGGCACTCTCCATATCGCCTGCCTGCAGCGCTTTTTTTATCTCTTCCTTTAGTGCTCTCTTCCTGTTCTCAGTTTTGAATCTGTTCAAAGCTTTGAGGTAATCGGTTAAAAGAATGGAAGGATCAGCCGGACCCATGTCGAGTGTGGCGATCTGGGCGATCAGCTCTTTGGTTTTTTCGTTCTCTGTCTTGTCTATCAGACCGGCAGGAGAAGCTTTCTTTTCCGTTTTTATAAGCTCGAACAACTCCCGGTGCTCAGAGCTCAAGAAATCTTCGGGCGGTAATTTTCCTGAAACCGTTTTCAATAGCTTATGATCCTCCATCAAAATCCGCAGAATTCCCCTTTCAATCTTCTCTTGTCCAAGTAACTTTGAATCGTCCTTTGCTTTGTTAGCGGCGGTCGGCGGACGGCGGTCGGCGGACGCTAATTTCTTACCCACTAATTTGAAGATAGTTGGCTCATCCACTTTGAATACCTGGGCGATTTTCTTAATAAAAAGATTCTTCCGGATGTCGTCGGTGATCTTCTTGGCGGTCTCCGCCAGATCGCGGATCACCGTTTCCTGTTCTCTTAGGGAAAGCTGGCTGAAATCCTTTCCCAGGGATTCGCATTTGAAATCGATGAAGGATTTTGCCTGCTTTATCTTCTCCTCCACCGCCTTCTGACCGAATTTCCTCACATAGGAATCCGGGTCTTCCCCGGGATCTAAACTCACCACGAAAACCTCCAGCCCTTCGCTGAAAAGCAGATCCACGCTGCGAAAGGTGGCGGACTGACCCGCGGAATCGGCATCGAAGAAAAGATAGACTTTTTCCGCATACCGGGACAGAAGATGGGCTTGATCCTGAGTAAAGGCGGTGCCGGAGGAAGCCACCACGTTTTTTATTCCCGCCTGATATAAAGTGATGAGATCGACGTATCCCTCCACCAGGATGGCGCTCCCCTTCTGCCGGATCTCCTCTTTGGATAGATGTAATCCGTAAAGAATCTTACCTTTCTGGTAAATCGGGGTCTCGGGCGAATTCAGATATTTGGGTTCATCCTTGTCGTCCAAGACTCTACCTCCGAAACCGACTATCTTCCCTGAGAGGCTGAAGACCGGGAAAGTTATTCTTTTTCTGAAACGATCGTAAGATCCTTTTCCTTCTGTTCTCGGAACCGTCAATCCTGCCTGGGTCAGTATCTCCGGCTTGATATCCTTAGCTTGGGCAAACCGGAGCAAACCCTCCCATTCCGGTGGAGCAAAACCCAAAGAGAAGATCTTCTGCGTTTCGGGATCAAATCCCCGTTTCTTCAAATACTGCCGTGCTGACTTTCCCGGTGCTTCCCGGTAAAGACTCTTGACGAAGTATTCGTTTGCCACCTGATTGGCATAGTACAGTTTGTCCGATAACCCGCCCTGTTTCTCCCGCCAGCTTTCCTTGGGTAAAGGGATGTTGGCTTTTTTTGCCAGAAGCTCAATTGCCTCGGGAAAACTCAGCTTCTCGTGTTTCATCAGAAAGTGGATTACGTTTCCCCCCTCCCCGCAGCCAAAGCAGTAGAATATCTGCTTTTGGGGGGTGACGGTAAAGGAAGGGTCCTTCTCCGCATGAAAAGGGCATAATCCGAGGTAATTTTTCCCCCGCTTCTTCAAGGGGACGTATTCGGATATCACCTCCACGATGTCATTGGCATCGCGAATCCGGTCGATAAGCTCTGGTGAAAAAAATCCGGGCATAATTTAATTTTTACCTCTTTCGGGAATAACCAAGTTTTCTTTTAACCGCACCCTTTTAATCCCCCTCTCTACTATGTGGAGACAGGGAAAAAAGGAGGAGAGGTTTTTGAATTTATCCTTTAATATGAATACCTGGACTGCTTATATTCTTTTATCTTCTTGACCAGATGGTAAACACAGGTTTCGGGATCTTCCATTCCCGCCAAACAGAACAGGTGCCTTCTGACTATGGTCTTTTCACCCTGCTTTTCCACCACATCCAGAAGGGAGCCGTTATCGCACATCATGCATTTCTCCGGCTGGCAATCCAATTCCGTGCCGGTGTTCTGAGCAACTAATGCCTGGCTTAGACTCCAGACCTCGGCTTCTTCCTTATGAGGAAACTCAACGTATTTGATCTTATCCAGAATAATTCTCCCCTTATCCGTTCTCAGCCGGGCTTTGAATTCGACCTCATCTCCCTTGGCAAATTTTAAGTTCAGCTGGGTTCTTCGGCTGATGGTTACAAAAATAGCATCCTGGAAAAACACTCGATCCAAGTAACCTTCTTGAAAGCCGATCAAATAGCCGGGGAATTCCAAAATCTCTTTAGAACCATATAAAACTTTTCTGAAATGCGGTTTAACCGAGTGTACTTTTCCGGAAAACTCCACCCATTTTCCGATGGTTCTTTCCAGCCACTCCTCGAACTCCTCTAAGTCCCTCTGAAATTTCTTGAATTCATCCGGATTCAGAATAATCTCCGGCTGATATTGAATCTTTTCCTCAAAATAATTTTTGCACGAGAAACAATCCCGACCCACGTGTTTATAACCTTTGGGGCATGATTGTCCCTTATTCAAAAGCCGGCATTTCCACCGAAACCAGATGCACCCTTCGGGGAAACATCTTTTGTCCTTCAACACGTGATAGGCCGATACGTTCTTCTCGAAACGAAAGTGAGCCTGATGAGGACACTTGAAGATGTCCTGCCTTTTGTACTGGTTGATCAGTATTTTCTGCATAATCGAAACTGGTGGAAATGATTTATATTCACTGTAATGTTAAAACATACGTCCCTTAAAGTCAACTCATTTTAGGAAAATGCACCAGGTGAATTGACCGTCCCATACTACCTGCGAAAGGCGCAGCAGATATCCCGGACGGTACCGCAAGTGAGGCATGTGTTAAAATTAATTGTTGACAACCTTTGCCGATACCATTACATTGGCAACACACCCCGATTTTTATCGGGGTGGTGAGTTAATAAAACCTAATTCCAGAAGGCGATCTATCAATCGCTTTTTGGAGACGTATATAAAGACTGTATTGCCACCCTAGCTCAGTTGGTAGAGCAACGGACTGAAAATCCGTGTGTCCGCAGTTCGATTCTGCGGGGTGGCATAAAATTTGTTCATAGCGAATCCGGTAGAATGGTAGCAGAAAACAACAAAATCAATAATCTTTTGGCATGAAGTCTTGCTTTTGCTTAAATGCAAAATAAGGCAGACTACCAAGACATAAAAAAGGAGCAATGAACATGCAGAGGAAAATCTGTTTTACGGGATTAACCGTAACGTTGTTGATAATCACGCTGTTTTTCTCCTTTACCGTTGCCTGCGGCAAAAAAGCCGAGCAGGCAAAAAAACGTTTTGATCTGGGAGTCCAATACGAGGAACAGAAGATGACGGAGCAGGCTATCCAAGAATACAAGCAAGCCATCCAGCTGAATCCCAAATTTGCCGATGCCCATTACCGTTTAGGAACTTTATACCATCACCTGAAGGCATACTCCTCTGCTCTCGACGAATACCAGAAGGTGCTGCAGATCGATCCCAACTTTCGGGGCATTCATACCGCTATAGCTGACGCGTATTATGTCCGGGGTATGTTGGCCTGGGTCAGAGCCATGAAATTGGATCGAATGACGTATTGGCACGCCGACACTTCAACACAGCTCCCCTACCGGGATAAAACCGAGCTTTTAAACCTGATACAAGACTACCAGAATAGTATAAAAACCGACACCAGCGACGCCGCAACCTTTTCCAAGTTGAGCCAGGCCTATTACATTCTGACGGTGGATGAATATCAGAAAGCCATTCAGGCAAACCCTTCCGATACGGCCGCCATACTCTATCTGGCTTTGACCTATTTGGAACAGGGCTATCCTCAAAAAGCGATGACCGAATACGAAAACCTGCAGAAGGTCGATCCCCGCGCGGCTGCTGTTTTGCAGAAGGTGTTCGAACAGAAAGAGAAGGAAAAAGCATATTATGAATCGATGAAGATGAAAGGTCAATAAAAATCTTTCGAATCGATCATAAGCTGTCTGATTTTTTCAGCCTACAAACAAAATTTGCATCGTATAGCCCACCCCGGGTTAAAAACTATTTAATAATACTCGCCACCGTAGCTCAGTCGGTAGAGCAAGGGTTTCGTAAACCCTAGGTCGACGGTTCGATCCCGCCCGGTGGCTCACTTTGGTTATTGGTTCGGAGTTCATGGTTCATAGTAAAAACTTTATCGTAAATTCAAGGGAATAAGCGTCCGGTATGGACGTAATAAAACCACGATTGCGATTGAAAAATATGCAGGGACAACCGTGGCTTATCACTGAGAGTTAAGTACGAAGGGGGTTGATCTTTTTCTTGGGTTTCTATGGAGGAGACATGGCCAACCGCTTCCACATCAGATCAATAATCCCGCTTATCGTTTGTATCTTCCCACTGATTTTGCTCCCCGCATCTGGTGAGGCTCAAAACGAATTTCTTCCTACGCTTGATGATACAATATCTCCTGCCAAATGGCTTTACGCCGGTCCTTTTTCAGTAGGAGCGCGGGAGGGAATCATCGGGATTATCCAAAATCCGGAGAGCCATCGGCCAAAAGAAGGTGATACGCTTTATAGTATCTTACCTCAAGGGGGAATGGTAAACTGGAAAAAGATGACACCCGACTCTTCAGGCTGGGTAAATCTGCAGTACGAAAACGTCTGGTGGGATACTCTGATGGATATATACGGCGTGGCAGGGATTGTGGATGCAGGGTATGCCTACGCCGAATTCGAAAATACCGGAAGAAAAAGGGCTTTGGTGATCGCAGAAAGGATCGGCACTTTCTATTTAAATGGGAAAAACCATTACGGTGATCCATATGGTCACGATCTGGTCAGAATCCCGGTTGTCCTGGAAGACGGGATCAACCGGGTGATGGTGCAGGTCAGCGGATATGGGGATCATCGTTTTTTATTTAAACTGATACCTCCGGATGCCCCGCTGATGTTGATCTCCAAAGATGCCACTTTACCCGACATCATCGCGGGTGAAAAACAAAAATCATGGGCGGGAATAACCATTCTCAATACCACTTCACAAAGATTAAGAGATATCAAGCTTACTGTCGGAGATGGAAAGACAATCAAAGTGAACCAAATCAACATTCCCTCCCTTTTTCCCCTTTGTGTCAAGAAGATTCCCATATCCATCGAGTTGGATGAGTCTTTAAGTGTCATAGACACGGTTTCCATTCCGGTCAAGGTTTCGTATCAAAACAACTCCTCCGAAGATCGCCTCATATTAAGAGTAAGAGAGAGAGGGAAAACTTACAAGGAAACATTTATCTCCGAGATAGACCACTCCTGTCAGTATTATGCCGTCCTGTCGCCTGAGGATTACGATCCCCAGAAGAAATACGGGTTAATCCTGACCTTGCACGGGGCAGGAGTGGAAGCTTCCGGTCTGGTGGACTGCTTTGCGCCAAAGGATTGGGCTTTTGTGGTAGCTCCCACCAACCGTCACAGATATGGATTCGACTGGCAGGATTGGGGCAAGCTGGATGCTCTGGAGGTTTTGGATTTGATAAAAGAGAAATATCCCATAGATGCCAATCGGGTTTACCTTTCCGGGCACTCCATGGGAGGACACGGAACCTGGCATATAGCTCTGGCTCATCCCGATTTGTTCGCCGCCGCAGCCCCGGAAGCCGGCTGGACCTGCTTTCAGCTTTACATCCCCTGGTTTCTGCAGAAAAGCTACGTGTTTGCCGAACCGGGGCAAATTGCCATCCGGGATATGAGCTTGAGAGAGGATTTCACCCCCGCTTTCGTGGAAAATGCCAAGAACCTCCCCTTCTTCATTGAGCAGGGCGGTTCGGATAATGACGTCCCTCCGGTACATGCGCGTCTTTTTGTCTCGCTTTTGGATCAGTTAGGTTATGCATATCAATACAAGGAGTTACCCGGCAAACCGCACTGGTATGAAGTCGATACCTTAAAACATATCATGTGCGTGGATGACCCGGATCTGATGAATTTTCTGAAAGAGAAGAAAAGAGAACCTTTCCCTCACCAGGTCGTCTTCAAGACAACGGACCTCGGACAAAGCCATAAAAGCTACTGGGTGGATATAACCGAGCAGGTGAAACCGTTCTTTGAGTCGAAAATAGATGCTGAAGTGAGGGGGAATCGAATCGAGATCAAAACCGTAAACATTCAGCAGTTTGAGCTTTCATTATCGAAAGACTTGCTCCCCTATGGCGAGATCGATTATCTGATTGATGGGGAGAAGCTAACTTATAGCTTTCGAGCGGACGAAAAACTGTCATTTTCCAGGAAGGGGGACAGATTTCAAATAGGTAAGCTTAAATCCTCCCCTCTGAGGAAAACGCCTGAATTCTACGGTCCCATGAAGCAGGCGTACTTCTCCCCATTTGTGCTGGTATTCGGGACTAAGGGAGATTCCGTAACCACTGAGACTGGATTACACCAAGCCAGACTAGAAGCGGCCCGATGGTGGAGAGTGGGAAACGGTTATGCAGAAATCCTTCCCGATACCGAGGTGAACAAAGAGGTAATGGAGAATTACAACTTGGTCCTTTTCGGGGGACCGGAGGAGAATTCAGTCACCGCTCAGCTTAATAAAAGTTTACCTATACAAATGAGGGATAATAAAATCTTCCTGGACAAAAAAGAACTTTCCGGTGATGGGATGGCTGTAGAATTTATTTATCCCAATCCGGTCAACCCTAAGAAATTTGTGTTGGTTCACGAGGGGATCGGTTTGGATGGATTGAAGCTGTCTGGTTTCTTTAATCCGATTTATTCCGGAGCAGGATTACCTGATTTTATGATCTTCGATGAGGAAGTGAAATTAAAAGGTTGGGGTGGGATTCGGGCAGCGGGATTTTTTGATGCTAGCTGGCGATTGGATGAAAAACTGTTATACTTTCAGAAATGAAGCTGAACTGTTAAGATCAACATAAATATCATAATTATTATCATCAACTTTCTAATAATCTTTTCCCCATTATTCCTTTGTTGGAACCAGTTCAAAATCAACTATGGTGGTCTTATTCTCTCTAATTTCAAATTCTTTAGATTCTCTTGTTACATATCCTTTTTTCCCGCAGTAAAAGAAAACGTTCATTCCAGGAAATTGTCCTTTGAAATAATATCCTAATGAATCCGATAATATTAGTGGCTCGAAGGTAGTATCTGGAGTACGACTTATCCAAGCACTATCAATTGGCAGGCGGGTCAAGCTGTCTATCACGGTTCCTTCAACAAACCCAACATGCTCGTGGATCACGTTATGCTTTTCACAACCGATCTGGTTAAAACATAATACCATGATGATAAGGAAAATGCATAACGAACCCTTATTCAGATTCTTATCTCTCATCTTTACCTCCAATATATTATTACAATATCTACAAAGCTTAAATACTGAGGATACGAATGATTTGTCAAGATAAAAATCGTAAAAAAAACCAGCATCTGATCTGAAATATTCTTTTTAGATCAAATGCTGGTTTGTCCGTGTACCATACGGTACACAGCGGCGCCCTGCACTGAGCGGTGCGGGGCTACCCCCCTTTATGTATTGGTAAATTCGATTAGATTTATATCAGAAATTTTCCTTCGCCATCCTCACTTGTTCGCTTTATCTGCGGTCATCAATACGACTTTAACGATCTCGAGAAGGCGCTCGCAGCTGAAAGGTTTTTTGATGTATAGTATTCCCCCCACCTGAAAGCTTTTCCCCTCGTCGCTTTGGGCGTCCTTGCCGGTCAAAAACACCACCGGTATGTTCTTGGTCTTTTCGCTTCTTTTCAATTCCTGACAGATCTCATAACCGTCCATGAAAGGCATCATGATGTCCAGAAGAACCAAATCCGGGAGATAGCTTTTGGCCCTCTCGATCCCGATGGTGCTGGAATTCTCCGATTTCACCTCGTATCCGGCATTCTCCAGGAAGGTCTCGATTATGTCGGTGATCTCCGGCTCGTCGTCGATCACCAGTATCTTGGCCGGCTTGACCTTTCCCCCATGTCCAGTGGATTTTATCTCTCTAGTCTTGATGACCGGGGAGACGTCCACCGGGCTGCCCTTCTCCGATTTCGGATCTAACATAGATTCCCCTTCCGGTAAAATTCCGTTCTTCTGTCGTTCAAAAGATGATTGCCAGGAGTAAAGTTCTTGTTCAAAGCTAATTTTGGATCTAGATCCACTGTCCATACTCCTTCTTCCGTCTCGTTTGTCTGGCTCAAAATCTCCCCCTGGGGAGCCACCACCTGGCTTTTTCCGGTAAAAGTCAGCTTTACCCCTCCCCTCTCTTCGGTCCCGGTCCGGTTGGCGGTGATGGCAAATACCCGGTTCTCCACGCACCGGGTGATCATGGCACTCTGGCAGTATGCTAAAACCAGGTTGGAAGGATGACAGATGATCTGGGCTCCCTTCAAAGTCAATATCCTTGCTACCTCCGGGAAGATCCAGTCGAAGCAGATCATCATTCCCACCCTGGTCCTGCCGATGTCAATTACCTCCAACTCCTTATTCCCGGGCGTGAACCATAATTTCTCCCGGTCAAACAAATGCAGCTTTCGGTAAACCCAAAAATCCCCTGCCGGTGTAACAAGAACCGAAGAATTGTATACTGCCTCCCCTTCCCTTTCCGCCATTCCGAAGACTAAATTAACTTTTTCTTCTGCCGCTAAATCGGCCAATCTCAAAAAGGTGGGACCCTCCGGGATAATTTCAGCTGACCTCTTGAGTTCCTCCCCGTTTTCGAAGAGATAACCAGTGCTGAAAAGCTCTGGCAGAACCAAGAGGTCAGCTTTAGCCCCCCTTATCGAGCTTATGGCTTTTTCCAAGTTTTCATCTTTTTTCCCCCAGACGGGAGAAAACTGAAAGAATCCTACTTTCACGTTGCCTCCTTTATTTTTTCGACTTTTTCTTCTCGCACTTTAGTTTAAGGAAATAAAAAGTGAGAAAGAGTCAACGGTTTTGTGCAGAGAGACCTGTCTGTGATATCCAAATAAAAGATAACGGACAAGACATCCTTTACTAGCAAAGTGACTTCTTGACAATTTCACTTTAGAGGTTAACTTACCCGCCATGTTTGATGAATATCCAGCCAAAAGCGAAAGCGTTCCGGAGCATTATAAGCGGAATTTTTCCCTGGGAGTGGTTAATGGAGTGCTGTTCAATTTCGCCTGGGCATTCACCGCCGGCTCCACGGTCCTCCCCTGGTTTGTCAGCCGACTCACCTCATCCAACATTCTGATCGGGCTATCTTCGACTTTGGAAGCCCTCGGCTGGTTCATGCCGCAGCTGCCGGTGGCAGTGATAACCTCCCATCATCACAAACAATTGCCCCTTTACACCAGAACCGCATATTTAAGGGCAGTAGCTTTTTTGCTGATGACCTTATCGGTATTCGTATTCAGCAACAAAAATCCCACCGGGCTTCTTTTGTCTTTCTTCTTTTTCTATTCCATCTACTCACTGGGCGGAGGATTGGCCGGGGTGGCTTTCACCGATATCGTTGCCAAAACCATCCCTCCCAACAAGCGGGGGAGCTTTTTCGGCATGCGGATGTTTTTGGGAGGAAGCCTGGGCGCCGTGGGCGGGTTGATCGTGAAAAAGATCATGGACGCTTACCATTTCCCCACAAACTTCGGCATCATTTTCAGCGTCGCCGCGGTCCTGATCCTGGTTGCTCTTTTCTCCTTCTGTTACATCAAAGAGCCGGCGCCGGTTTTGACCAAAGAGAAAAAGAGCTGGAAGGAGAATTTCCGGAAAGGGATGAGAATCTTCAAAGAAGATCAAAGATTCCGGCAGCTTTTTTGGGTGCGGGTTTTCGTCGGCTCCTTTGTTTTGGGTTACCCTTTTTACGTGATCTTCGCCCGTAAAGTTTTGGGCATATCTCCCGGGATGGTGGGGGTATTTCTGACCTTCGAGATGAGCGGTTATGTTTTGTCCAATCTCCTCTGGGGGTATCTCAGCAACAATGTGAGCAACCGGTTGGTTATATTGTTAAGCTCTTTTTGTTCCGTGGTTCCTCCCCTGATTTTACTCTCCAATATCATAACCCCACTTCCCTTAGCTCTTTTTTGTTTTATTTTCTTTTTCTTAGGCTCTACCAATGCGGGTTTGGGCTTGGGAGCCACCAACTATCTTTTGCATCTGGCGTCGGAAGAGGATCGCACTCTCTATATCGGTTTCCTCCATACCCTGGTCGGTCCCACCGTCTTTTTATCCGTTGTGGGCGGGTTGATTCTACAACTGACTTCCTTTACCATCCTATATATTTTGGTTCTGCTGATCGCCATTATAGGCATCATCTCTTCATACCGGCTCACCCAGCTGAAGACGAAAAGACTAAATATACTTTGATCATCGGTAAAACCACCTCATTGACTGCCCTGCGGGGAATCCAAAATAAGCATCGGGTTTAAACGAATAAATCAACCTATGGGAATTGAATTGTCATAAAATATCGCAGTTTCAGAGAAGCAGATTAAGCATCCCCCCTACCAGAAGAGCGGCACCAAGAAGAATCGCCACCAGCTTGGCTGCGCTTTTCCAGCCCAATTCCCGGGACATGACAAAAGAAGTGGAGATGCAGGGGAGATAAAGAACTAAAAATACGCAAGCCACCACCAGCTGCTTGGGTGATAGGTTTATAGACTGCAGTAATGCTATAGAGACGTCCTTTCGCAAGAAACCTGTAACCACCACAAAAACTGTATCGGCGGGTAGTCCCAGGATAAATTGAAGCGGTCCCCCCAAAACCCGGCTCACCAATCTTATCACTCCCAATATATCCAATACCCCGATGAAAAAGATGCCCAGAACGATCAGGGGCACGGCCTCTTTGATAAACGAGCTTAAACGGAGCCAGACTTTTCGGAAGAGGATGGAAAGCTGGGGAATCCGGTAAGGAGGAATCTCACAGAGCAGTTCCGGGGTTTCGCCTTTAAGGAGCTTGTTCAAAAGGAAACTGGTGATTATGGCCACGAGGAAGAGAACGCCAAAAATCAAAAAAAGATAATTTACCCCATGCGGAGCCATGATACTTGCGATCATGGCGGTTTGGGGCATGCAGGGAGCGCTCATGAGGATCAGGGCGGTTACGATGATCTTCTCCCGCTTGGTCTCCAACACCCGGGTTGCCAGCATGGCGGGAACCTTGCAGCCCAAACCCAAGATGATGGGAATGGAGGAGTATCCGTGAAGCCCCAGTCTGTGGAATATATTATCCAAAAGAATAGCCAGGCGGGGGAGATAACCCAGATCCTCCAGAAAACTCAATGCCAGATAAAACGAGAACAAATAGGGAAGGACTACGACCAAGGGGATATACAGCCCTGCAGACAATAGTCCAAACGAGCCCAGGGGATCGGCAGTCGTGCCCAGAAGCAAATCATGAATGAATTTTGCGGGTAAAATCCGGTTCACCCATCCGGTGACCAAGGGGAGATAGAGGTTCCTGAACAAAGGATCAAGCAAACCGTTGGTCAGCCCCTCGCCGATCAATCTCACTATTCGGAACGTAATCCACAGGACGAAGATGGCGAAGAGAATGCCGGTTACCGGCTTTAAGGTAAAATCCGACAGCCGCTCGAGAAAAGTATGATGACGGTGCTTCACCACCTGAACCTGGTCCACGATCTTCCCAATCCTTTGCCATTTCTCGCAGTCCTCAAAAGAGTAAGCTCCCTTTTTTGCCCGGGGTAAAGCTTCCACCAGCTTCTTTATCCCTTCGCCGGTTATGGCGACGGTGGGAACGACCGGAACACCCAGAAGCTCCTGCAGCTTTTCCACGTCAATGGATACCCCTATGTGCCCCGCCTCATCCCACATATTCAAGGCCACCACCAGTGGAACATTTCTCTTGAGCAGCTGGAGGGTGAGATTCAGATTTCTCTCCAGATTGGTCGCGTCCACGATGTTTACCACGACGCTCTCTTCCTGCTCCAGGGCTTCTTCCAGCATCTTCACCGCCACCTCCTCTGCCGGAACCGAAGGGTCCAGGGTGTAGGTTCCGGGGACGTCGATCACCTCCGCTGTCTCCTCCCCCAATTTCAAATGCCCCCGGGTGAACTCCACCGTGGTGCCGGAGTAGTTAGAGGTGATTACGTTGACGCCGGTGAGTCGGGAAAAGATCACACTTTTCCCCACGTTGGGGTTGCCCATTAAAAGGATTTTGCGCATAGACAGTATTTCATCTCCTTTTTTACCCCACTTTTTACCATGAACAGAGAAATTATGAAAGTGAGATTTTATATAGGTTTGTTATCTATCAGTTTAGGTTTTGTAAATGTTGCGGGTATCGGTTTAGCTTTTAACATTAAATGAAAACTCTCAACTGAAAACGAAACGTGACTGCAAAAAAACTCCGTTACCTTTGGAAGCCATACAAGAACATAATGTTAATCTTCTCTAAGGATGGGAGTAATATTCACATTCCATCTTCCATCTCCACCATGATTTTGCTTGCCATGCCAAAGCCCATGGCGACCTGACCATTATCTACTCTCAAGGTGACCGGACCCCGCATCAGCTGAGAACTGACCTTAGTCACCTTCTTGCCCACTCTTATCCCTAAGGATTCAAGCCGCTGATTCAAGCCATGTCCCCCGTAAATGCCCACCACCACCCCGCTTTCTCCTCCCGCTAGTTGTGTTAGATCCTTTGTCTTCATAATGATGTAATTTTAAGGTTAGAATTTTATCCTTTAATGATAAGGTTTGTTTCTTCTTCTTTACCGTTTCTGTTTTTTGCATCTTTCACAATACCCGAACACCTGGAAAAGATGTAAAGTATGTTCGAATCCACTCTTTAAGCATAATTTTCCCAGCGCCTCTTCCATGACTTTGTCGGAAAATTCAATCACCTTACCGCACTTCAGACAGATCATGTGCTCGTGATGCGGATGTTCCGCCACCAGCTCGTAGTGAGAATGCCCGTGCCCCAAGTCCACCTTTCGCACTATCCCGCTGTCGACCAAAAGCTCCAGGGTGCGGTAGACGGTGGCGCGGGAGGTGCGTTTTGCTTTCTTCTTCAAGTTGAAGAGAAGGTCCTCCGCCTCCACATGCCCCCGGCTATTTAACATCTCCTGCAGGACGATCTTCCTCTCCGGGGTGAGCTTCAGCTTGCGGGTATTTAAGTACTGGGCAAAGCTTTCGATCTGCATGACCGGATATTCCTTTCAATTGAGAGTGAATCTCAATCTCAATTATATTACGAGGATAGAACGGGATAGTTTGAAAAAACTCTAAACCTCACTTCCTCGTTCATCCTCTCCGTTTATGGTTCGACTTTACTCACCATCCTGAGCTTGTCGAAGGACGGAGAGGGGGATGAAAGGGGGGAGGTTTCTATGTGGGGGTTCAAAGAAGCTAGAAGGATTTTATCGTTTGCCCAGCTCGGAGGAGAGCATTCCGCAGAGGATCAGCCCCCCGCCCAAAACCCCCAGCCAGCCCAAAACCTCACCCAAAAGTAAAAACGAAAAGACCGCAGCAAAGACCGGCTCCATGGCATAGATCAAGGATGCCTTGACCGCGGTGGTGTCCTTCTGCATGCGGTTCTGAATGATGATGGCCAGGGTGGTGGCCAAAACGGCGCATACCAGAAGGCTGAAGATAAGGTAGGGATGATATACCAGTTTGATCCGGTCGAACAGAAAAACGGAAGGGATACTCAAAAGGGTGGTAACCAGTATCTGAATGAAAGCCAGGTTGGCAAAATCGTATCTCTTCGTATAAATGTGCACGAAAAGAACCTGCAGAGAAAAGGAGACCGCGCAGAAAAAGGTGAGAAGATCACCTGTGTTGAACTCCGATCCTTTTGGTCGGGTCATAAGATAAAGACCGCATACTGCCAGGATCAAACCCAAAATGGAGAATATCCGGGGCTTCTCCTTCAAAATCAAGTAAGATAACGGGGGAACCATGACCACGAATAGCCCGGTGATGAAAGCGGATTTGGAGGCGGCGGTAAACTTCAACCCCTCGGTCTGGAAAGCATAACCCAAAAAGAGAAAGAATCCGATCAATACCCCGGCCCAAACCTCCCCTCGTTGTTTGAACGAAATCCTTCTTGCGAATAGAACTCCCGCAATCAATGCCGCCAGAACGAAACGGATGGTAATGAAAACAAAAGGGGATGCGTAGTCCAGGGAGGCTTTGACCATGGGAAAAGTCACCCCCCAGATTAAGGTCATGAAAAGAAGGTAAATCTCCGCTTTACGGGAGGGGCTTAACATAAAGAATTGACTTTCCCTTGGCTCTCTCTTTAAAACCTCACCCCCTGTTTCCCCTCTCCTTGAAGAGGGTGTGTCATAATTTAAGTTTTTGTAGCCGCAGACTTGAGTCTGCGAAATCTAAATGTTAAATTCCATAGACTTACGCAATCTGAAGATTGCGGCTACAAACTCAAAACACAATTGTGTCACAGTCTCGAAACGGAGAGGGGGATATAGGAGGAGAGATTTATACCTCTACCAGTTTATATTCCCTTGTCCCTAAGCCAAATTTCTCTGCGGTCTCTATCTGAAGCTTGGAGTCTTTACCGTGAAGTTGACTGAACACGTCCGAGCCTTTTTTTATCACCAGCTTCTCCGCCTTGGATTGGGGCAGAGGCTGTGCCCGGGCGATCAGATCCAATGAGGCTTGGTCGATTGCTACGATGTCGTCGCTCAATAGAATCCCCTGATCTTGTACTACCGGTGTGTCGGACATAGACATGCAGTCGCATTCCGGCTGGATGTCGAAAAGGAAATTTATGTAGAATACTTTTCCCGGCTTGAAGGTGGAAAGAACCGCTTTGGTCGACTCGGCCAAAGCGATGGAGAAATTCTCCATGGAGAGGGGAACAAAGAGCGCCCCTTCCGGGCAAACCCGAACGCACCTGCCGCATCTCCAGCATTTATCGTCGTCCACCACAAAGGATTTCCCCTCGACGGTGATGGCATCCATGGGACAATTATGGGCGCAGATGGCGCAGAAGGTGCACAAATCCTTGTCCCAGGTCATCAGCTCTCCCATCTGAAAATGCATCTTTCCCCTCCCCCCTTCGGTCCATTTGCATCCCCGCGGCACCGCGCTGACGCAGCCCATGGCCAGATTTTTGATCGCCCCGCCGTAACTTGAGTCGATGTGGCCTTTCACATGGGACAGGACCATCATGGAGGAGGCGTCGTAGATGGCTGAAGGGACGAAAAGATCCTTCAGCAGATCGCCTGCTTTCACCTTGACCGAATCGGAGCCGAAGATGCCATCGGCAATTATCACCGGTAACCCCATGCTCATCGGGTTGTAACCCATCCGGTTTGCAGTCTCCAGATACTCGTAGGCTTTTATCCGGGCCGAATCGGTCACAAACGGTTTGGTCTTCAGCTTCTTCAGATGATCCGCCACCACCCGGATGAAATTCGGCCGGATGGTATGATGGGCGCCGGGATTTCCCAGATGCATCTTTATCGGGACCAGCTCGTCCTCGGCAAAATACTTCTTAAGATTGATCTTCTCCAGGATGCTTTCCAACCTGCCCTCGACGCTGTATTTATAGTCGAATTTCTCTATGCGGGCATTGATGAAATATACCTTACTGGACATCTCTTCTCTCCTTCGCCTTTTACCTATCACCTATAACCTCTCCAAACCCTGCCTTAAATCCTCCACCAGATCATCCCCGTCCTCAATGCCGCAGGATAGCCGAATCATCCCTGGTGTGACATCGGCTCTCTCCAGCTCCTCCTCTTCAAAACCGAAATGAGAGGTTAAGACCGGCAGGCTGGCTAAAGATTCCACCCCGCCCAGGCTGGTGGCATTGATGAAGATCTTCAGACCGTCGATCACCCGGGTGGCAGATTCCAAGCCTCCCTTCACCTCGAAGCAGACCATCCCCCCAAAACCTCTCATCTGACTTTTCGCCAGTGCATGCTGAGAGTGAGTCGACAATCCCGGGTAGAATACCTGGCTGATTTTGTCGTGCCCGGAAAGAAACTCCGCCACTTTCAGGGCATTCTGGTTATGCCGCTCCACCCGCACGGCTAAGGTTTTCAGCCCGCGCTGCAGAAGAAATGCTCCAAACGGGTCGATACATCCTCCGAAAAGCTTCATGGTCTCTCTGGCTTGGTTTATCACGTTCCGGGGACCTACGATCACCCCGGCTACCAGATCGCTGTGCCCACCCAGGAATTTGGTGGCACTGTGAATCACCAGGTCTGCCCCCAGGGATAAGGGATTTTGATTATAGGGAGTGGCAAAGGTGTTGTCCACCACCACCGGTATTTTTCCTTTTGCCATATCGACCAGCTTTCTTATGTCTGCTATCTTAAGGTTGGGATTGGTGGGGGTCTCGCAGAAAATAAGCCTGGTTTTCGGGTTAATCAGACCTTTGGCTTCATCGACGTTTTCAGCCCGGACAAAATGTACCTTGATTCCCAGCTTGGGGAAAGCATCCTTGAACAGGTGGTAGGTCCCACCGTAAACCGGCTCGGTGGAGATTATCTCCTCCCCGCCGGAGACCAAGGTCAATGCCACGGTGGAGACAGCCGCCATGCCGGAGGAGACCACCAAAGCCGCCTCTCCCCCTTCCAGAGCCGCCACCTTCTCCTCGACCACCTTGAGGGAAGGGTTTCCATACCGGGTGTAAAGATATTTGGAGGTATCTCCCTTCTGGAAATCTTTCACCTCCTCCGTGTTTTTGAAAGCAAAGGTGGAGGTTTGAAAAATCGGGGTGGTCACCGCTCCCAGGGGTGAATCCTTATCCTCTCCCGCATGTATAGCTAACGTGGGAAACCGGTATTTAGATTTCATAATGCAAACCTCTTGAGTTGATTTATGATTGAATCTTGAGAAACGAGAGTTGAGAAGTGAGAACTGAGAAGTAAGTTCTTTTGTTTTTAACTAAATACTCAAATCTCATTTCTCATTTCTGATCTATCAAAGCCTTTAAATCCTCCTCCAATTGTTCGGTGTCGAATGAACCGTCGAATCTTTTGTAGATCTGACCTTTCTTGTCCAAAAGAAGAGTGGTGGGAATCCCCTGGAAGTTTTTTCCCAAAGCACCCGTGGACAGACTGGCTAAGACTTGCTCGTTACCGCATAAGATCAGATAGGAGACATTGTTTTTCTTCACGAATTGGTCCAAAAGGTTAAGACTGTCTTTATCCATGGCTATCCCGATTATCTGAACCCCCCCGGTTTTATATCTGCCGTAAAGGCGGTTCAGCTTGAGCACCTCCTCCACACAGGGGGGGCACCAGGTTGCCCAGAAGTTTATCACCGTTATCTGCCCGTTGAATTCAGCCATATTATGGATTTTCCCGGTCAGGTCGGGAAGCCTGAAATCATAAGCGGGCTGGTAGATATCCTCCTTGGGATTCTTCCCGCATTGAAACATGAGGAGGGGAAAAAACAGAAAAAAGAACAGATATGTCTTTTTGATATTACGACTCAAATCTAATTCAGCGGTTGTGGTTGAACATCAGGTGTCGAGCAGTCATGCGGCAGGAACCATCCAGCTCATACCAGAGGATATGCTCGACCTACAACTATCTGGCCTTTACCTAATGAACAATTATTTGTAAAGAGATGCAAGGAGAAATTTGAGGTTTTTGGCTATCTCTTTGCAAGTAATGAAAGGAAAATTTATGGCAATGATTTGTCAGGTATGCTTAACCTATCGTTTATAATCAGCAACGACATTTCAATAGATTTGATCCGTATCAAAATCGACCAATTCAAACCCCCGGTCTTGAAGGTAGCGTACTATTTCCCCGATGTGATCATAGGTTACCTCGGGGAATTCGTGGAAGATCAAAATGGTCGGATGGGGGTGAAGCTGAGGATTATCCCTGGTATTCCAATTGGATAGGATCTGCTCCGCTTTCTCTTCAACCTCTTTTAAGTTAGTCGGAGATTCCCAGTCGTGTAACATCTCCCCATGGCAGATTTTGTATCCCATCTCCTGTGCCATCCGGTCGAATCTCTCTTCCTGCCAGAGGGACCGGTTTCGGATGATCTTTAGCGGCTCCTTCCCCAGGGCTTTTCGTATCTCCTCCTCGCACAGGACAATATCCTCTCTGATGGTCTTGTCCGGCAACGTTTCATGTCCGAACCGCTCATGGTATTGGGTATGGTTGCCCACCAGATGTCCATTTTGATCAACAAACCGGGTAAGCTCTCCGAACTTGTGAATTTTAGCTCCGATTTGGAAGAATGCCGCTTTTACCGGTTCGCCGTTATAATAGAAATTCTTGAGTGCTCTCACGATTTTATCCGTTTTGTCCGGCAAGGGTCCATCGTCAAAGCTCAAGGCAAACATGGTTTCCAAAACGGTGAGCGAAACAAAGTCCCGGTAAACTTCTTTTGAGCCATCGGGAATAAACTCAGCTAAGATTTTTGTATCGTTGGTGGTCCTGCTCCCTTTTATCCCTTCGATCTTGAAATCGCAGGTGAAAGGTACAGATGTCTCATCTGAGAATTTAGAGGAAATCACCTCGCTATGTTTTCTCTTAGCCGATTTTTCCCAGAGCATTATGTTGTCCGGGAAAATTAATCTCCATTTTCCTTTGACAGACTCCCCCTTTATCGAAAGAGACCCCACCATCAAATCCGGATCATCCTCCACGATCCGATGTCCCCTTTTTTCGTCCGGCTGATAATCCGCCAAAGGATTGCCTTTAGCATTTTTATTCTTCTCGTCGAAATCCGCATTGATCCTGATCACACCCCCCGAGTCCTCCGCTTCTTCAGACATCCCGTTTACTATCAGGTTCACCGCCCAGGAGGAATTATTATTCTCATGTCCCGATTCGGAAGCGTTCAGAGGAATGAGAGGAAAGAAAAGATGGAAGATAAAGGATAAGATCAATGTGAAGGGCAAAAAAACATGGGTAGACTTGTTGAGCATTTGATTTGAAACGATGGATTTGAATATATCCCTCTCCCCTGTGGGGAGATGCGTATGCATGCTTCGCAGGGAAGGGTGAGGGGGAATATAAACAGAACATTCAAAAGGAATTTTTCCCCTATATTAATTCTTCGGCTTTTCGTCATCCGGATAAGCGTCTGCCAAAAGCTCGATTGTATTCTTCACCTTCTGCTTTAGGTTTTTCTGCAAACAGGTCTCCTCAAACCGCATCATGCAGCCGGGACAGCCCATCACCAGATAGTCCGCACTAGTCGGCTCCAGGTTGTCCAATTTCCTCTGCATCACCCCTTTGGAGACGGGATAATATTTCAGATGGAACGACCCGCCGCCGCCGCAGCAGCGGTCCGCTTCCTTCATCTCCACGAATTTCACCCCGGGAAGCTCCTTTAATATCTTCCGCGGCTCCGATTTTATCCCCTGTCCGCGATTTAAATGACAGGAATCGTGATAGGTAATCACCACTTCCTTTTCCGGGGCTTTGAAATCTTTTTTCATGTCTATGACTTTGGTCAAGAACTCCGAGATATCGTAGACCGGAATGTCGAAATCGACCCCCAGAAGCTCCTTGTACTCTTTCTTCAAGGTCAACCCGCAGGAGCCGCAGTTGACCACGATGCAATCGACCTTGGCATCCTTGAAGACTTTGAGATTTTTCTTGGCATGCTTGATCCCGGTCTGGAAATCACCCGAATTATAGATGGAGGTTCCGCAGCATACCTGTTTTTTGGGGATCACCACCTCGCAATCGTTATGGGTGAGCACCTTTATCATGGCCTCCCCTATTTCGGGATAGACCAAATTGGTGCCGCATCCGAAGAAATAACCCACCCGCATTTTGGGCTTCTTGACCGTTACTACCTCGGGCACGCGCTTTCGCAATGGCTTCTTGGCGATCTTGGGATAGATTCTCTCCTTCCAGCCTGCCGGGAATGGTAGAAACAAAGTCAGGGGATTTTTCTCCGGCAGAATCTTGTTGGCCCATCTCCCCGCAAAGGTCGCCCATCTTGCCACCGGCGGAAGCAACCTTCCTCTTTTGATCAGATGCCGGAAGATCAACCTTTCCAGAAAGGTAAATTTGCCCCGTTCCACCAGATCGGCCCGGGCACAGAGGATCAGATCGTCCGTCCTCACCCCGCTGGGACAACCCTCCACGCACGATTTGCAGTTCAAACAGAAATTGATCTTCTTCCGGAAGACCTCGCTTAACTCCAGCTCCCCCTTGTTTACCGCCTCTATCAAAGCGTTCCTTCCTCGGGCGGACGCCGACTCGTATTTCAGCTCGGCGTACAGGGGGCATACCGAAAGGCAGGTTCCACACTTCAAGCATTTGCGAAGCTGATCTTCCTGCGAGGCTATGTGCTTGTATTCCCTTGCAGCAGTGACTGTCTGGTTTTCCATATGATTTCCTTTATGAAAGTTTCATCATCCATATACGATTTTTTTGAATATAATCGTAGACCCTCACTTGTCAAGCATTAAACCATCGTATCAAATTTGCGCTTTTTTATAAACAGTCAAAAGCAGGATACTTTTGACTTGATTTTGGGATATTATTTGCTAAGTTGTTTGATTGGATATTTATGCGTCAGCATAAAAAGCGGACGTGGTGAAACTGGCATACACGACAGCCTTAGGAGCTGTTGGTCTTCCGACCGTGGGAGTTCAAATCTCCCCGTCCGCAATAAAACAGTCATTAGTCATCAGTCCATAGTCAGTAGTTAAGTGAAGACTGCAAACTGGAGACGGTAAACTGTCAACTTGAAAAGGAGATATCTTGTCTGGATCGAATCAAGAGGAGAAAAAATCAAATGTGACGTTGCAGGAGGGAAAGGGTTGGAAAAGGACCTTGGAGATCGAAATCCCCAAAGAAAAGGTGGATGACGAGTTCGAATCGACCTACAAGAAATATCAAGCCCTCGCCAAAATCCCCGGTTTCCGCAAGGGGAAATCCCCACTGCACATGATAAAGCTCCGCTACAAAGATAAAATCAGTTCGGAGGTTTTGGAGACTCTTGTGCCCAAGGCATACGAGGATGCGGTGAAGGAGGCCAAACTCTCCCCCATCTGCCTGCCGGTGATAAAGGACGTTCAGTTCGAGGAGGGTGCTCCTTTAAAATTCAAGGCGGAATTCGAAATCCAGCCGGAGGTGGAGGCAAAGGACTACCTGGGTCTGGAGCTGGTGAGGAGATTGAAGGAGATATCGGAAAAGGATATCGAAACCTCCTTGAACTATCTAAGGGAGGATTTTGCCGAGCTTCATCCGGTGGAGAGGGAAGCCCAGCTCCACGATTCCTTGATCGTCGACATCGCCAAAAAACAGGACGGGAAGGAAGACAAAGTGGAGAATCAACAGATCCTTCTGGATCCGCACAACATGATCAGAGATTTCCAGCAGGCTCTGGTGGGAGCAAAAGCAGGCGAGCTGAAGGAATTCGAGGTAGACTATAAGCCTGATTTCCACAATAAAAAGCTGGCGGGGAAAAAGGTCAAATACCGGATCAACGTCAGAGAGGTAAAGGAAAAGGTTTTGCCCCAAGCTAACGACGATTTTGCCAAGACCGTGGGTGAATATAAGAACCTGGAGGAATTGAAGAGCAAGATAAAGGAGGGTTTGATCCAACGGGATATGAAAGATGCGGATACGGAGCTGAAGACCGATTTGATCAATCAGGTGATAAGAAGCAACCCGTTCGAGGTCCCGGATACCCTTTTCAATTATTATCTGGATTCAATCATCGAGGATTTGAAAAAGAGATACCAGAAAGTGGACGAGAAGAAAGTCCGGGAGGAATACAAGGATATCGCTCTGGCACAGATAAGATGGGATTTCATCTTTCACCGGATCGCTGAAAAAGAGAAAATCCAGGTAACCAAACAGGAGATGGAAAACTGGTGTGAGGAGAACGCCAAAGCCATGCGGGTAACGGTTGAAGAGACAATAAAGTCCTTGGAAAACCCCTCCTTTTCCAAGAGAATCAAAGAAGACCTCCTGGAGAAGAAAACCATAGATTTCCTGTTGAAGAATGCTACGATAAAGGAAGAGCCATATGTTCCTCCGGAGCCGAAGAAAGAAAACTCAGAGGCTAAAGATATAAGCAGTAAAACCACATAATCATTATAAAAAAAGTTTATAACAAAAAGTCTCAAACGAAAGGATAGAACATGACCACTTTAGTTCCGTATGTGATAGAGCAGACCGGACGAGGGGAGAGAGCTTACGACATCTTCTCCCGGCTGCTGAAAGACCGGATCATCTTCATCGGCACACCCGTCGACGACGTGGTGGCGAATCTGGTGATTGCCCAGCTTCTTTTCTTGGAGGCGGACGATCCAGAGAAGGACATTAACCTGTATATCAACAGCCCGGGTGGGTATGTCACCTCCGGTATGGCTATCTATGATACCTTGCAGTTCGTCAAGCCCGACGTTGCCACCACCTGCGTGGGACAGGCAGCCAGCATGGCGGCAGTGCTTCTCTGCGCGGGCACCAAGGGGAAGCGGGCGTGTTTGCCTCACTCCCGGGTGATGATCCACCAGCCCTGGGGAGGGGTGCAAGGGCAGGTAACCGATATCGAGATTCACACCAAAGAACTGCTTATTGTGAAAAGAAAGGTCAACGATATCTTGGTGAAACACACCGGACAAACCTTGGAAAAGATCGAAAAGGATACGGATAGGAACTACTTCATGTCCGCGGAGGAAGCCAAGGTTTATGGTCTGATAGACGAGGTGTTCGAAAAGAAGAAAAAGTAGATTCGATACACTCCTAAGGCGAAACCCAGAATGACACGGAAAATTAGTAGATTGAATATGGCTGATGACCTATTCGACAACTTATCTTGAAAGGAAGGGAAATTGAATCACCAGGGTGGAAATCAAAAAAGAAGAGAAATGGTCGAGGAATGTTCCTTTTGCGGAAGAGGGGCAAATCAGGTTCAACGGCTTTTTTCCGGGGTGGATGCTATAATCTGCGACCAGTGCATCAACGTATGTAAGGAGATTCTGGAGAAGGACCTGAAGAAGGACAAGGAGGAGGTCAGTCTCCGGCTTCCCAAACCCAAAAAGATAAAGGAATTTTTGGACCAGTACGTGATCGGTCAGGAGAAAGCTAAAAAATCGATCTCAGTGGCGGTATACAACCATTACAAGAGAGTGCTGTTCCCCCAGCCGGATGATGACGTGGAGCTGGAGAAGAGCAACATTCTCCTTTTGGGACCAACCGGCACCGGCAAGACCCTTTTGGCCCAGACTCTGGCAAAGATGCTGCACGTTCCCTTCTCCATTGCCGACGCTACTCCCTTGACCGAGGCGGGATATGTGGGAGAGGACGTCGAGAACATCCTGGTGCGATTGCTCCAGGCGGCAGATTATAATCTGGCCAAAGCGGAGAAGGGTATCATCTACATCGACGAGATCGACAAGATAGCCCGGAAGGACGCCAACCCCTCCATCACCCGGGACGTCTCCGGTGAAGGAGTCCAGCAGGCTCTGCTGAAGATTCTGGAAGGGACCATAGCCAGCATACCACCACAAGGGGGAAGAAAACATCCGGAACAGACTTTTATCCAGATGAACACCAAGAACATCCTGTTCATCTGCGGGGGCGGCTTTGACGGTTTGGATAAGATCATTCAATCCCGGGTAACCCACAAGGTGATGGGCTTTGGCGCGGACATCAAGACCATGGGGAAAAAGAAGCTGGGTGAGATACTAAATCTGGTAGAGCCGGACGATCTGGTGAAATACGGCATGATCCCGGAGCTGGTGGGACGGCTTCCGGTGACCTGCGCCTTATCGGAGCTGGATGAGGAGGCGCTGATGCAGATACTCAACGCTCCCAAGAACGCCATCACCAAACAGTATCAGAAGTTCTTCCAGATGGAAGGAATCAAACTCAAGTTCACGGACGATGCTTTAAAAGCGGTGGTGAAAATAGCCCAGAAGAGGGGAACCGGTGCCCGGGCACTTCGCTCGGTGATGGAGGAATCCATGCTGGACATCATGTACGAGATACCTTCCAAAAGCGATATAGCCGAGTGTATCATCACCGAGGAGACCGTCCTGACCAAATCGCCACCGATTTATCGGAACAAAAAGGAAAAAGCAGCGTAAGATTGAAGGTTTCATGAAGAAAGGTAATGGTGACGGTTACGTATCGTTTATCGTTAACGTCTTCGTCTATCGTGTATTATTGATACTTAAATCTTTTGATCTCTCCCCTTTTGTCCCATTTGGGTGAACTCTCTCCTTATCAAAGAAGAGGGGATATAGGGGTTGAGGCAAATTTGTTACGATCTCCCGATATATGCCCTTCAAAATCAAAACTGCCACTTATCTGAAAAGCGTGCCGGATTTAAAGCAGCTTCCCGGAAACCATTTACCCGAGATCGCTTTTGCCGGCCGCTCGAATGTGGGAAAATCATCCGCCTTGAACCGCCTGGTGCATGTGAAAAATCTGGCTAAGACCAGCTCCACGCCGGGCAAGACCAGACTGATAAATTATTTTTTAATAAATGAGAATTTGTATTTTGTAGACCTGCCCGGATATGGATATGCCAAAACCTCCCGCTCGCTGAAGGAAAGCTGGGGAAAACTGGTGGAGGATTATTTAAAGGAGAGGGAAACTCTTAAAGGGACGGTTCTGTTGATCGATTCCCGGCGCGGAGTTTTAGAACCGGATTTACAGCTTATGGAATGGCTAGATTTCTACGGCAGGGAGAGGTTGATCGTCCTGACCAAAACGGATAAACTAAAGCGCTCGGAGCTTTTATCGTGCGTTAATAGAGCAAAGCAAACTTTGAACATGGATTCAGATTCTTTAATTCTATTTTCAGCCAAGACCGGGGAAGGGAAAGATAAAATATTAAAATGGATTGAGCGGGTAATAGAAAAATAAAAGCTATTCGCAGGGCTAAATGCTCTGCTCTATGAGTTTTATATGGAGGTTGCTCATTGAGCGGGGTATATATCCCGCATGGAGAAGTTATTTTTGAAGATTTTATTGGTGTTACATTTTACCGGAGGGGAAAATGCCTAATCGTGTGGTTGTGGGAACCCAGTGGGGGGACGAGGGGAAGGGGAAGATCGTCGATCTCTTGACCGGGGAAGCGGATATCGTTGCGCGCTATTCCGGGGGGGCGAATGCCGGTCACACCGTGGTGATAGATGACCAGAAATTCGTGCTGCATTTAGTTCCCACCGGGATTTTGCACAAAGACAAAATCTGCGTGATCGGAAACGGGGTGGTGATCGATCTGGAACATCTTTTCTTCGAGCTGAAGCAGCTGGAAAAAAGGAAGATCAAATTCGAAGGGCGGTTTCTGATCAGCCCGAATGCCCACCTGGTCATGCCATATCACCTGGCGATAGAGAAGCTGGAGGAGGAGGCGAGGGGAAAGGGGAGGATCGGTTCAACCGGAAGGGGAATCGGTCCGGCATATAGAGACAAAATCGCCCGCCAGGGGATCAGGGTAATAGATCTTCTCGATCCTCAGCTTTTTAAGCAGAGGGTGGAATGGAACCTGAAGAACCATGATAATCTTCTGCGAAGGTTGTCAAGAACAGAAAAGAATGCTCTCAAGAAAAAGAGTATGGACTTATTGAAGTTTAGAAGAAAAGTCGAGCCGCTGTTGACAGACGTTGGCTTCTATCTGGATCGGTCCATCCGAAAAGGCAAGAAAGTCCTCTTTGAGGGAGCACAGGGCGCTCTGCTGGATATAGACTTCGGGACTTACCCTTACTGCACCTCCTCCAACACCACTATCGGCGGGGTTTGCACCGGTTTGGGGATAAGCCCGTTTTTGATCGACGAGATAATCGGGGTCACCAAGGCTTATACAACCCGGGTAGGGAATGGTCCTTTCCCCACTGAGGAGAAAGCCGGGGTGTGTGAAACCCTCCGGGAAAGAGGATGCGAATTCGGCGCCACCACTGGCAGGCCTAGAAGATGCGGCTGGCTCGATTTCGTAATGCTTAAGTATACGTTCAGGATAAATGGGATTTCCAAGATTGCCCTAACCAAGCTCGATGTGCTGGACGATTTCGATAAAATCCGAGTAGGTGTTGGATACAAATACAAGGGAAAATTAATAACCGAATTCACTCCGGACCTGCATACTTTGGAGAACTGTATACCGATATATGAAGAGCTTTCCGGCTGGCAGAAAAGCACCAAGGGAGTCACCGATTTCAAGCATTTACCGGACAAAGCGAAACGTTATTTGGATTACATAACCAAAAAGCTGAAAACCCCCATCTCTATTGTATCCACCGGCAACAAAAGAGATCAGACCATCCGGTTGTAGTAACCTTTACTCCTCGAGGATATTATTATCCTCGATAAAGTAATAGTTGTGAAGTTCAGTAGCCCTGTATCCACCTGGACGGGTGCCCGTCTTGGTCAACGAGGTTGGTTGAGCTCCTGATTTTCAATTAAATTTCTCTTTCATCTGATTATAATTTTTGTTATCTTTTTTACGTAGAAAAGATAAATATAGATGCCCCGTTAGCTCAACTGGATAGAGCGTCTGCCTACGGAGCAGCAGGTTGGGGGTTCGAATCCCTCACGGGGTAGTTTTTAATTCATGATCTTCCATTCCTTCACTAGGATGAAGCTTTAATATCTCATTCATGAACTTTATTAATGGGAATGAATTTAAAATCAAAAAATCAAAATGAAAAATTACAAATAAAAATTCAAAATTAAGTTAGTAGATGATCAGCGATGGATAATTTTGATTTTTGAATTGCAACTTTGAATTTTGAACTTTTCATTTTAAATTCTATTGATCTATTATACCCATTGAATTTAGGCCGCCATGAAACCAACCACAATTAACCTCGCCCGATATCGGAAGGAATTCCCTTTCACCAAAAAAGTCACCTTTTTAAAGCACGCCAGCTTTGGACCGATTCCCCAAAGAAGCTGGAAAGCCACCCAGGATTATTACAGCTACCTGAAGGTGGAAAAAACAGAGGATATCGACAGGGAGGCTTTCGAGAAACTGGATGAAATAAGAATCCTCTTGGCAAAGATGATCCATGCCAAACCTGCGGAGATCGGTTTTGTTCCCAACACCACCTATGGACTCAACATTGCCGCCTGGGGACTGGATTTAAAAGCCGGGGATGAAATCCTGCTCTCCGATGTGGAGTTTCCGGCTAATGTCTATCCCTGGACCAATCTCAGACAAAAAGGGGTAGGGGTAAAATTCATTCCGAGCAAAAACGGGTTTTTTGATATAGACAATTTCTTGAAAGCCATTGATCGAAAAACCAAAGTCCTGGCTTTAAGTTCGGTGCAGTTCTTCAATGGATATAAGAATGACTTGAAAACCATCGGGAAGATCTGCCAGGAAAAGGACATCTTCTTCGTGGTGGACGCAATTCAGGGGATTGGGGCGGTGGATTTAGATGTCAGGGAGTACCAGATCGATTTGTTAAGCTGCGGCGGGGAGAAATGGCTTCTCTCTTCTCTGGGAACGGGATTTTTCTATCTCTCATCTTCTGCCAAAAGAAAAATAAATCCAGTTTTTTTCAGCTGGCTATCCGTGGATTGGAAACTTAACTTTACCGACGTTATGAAATATGATCTTCAACCATTTCCTTCAGCCAGAAAATTCGAGTTAGGAACCTATCCTTATTCACTACTTTGGACCATGCATTCCTCTCTGCAATTACTATCCGAGATCGGAGTAAAGAATATCGAGAAACATAATCTGAAGCTGCTGGATCTGCTGATAAACGGCTTGACAGAGAAGGGCTATCCCATCACCAGTTCGCTGGAGGATGGCCATCGCTCCTCCATCCTCTCCTTTTCCGGCAAAAACATAAGAAGCCTGTATAAAAAACTACTGAAAAAAAATATCCTGGTCAGCTTGCGGGAGGGGAGAATACGGGTATCCCCGCATTTCTACAATACCGAGGAGGAGATTAAGCGCTTGATCGAGACGTTGTAAATCAGCGCCATTTTGCAATAACTCCGCGGTTTCTCACTTAAATTCATTCGGTCTAATAAAAGGAGAAGCACATGTCCACCCACAAGTTTCGTTCGACACCTTACAAGACAATTTGGTTGGGGATAATTCTCTTTACAATATTGCTTCCCGTTAAGTCCTCTCATCCGCAGAATTTCACGTGGGAAGAAGGTAAGAGGCTTTTCGATCAGGAAGAATATGCCCAGGCAAAAGAGGTATTGCTAAAGGTGGTCCAAGCGGAGCCGGAAAATCTCGAGGTCAATTTCCTTTTGTGCAAAACCTTTCTGTATTTGGGGGATCACGATAATTGTGTAAAGTACGGGGAGAAGGCGGTCAAACTGAATGATACCAATTCGGATTATCACCTTTGGCTGGGTAGGGGTTATGGAGTTCAAGCCCAAAAAGGGAGCAAGCTTAAAGCCATCTTTCGGGCAAAAAAGTGCAAGGGGGAATTCGAGAAAGCAATTGTACTGGATTCCACCAATGTAAACGCACGCTTGGGTCTGTTGGAATACCTGGTGGGTGCCCCGGGAATCGCCGGCGGGGATAAGGATAAAGCCAAAAAGCAGGCAGAGATCATTCCCGGGATAGATTCCCTTTACGGTGCGATCGGCTGGGCAGTCTACTGGGGTAATCTAAATGACTCTGTCAATACCGAGCAATATCTGAAGATTGCCGTCCGGCTGGATACCACCTTTCATCACCAGTCATCCTACCTGATGGGGAACTTTCTGATGGAACAGAAAAGATATCTCGAAGCAGTGCAGAATTATGAAGAACTCTACCGGAAATATCCCCTCGAAATTAACGCATTATATCAGGTGGGAAAAACATACGTGATTGCCAAAGATAGTTTGGACAAAGCGGAAAGATGCTTTAAGGAATACCTGAAGACCACACCCAAACGGAATGATCCACCCCTATCGGGAGCTCACTGGAGGCTGGGAATGATCTACGATTTACAGGGAAAGAGAGAATTAGCCTTGGCGGAGCTCAATCAGGCGGTGAGCATGGACCCTAAAAACAAGGAATACAAAAAGACACTGGAGGAAGTGAAAAAGAAGAAATAGAATTTGGAGAGCTGTAATGCAACTTCCGGTATTTCCGATCGGGCGAGGATTTAAACCTCGCCCGATCAGTTTTATCTACCGCAACAACACCATTTTCTTGGTCTGCGAAAATTCTGTAGTCCGGATTCGATATAAATATACCCCGCTGGCAACTTCTCGTTCTGAATCATCCATTCCATTCCAATTTACCAACTTGTGCCCGGCTTTTAATTCCTGGTCGACTAAGGTTCTGACCCTTTGTCCCAGGATATTGAAAATCTCAATTTTCACCTGCCCCGATCTTGCCAGAGAAAATTCTATATTCGTTGCCGGATTAAACGGATTAGGATAATTCTGAGACAAAGTGAAATCGGAAGGTGTCTCCGTTCCCTGGTCTATTTCTCGCACATCTGCTGGACCATAAGGAGTCTCCAAGATTATCAATGAATATGTATCCGCCAAGTAAACATATTTACCCATCACATAAACACCATAAGATGTACCCGGGGTCTCGCATTTGTCAGCTAAACTCGGATTGGCTGGATCACTTATCCTGATTATCTGCAAGCCACCCCAGCCATTGGCCAAATAGGCTAAGCTATCCTGCACAAACACACCTTGGGCATTGCCTGAGGGATCGAAATTAGCGATCGAATCTGGATGCACTGGATCACTCACGTTGATTATGTACAAACCATAAGAATAATCAGCCACATAAGCCAGTGTATCCTTGACAAAAACGTCCCAGGCTTCCCCCTTGGTTTTGTATGCGCCTACTAAACTTGGATTAGTTGAATCGCTCACATCTATTATCTGCAAACCGCTGTCGTAATCAGCCACGTAGGCTAATCCATCCTTCACATGAACAGCATAAGCTTTTCCCGGAGTGTCACAATTCCCAGCCAAACTTGGGGAAGTTGGATCGCTCACATCAATTATTTGCAAACCACTATCATAATCCGCCACAAAGGCTAAACTGCCCCGAACAAAAACGCCGCGAGCCGTACTCGGGGTATTGTAGGTACCAGCTAGACTCAGATTATAAGGATTGCTCACCCGAACTATTTTTAAACCACCATTATAAGAAGCAACATAGGCCAAGCTGTCTTGCACATAAACGCCATAAGCATAATCCGTGGTGGTGCAACTATCAGTCACCACTGGATGAGCGGGATCGCTGATATTGACTACCTGCAAGCCACTTTTGTAACTAGCCACATAAGCTAAGCTGTCCTGCACAAAAACATCGTAAGACTGATCCGGGGTATTGTAACTGCCAGCTAAACTCGGAGTGGTTGGGGTGCTCACGTTGATTATCTGCAAACCAGATGTTCGGTTAGCCACATAAGCATAGTTGTCCAAGACGTAAAGACCCTCCGCCCAATTTACGGTCGGGTAACTGCCGATTAAATCTGGAGAGGTGGGGTTCTTCACTCGAATGATCTTCAAACCACCACTCCTGTCAGCTATATACGCTAATGTGTCCTCGACAACAACAGCCACAGCAGAACCCGGGGTGTTGTAACAGCCAATCGACTCTGGCTGGGCTGGATTTTTCACATTGAAAATAATAAGACCGGTAGCATAATCAGCCACATAGACCAAGCTATCCTGGCCAACAACACCCCAAGCATTGCCAGGCGTGTCGTAACTGCCGACCGACTCCGGACTGGCAGGATTGCTCACTTTTATTATCTGCAAACCCGAGGAACCGTCAGCCACATAAGCTAAGCTATCCTGGACGAAAACATCCCACGCTTGATTCGGAGTATCGCAACTGCCCACAAGGCTTGGATTGACAGGATTCTTAATCCAGACTATCTGCAATCCATATGCTCGATCTGCCACGTAGGCTAAGCTGTCCCTCACAAAAACGTCAGTAGCAGCACTCGGAGTATCGTAACTTCCGACCAAACTTGGATTGGTGGGATCGTTCACGTCAATGATTTTCAGACCCGAATCCCCAGCCGCAAAATATACATAGCTATCTTTGACGAAAAGACCTTTCGTATCCGCACCTCCATTAAAATAGAGCTGACTGACAAAAGAGGGAGTAGCTGGATTGGAGACATTAACTATTGCCAATCCGTTTATAAAAGCACAATAGGCGTAGTCCCCCTCTACCTGAACGTCATAAAACCCAGTCCAAAGCGTGCTGGAAACATAGTTGATGTCGTTGGCGAAAACACAACCAACACCAATGATACAGACCAACAAAAAAGAACATAACCCACCCACCCACAATTTAGAAACAAAAGCATTTAATGAAAGCATGGAATCCTCCTCTTCTCGGTGGTTGTGAATTAAAGGCTTAGTTATTTTCTTTAGCCTCTCATTTACTTGGTTTCATTCATATTCTAACTCTTCCCTACATAGAGGTCAAGAAAAAAGTGAATTTTCCATAAAATAAATGTATATAAGGGAAGAAATCTATCCTTAATCGATCAGCCCCTGTAGATTCTGAATCTTTTGTTACTTCGAGGTGTTCGTACCCGCAACATTCAACAATAATCCTTGCCTTTGGTGCTGAGTTTTTGTATAGTGGTAGCGATACAGGAAGCAGTATTGACCAGAACTTCTAACCGGGAGCGTGTTACAACCATAATCATTTAAAGTGAGGTGGATTATGATATATGAAATTAAAAGAATCGATGTTTGGTCGTGCGTGAAGATCGCATTCATTTTATTCGGGATATTGGGACTGATTTTTGGGATTTTCTATGCCCTGATGCTCTCCGCAATGCTTGGATTTTTAAGCCAGATGGGGGGCGAATTCCAGTCTCTGGGCGGAATGTTCACCGGTGTCTTGGGGATCTTCATGATCTTCTTCCTCGCCATATTTTATGCGGTCATGGGTGCGGTTATCACGGCTGTCCTGGGGTGGATTTATAACCTGTTGGCACGTGGACTGGGCGGAGTGAGATTTCACTTAGAACCGGAGAAAGCCAATGTACCCGCAGCATCGCCGCAGAAACCGGAGTCCGAGGAGGGGATGTTGGGGAAGTATAAGTATGAGTAAACTCGTCTGTCGGTTGCGTTTATCGGTGGCGGTTACGTAACGTTTTTCGTCAATCGGTTTAGTACATCGGATTTTTGCGATAAACAATAGACGATCACTTTCAGACGATACGTAACCGAAACCTCAACCGATCCACGATAAACCATAAGCAAAAAGATATGAGCGATATCCGAGTCAGAATGGCGCCCAGTCCCAGCGGTTACCTGCACGTGGGGACTGCCCGTACCACCATCTACAACTGGCTTTTTGCCCGGCATAATCAGGGTAAATTTATCTTAAGGATCGAGGATACCGACATGGCCCGGTCCAGCCAGGAGATGATCGACGCCATATTGGACGGAATAAAATGGCTGGGTCTGGATTGGGATGAAGGACCTTATCACCAATCCCAGAGAACCAAGCTTTATCAGGAATATGCCCGGAGGCTTTTGGAAACCAAGAAAGCGTACTTTTGTTTTTGCACTCCGCAACAGCTGGAGGAGAAAAGAAAGCAGGTGGCTGCAGCCAAGGGGGAGTGGAAGTATGACCGGGTCTGTTATAATCTTTCGGATGAGGAAAAAGAGGATAAATTAAAAATAGGAATGCCCAAAGCCGTAAGGCTTTTTTTGCCGGAAGGAGAGACCAAGTTTTCCGACATAGTTTATGGAGAGCTGAAAAAAGAGAACAAGGATTTGGACGATCTGGTCATCCTCCGGTCGGACGGAACCCCCACCTACAATTTTGCCTGTGTGGTGGATGACGCGGAGATGAGGATCTCTCACGTCATCCGGGGGAACGATCATATTGCCAACACCTTCAAGCAGGTCTTGGTTTATCAAGCCCTGGGAATAACCCCTCCCCGTTTTGCTCATATTCCGCTGATTTTAGCCAAGGATAAATCCAAGATGTCCAAAAGACACGGTGCAACCTCGATCGGTGAATTCAAAGAAGAGGGTTTCTTACCCCAAGCCTTGGCAAATTACATCACCTTGTTGGGGTGGTCGCCCAAGGACGACCGGGAAATTCTGTCACTTGACAAGCTAATAGAATCATTCAATCTGGAAGGGGTGAATCCCTCCAATCCGATATTCGACAAGGAGAAACTGGAGTGGATGAACGGAGAATATATCCGCTCCTACGATAATGAAAAGCTTTTGGATTTAGTTATTCCTTTCCTGATTAGGGAAAACTCAATTAGCGAGGAGATGGTAATCCAAAAGAGAGAATGGTTGGTAAGATATGTCTCCTTACTCAAGGAGAGATGCAAGACTTTGAAGGAGTTCGCGGAGAAAGGGAAATACTTTTTTTCATTCGATTATCAGTATGAGCCGCCTGCAGTGAAAAAGCATTTCAACTCGCCGGAGGTTGCAGAGAAATTAAAAACTTTCACTGATCGTTTATCCGATTTGGATGATTTCCAAAAGGAAAAAATTGAAGAGGTTCTGCGTCGGCTATCGGATGAAATGCAGATAAAGCCCTCAGTATTGATACACCTTGTTCGCTTGGCAGCCACCGGCGTAACCGGCGGTCCGCCTCTTTTCGATCTTTTGGAGCTATTAGGCAAGGAGGAAGTGGTAAAGAGAATTCAAAAGGCTGCGGAGTTTTGTAAGGCCAATGCATGTGGAACATCCCGCTAAAAGCGGGGAATTGTCACTGCAACCTTTATTAAGGAGAGAGATATGTTGAAAAAGAGTTGGGTCATTCTGGGGCTTGCCGGTTTAATTTCCATTTTGCTCTCAGCGCCAGGATATGCAGCAAATCGACCGATTCAAATCGCATTAGTGACGCCGATTCAGATCTTTCCGGAAGACAATTCTATCACAGGGATTCGTCTTAACCTGCTTTATGGCAGGAACGTGTCGGTCTCGGGTCTGGATGTGGGATTGGTTAATCACACCACCGCCGGAAAGTTCATAGGACTGCAATATGGTCTCGTAGGCCTCTCCGATTCCGACTTCTCCGGTTGGCAAGACTGCGTCGTGAATATCACAAACAAGAAATTCGAAGGATTCCAGTTCGGGTGGGTGAACTACGCCGATTATATGAGTGGATTTCAGCTGGGATTGGTGAACTATGCCAAGACGGCCAAGGGCTTGCAGATAGGATTGGTGAATATCATCCGGCAGGGAGGACAGTTTCCGGTTTTCCCCATCGTCAACTGGTCATTCTGAAAATCCCAGGAGTCTTGTAGGGTCAATTTAAGAATCGACCTTACAAGTAATGAGATAATAGACATGTGCGGTCGTTACACCATAACAGTCGAGGAAGAGATGCTATTCGCCCGATTTAAAATCCGGGAGAACGGGGGAGAGCATCTCCCCAGATATAATGTCGCCCCCACCCAGAAAAATCCGGTGGTTATGGTAAACGAGAAAAACCAGAGGGTAATGACTCAGATGAGGTGGGGTCTGATTCCTTCCTGGGCAAAGGAGGAGTCGATCGGGAATAAAATGATCAATGCTCGACTGGAAACGATTACCCAGAAGCCCTCTTTCAAAACCGCATTTATAAAGAGGAGATGCTTAGTTCCCGCGGACGGGTATTACGAGTGGAGCAAGACCGGTACAGCGAAGAAAAAACAGCCATACCGGATCGTTTTGAAATCCAGGGAGCTTTTTGCCTTTGCCGGCTTGTGGGACTCATGGAGAAACACCGAAGAGGAGAAAATCAAATCCTATACCATCATCACCACCGCAGCCGACGATCTGGTGAACAGAATCCATCCCCGCATGCCGTTGATCTTAAGACCGGAAAACGAAGATAAATGGATCGATCCTTCAAATACGGATTTGGAAAGCCTTCGAAGATTACTCCAGCCCTATCCTTCCGATTTGACGGAGATGTATCAGGTTTCGCCCCAAGTCGGCAGAGCGAACGTCGATGAAAAGGAATTGATTCTACCCGTCAGCCGACAATTCAGCCTTTAGTTCGCATCGCTGCTGAAAAAGATTGATCTTTTCGGTTAGATTATATTATATTGTCAATCAGCAAAATTTCTCTAACAATAAATAGTCGATATTGACATCCGGTTTGATGTGTAAAACTTTTGGGTAAGTGAATCATTGATTTAAGACGGGATTGCCCATGGGAGAGAATACCAAATTAAACCATCTAAAACTTTACCGCTTACCCTGGACCCTGCCCGATAATGCCATCTCCTGGCTTGAGCCCACCTCTGCATGCAACTTAACCTGTGACGGCTGCTACCGTGAAAACGTGCCTAAAAGTCACAAGACTTTGGAAATCGTCCGCGGGGAATTGGAGACGTTTCGCAGCTTGAGAAAAGCCGATGCCGTTTCCATCAGCGGCGGAGACCCTCTGATGCATCCCCAGATCGTGGACATCGTGAAAATGGTTAAACAGATGGGTTTCAAACCCATACTCAATACCAACGGTGCGGTGTTGACCGAGAAGATGCTTTTGGAGCTGAAAAAAGCCGGCACCTATGGATTTACTTTTCATGTCGACAGCAAACAGGGGAGACCGAAGTGGGAGAACAAAAACGAGCTGGAGCTAAACCAGCTGCGCTTGCATTATGCTGAAATGTTGAAAAAGACGGGTGGTTTGTGCTGCGCCTTCAACTCCACCGTATACCAGGATACGCTTCAATACGTGCCCGATCTTGTCGAATGGGCGGGGAGGCATATCGACAAGGTCCAAACCATGGTTTTTATCCTTTACCGGGCAGCGGTGCCGAATCTCCCCTTTAACTGGTATGCGGGTGAAGATAAAATCGAGATGAAGTTGATGGAGGACATGCTCCCCTATGCCGGAGCCAGAGAAGTAAGGATCGACCTGAAAACCACCGAGGTGGTCGAGGAGATCCATCGGCGTTTTCCCGAATTTACCCCTTGTGCATATCTCAACGGTACCGAAAAACCGGATGATTTCAAGTGGCTGCTCTCCTGCCGGCTGGGAACCAACGAAAAGATTTACGGGTATACCGGGTCAAAGTTCATGGAGCTGGTGCAAACATTTCATCATCTTCTGAAAGGGTGCTATCTGGCGTATGTGAACCCGAAGGTGGCACAATCGGGTAAGAGGACTTTTTTGCTCTCCCCTTTTGATGCCGGCATAAGACAAATCGGCAAAAGATATTTCAAATCCATCTTGGCAAATCCGGCTCTGCTTTTCAATAAATTGCACCAGCAATCGGTAATGATCATCCAACCTATAGATTTTTTGGAAAATGGCTTGCAGAACATGTGTGACGGCTGCCCGGACATGACCGTCTGGGACGGGAAGCTGGCTTGGTCCTGCAGGCTGGAGGAGTTGAAACACTTCGGAACCTGGGTGCGAACGGTCCCCCCCAAGAGCGACCCGGCTTAATTGATTTTATGCTTTTCCTCGTTTGATGAAAGTCCCGTTGCGGTACTCCTCAAAAGCGATACTTAATTCCTCCTGCGTATTCATCACGATAGGCCCGTACCATGCCACCGGCTCACCCAAGGGTTTTCCGGATATCAAGAGAAACCGGACCGGCTTCCTCTTCGGTGGAGACGGACACTTGTTCTCCATCGTCAAAAAGAACCAGATTCCCGTTGCTCACAAAGGGATTCCTCTGCAAGTCGAAATAGTTCTCCCCCTCCATCTCGTAGGTAAACGGGTTCTTCTCCCGACAGAAATATCCCTTCCCCTGGATGACGTAGGCAAAGACCGTATATCCCGGTTTGGTCGGATGAACGAATTCCGATCCTGAAGGAACGGTTATATCCAGGTATTCCGGATCGGTGATGATATCCCTAACCGGTCCTTTGGTTCCCTTGACTTCTCCGGAAATGATCCGGATCTTTGCTCCCTTAGCTGTTGAGACCTCCGGTATCTGGTTGGCTTTCACGTCCCGGTAGCGGGGGTCCATCATCTTATGAGAGGCGGGGAGATTGGCCCAAAGCTGGAAACCTCCCATTTGGCCTTTCTTATCCCCTTTTGGCATCTCCTGATGGATGATTCCGTTGCCCGCCGTCATCCACTGTACGTCACCGGAACCGATAACCCCTTTGTTTCCCATGCTGTCCCCGTGTTCGACAGATCCACTCAGCATATAGGTGATGGTTTCGATTCCCCGGTGCGGATGCCAGGGGAATCCTTTTAGGTAAAGCTTCGGGTCTTCGGAGCGGAAATCGTCCAAAAGCAGGAACGGATCGAACAGGGGCACCTGGCTGTAACCGAATACTCGTCTGAGGTGGACGCCCGCCCCTTCAATGGTCGGTCTGCTCTTTATCACTTTTTTGATTTTTCTGCTCTTTTTCATCTCCTCCTCTTTATCTTTAATTCATCCGGTACACACTTTTGTTATGGTTTGAAGTATGCATATGGCAATTCGAACCTGCTTAAAATATGCCTTTAAGATGGTGTCCAAAGATATCGATCAAAATCAATGGTGTCTTTTTCGTCGAATTCTACTCCTTCCTTCTGCAGAAGCTCTTTTTGAATTTCATATCCATGCCCCGGTTTCAAGGAAATCTTTCCTTTGCTGTTTACCACCCGGTGCCAGGGTAACTTGTCTTTCTGAGAAGACGAATTCAGTACCCAGATCACCAGACGTGCAGCCCGCGGATTACCCGCACAGGTCGCAATCTGCCCGTAGGTGGCGATTTTGCCCCGGGGTATCTTTTTAATGATATCCTTTACTCTCTGGGTTAAAGAAGGACTTTGAGAAATTTCTTTTATCTTCTTTTTCAACATGGGCTGCGTGTTTAGGTCATTTAGATTTTCGCCGGCGGAACAACAATCCCGACCAGGTTTCGTCAATGGAGCATATTTTGTAGTCCACCAAACCCGAAGCCAGACCGACTTTCCGGACGTGATTTTGCGTAAGATCCGAGATTACATCTGAAGTCTTCTTGGGCCAAACTATCCACAGACAACCCTTCTCCACCTCTTTTGCGATCTCTTTGATGCGACCATCCAACTCTATAGCCGACTTAGCAAACCAAATGGTTATATCTCTGAAACCGGTATTTCTTCTCTTTAATTTGACTCCTTCTGGCAGTTCGCCCAATGTCTTTTCAAAATCCTTTGGAGCATGGATCAATACTGCTACCGAATTGGCTTTGATGCCGAGCTTCTTCACCAAAGGAGCACCGGAGTAACCATCCATTCTGGACTTTGGAACTATGGGATCTTTTGGAGGTTGTGCAATGGCGCGCTTCAGTGCTCTGTCGATATTGTTCCACTCGGTATAAACAGCATCCGGTAAATGCTCTTTGATGCGTTTTACCTTTTCCGTATCACCTTCGACAAAAATTAATGGGAGGTGACGCGTGGTTTTCTGGTGTCGAATAGCCAAAGCAATGTCTCGCCCCTGGGATGGTAACCGCGATAGGTCTATAATTACAGCATCAGGGGGATTATTCCGCAAATCCCGAAGGAAGTCAGGTCCATTGGGGATATTATGGATTACCTCATAATCCAAGCTTTCCAGGCGCTTTGCCCGTTCCTTCGATTCTTCAAAATTCCAGTGGATCAGGCGGATTCGATTCAAGATTGATCCTTCAGGTCGGACAACTCGTTTTTAATCAGATT